>PVBE012239981.1_pt1 | contig 11089 bp, 11 predicted proteins | sample 1631181 | NCBI WGS metagenome assembly PVBE01 (sample SAMN08397723, study PRJNA350692) | Marine metagenome, whole genome shotgun sequencing project. | isolation source: water | place: Pacific Ocean | collected 2012-04 | reverse complement strand
CGACGCCGTCTTACGCCTCGCGTGCCCTCGGTGTCACATCGGCTGAAAACTCTTGAGGCCGCTATGGCAACTGGCTTGACCGTGCAGGTGGCGGTTAGTCCGATGTTACCTAATAATCCGATCGCCTTCGCTGATCTGCTCCAAGACCGTTGTCACCGGGTGATTCTGGATACCTATTTTGACGGAGATGGCGCCGGGGGCAAACGGACGGAAAGGCTCGGTATTCGACGATTATACGCGCAATATGGATATGAACCCTGGTACGCTCCCGATGCGCATCATCCCCTGCTCAATACGTTAAAAGAGGTGATGGGTGCTGATCGAATCGGCTTCAGCAAAGAAGGCTTCAGCACCGTTGAGGATCTATCGGGACATACATAGAACGTACGGTGAATTCACTCTGATCGATGAAATCCAGAAGGTTTTCAGTCACCAATCACCTTTCAAAAATCACTAATTTTTCATGGTTACTATTAAACAATTACAGGGTATTATCAACGAGGTGCCATTTGTTAAACTGCTCGGTCTCGAGATTACGGCTGTCGAGGAAGGCATCTGTCATGGCCGACTGCCTTATAGTGATCAACTCGCGCAGTATTATGGTCTTGTGCATGGCGGAGTGATCGCTTCCCTGGCCGATACCATGGTCTACATGGCGCAGACGACGCTTAATGGTATTACCAAAAACACGGTAACCACTAACCTGGCGGTTAATTACCTATCTCCTGCCAGACATGAGGATCTCCACGCCAGAGGGCGTGTGATCAAAAACGGGAAAAAGATCATCTACGGTGAAGTCTCGATCACCAGCGCATCCGGTCGCCTGATCGCCCACGCCACGGCGACGTATCTGAGGCTGGAATATGATCTGAGGGAGTAGACTCAACCATTGTTATATCAAAGGAGTAAACTATGGCTTTGAAAATCACTCAGGTAGATGCATTTACAGATAAAATGTTCGGTGGTAATCCCGCCGCAGTGTGTATACTTCCAGAACCGGAGGAGGCAGTCTGGATGCAGCAGTTGGCAAAGGAGATGAATCTGTCTGAGACGGCTTTTCTGGTGAAAGAAGAAGACGGATATGGTCTGCGGTGGTTCACGCCGGCAATCGAAGTGGAACTTTGTGGCCATGCCACGCTGGCCAGTGCCCATGTCCTCTGGGAGGAAGGTTATCTGCAACCGGATGAACAGGCCCGGTTTTCCACACGCAGCGGCAGATTGACAGCTGACCGGAGTGGCGACTGGATCGAGTTGAATTTTCCGGCGGTCCTCGAAGAGGAAGCCACAGCACCCCAAGGGTTGGTGGAAGCCCTGGGAGTCGAACCTGTGTATGTAGGACGGCATCGGGCGATGGATTATATCGTCCAGATGGATTCTGAAGAGACGGTACGAAATTTAAAGCCCAATTTCTCTCTTCTGATTCATATCGAAACACGGGGCGTGATCGTCACGGCAGCAAGTTCCTCACCGGAATTCGACTTTGTTTCCCGCTTTTTCGGACCAAAATCCGGTGTCAACGAAGATCCTGTCACCGGTTCAGCCCATTGTAGTCTCGGCCCCTTCTGGCGGAAACGCCTGGGCAAGGACACCTTTACAGCTTATCAAGCCTCGGAACGCGGCGGCCTGGTAAAGGTACGCGTCGACGGCGACCGCATTCGGCTGGGTGGTCAGGCGGTGACGGTCCTGCGTGGCGAACTGGTGAGTTGAAAGGATGATGAGTGAAGGGAAAAACCCATTGCTGTTGGAACCGGATTTTATTGCGGAAGGCCTTTGAACATATCAGATGTATACCAACCATCCACGCTACTTCATGCAATGATCCCGGCGATTTATCGGCCTTAAACTCTCCCTTACTCTGACCGTCGCGGGATGGAAAGGTTATGCCCATGTCATTCGTAAGCAAGCTGCTCCGGGGAATATCTTCGAGACCGATTTCAGACCTGCGGATGGACGGTTGTCAACGATACACCGTCACCTCTATAGTGGAAGAGCTTAAAGGGTCGAACGCAACCTATAATATCTTATGAACGGAGTGAACAAATGTCTACCTGGCTACAGGATTGGTTGATTGGCTCAAACGGTTTGTATCACGGTGTCATTGGCGGCGCCTGGACACGCGTGGGGTATCTTACATCCGGCATTTCCAGCCTGCTTCGAGAGCCGGAACGGCTCGTGGCCGGCGCCTGTCAGGGCAGCGGCCTCTGGGAATGGCCGCATCAGGCTGGATACTGGAAACAGTTGCACGATGAAACGCTTACCGAAGTCATGGCCGTCGCTTCAATTGATGGTAATCCCGGTGTAATCGCCGGTTCGTCGTTCTGCATTTCGACAGGCCGTCGCGACGACACAGGTGCCGTTCGGTGGACCCATCTTTCAGACATGTTGAATGTCAACGAGCGGTTTACCAATGCGATACAGATTGATCCGGCAGATAGTTCCCGATGGTTGATCGGTACGGAGGCCGGCGTCTTAATCGCGCAGGACGGCGGCACCCGATGGACTCGTAGCAGCCTCATCGGCACACCAGTGCGCGCCCTGACTTACGCCCACGGCCTGTTCTGGGCTGGTACGGATGATCGGGGCGCGTGGCACAGTGGCGATGGGTTGACCTGGAGCGCCGCCGGACATTCGAAGGACGGGGGGGCTATATACGATCTGGCTGCCTGCAATGGTTCTATGGTCGCAGCGACCGTACATGGAGTGACGGTAGGCGACGAATCAGGTTACTGGCGTCAATCCGGGCCACGGATGCTATGCGCGGCCGTAGCTGTACATCCTGATAAGCCGAATGTGTGGATGGCGGGTGCCACTCCGGGCGGGCTCTGGTCTACGGAAGATGCCGGACATACCTGGAAACAGATAGAAGGATTTGTCCATGTGCAGGCAATTTTACCACCAGAAGGAGGACTCGTATGACGCAGGATGCCTACCGGGCGCAGGTGAATGCCCGGGCAAAACAGATTATCGATTACAAAGCGGAACAGGGGGGGGGCGGGCTCTGGGATGCCCATGTTTTATTAGCCAAAGATCAACATCATGATCACATCGTAGATATCGTTAAGAACGGCCTCAACCTGCGAACCGACGGTCCGGACGGGCGGCCTACAGGTGGCCCGTTTCAGATCTTTCCCTGCATGGCCCTGGCCTGCCGGTGGCCGGATAAAATGCCGGATGATGCCATGACCATCATCAAAGAATTCATGACCGAAGGTGTCCTGGAACGGGGCAATACGGAAAACCACTGGCTGATGTACTATGTCGGCAACCTGCTGGCCGCAGAGATGTGGCCGGACCTGGCCCGCACGTGGAACGGGTTACCACCGGAAGCCATGCGGGCTGAAGCCATGCGCTGGATTCTGGGTATGATCAATCGGACGGCCGTCAACGGCCACCACGAGTACGATTCCCCGCAATATCATATCGAACATATGGTGCCCATGATCGCCTTGGCGGACCATGCACAAGACCCGCATTTAAGAAAACAGGCAGAACGAGTGCTGTCCCTCTATGTGGCCGATATGGCCCTGGAATATTTCCATGGCGCGTGGGCGGGCGGACACAGCCGAGAAGGCTATCGTGAGAATACATGGCGGTACTCCGGGGCGATTCCGATCTTACAATTTCTGTTCTTCGGCGGTGAGGAGTTCAATTCTCAGGTTCACATCCACGGTTTCGGCATCCCGGCGACTACGGCCCGGTACTGCCCGCCTGCCCTGTTTGCTGAAATGGCCTGGGACCGGTCGACGCCCCATGTGGTAAAAAAGACCAAAGCGCCGCGTACTTTTTACCGATGCGTAGAACGCGAAGCCCGGCCTGTACGTAAATATACGTATATGAGCCCCTCTTTTGCGCTTGGTACGACCCAAACGGGGCTGCCGGGTCCGATGTCGGGACCTATTGATCTGATATCCTGGGACCTGACCTGGAAAGGGGAAAATCAGGAGTGTAAAATTACCTGCAATCATCCATATCGCAGTCCGGACCGTTTCAGCGCATTTCTTGTGGGTTATCCCCAGAACATCGGCCATCAGATCGGGTCCGACAAACCATATCTTCAATGGCCCGACCGGCTGTTCGGCGCTTCGCCTTACGAACAGATGATGCAACATGAGGGCACAGTTATTATTCTGTATCGTATTCCGGAAGAGGATGAGGCGCCGTATGCCAATATGTTTCTGCCCAGAACCATCGCCTGGGTCGAGCGCGACGGTTGGATCATGGGTGATACCGGCGTAGGCGCCTACATCGCACTACGCCCTATTGGCGCCTACGAATGGACTGAGATACGGGAAACGGGTTCGGTCCGGTTTTTGACGAATAATCCCAATCAGATAGACGGCTGGATGTTGCGCATTCCGGATGTACATGCCGGCTTGATTATCGAAGCTGTTGAAGCGTCTGAAATAGAGTCATTCGAAATGTTCTGTGATCGCCGTACGAACGCGTACCTGGATATCGGTGGCTGGCCGACACAGGACCGCGTGGTGGTCGATACGTTGGCCGGTCGCCGTCTGGAATTAATTTACGACGGCCCCCACAGGGTAGATGGTGAAATTTTGGATTATGAGGCGTATCCGCTCTATGAAGCACCGGGTGTAGATGCTCCTGCCGATGGGGCCGGGAAAATGGTCTTTCGTCGTGGGGAGCAGGAGGTAAACCTGGATTTCAAGGTTGACTCATCCAAACCGCTGATTCCAATGCGAGTGATCGGATAGTCTAAGAAGAAGAGGATCATCCGGCAGGCTGGTCCTCTTCTTCGATACCGCTCAACCCCTCCCATTCCACATCCGCCCCTAATGCCTGCAGATTCTCTACAAAATGCGGATGCGCCCGTTGAATGGATTCCGCACCTTTAATGACGCTGATCCCCGGAATACTTGCCGCCGTCATATACAGCGCCACCGCCGCTCGGATGATATACGGGGCCTCTACCGTCGCCGGCCGCAACGGCCGGTTTCCGAATACAATGATACGGTGCGGATCGCTGGTGACCACATGGGCGCCGAACTTGACCAGTTCCGACATCCAGAAAAAGGCGCCTTCATACACTTTATTCCAGAACATCATCTGACCCTCTGCCCGGACGGCCAGAGGGATCATGAGCGGCAATAAATCTGCCGGAAAGTACGGCCAGGGAGCTGCTTCTATTTTTGCCAGCAAATTGGTGGTATGCGGGGCATCTATACGAAACGGCTGATTTTCACGAACGATCGCCGTTTCGCCGTCATATTCGATCTCTACACCCAGTTTTTTGAACGACCGATTGATCAGATCGAAATATTGAGGCACCGCCTGTTCAACGTGAATCTCACCGCCTGTAATCGCCCCCAAGGCCAGAAAGGTCGTGATCTCATGATGGTCGGGAGAAATAGCGACTTCAGCGCCTCCAAGGCGCTCCACCCCCTCGACATGAAGAATACTCGAACCGATGCCTTCGATCCGGGCGCCCATCTCGTTCAAAAGACGGCAAAGATCCTGCACATGGGGTTCGCTGGCTGCGTTAATCAGGGTGGAATGCCCTTCCGCCAGAACAGCGCCCATCACAAAATTCTCCGTGGTGGTGACCGACATATAGTCCTGCCAGAGCCGACCACCTTTGAAGTTGCCGTTTAATTCGAGTATGATGGGATCATCGGACACGACATCCGCCCCTAAGATCCTTAACACATCAATATGCGGATCCAGCTCACGAACGCCCAACGCGCATCCTTTTGTATTCGAGAATTCGATCTTCCCTACTCGCCGCAATAAGGCAGGCAGCAAAAGTACTGCGGAACGCATGCCCGCAGGTAGAAGAACATCGCCAAGTTCATCGTAAAACGCCGCGTTGTTGACGCGTAAAACGCCGCCGGCCTGGTCCCAGTCGAGTTTCGAGCCCATAGCACCCAAAAAACGAACCACCTTCTGAACATCCGTAATGTTCGGCACATTACGCAATGTGACTGTTTCATCCGTCAATACCGTGGCGCACAGTATCGGCAACATGGCATTCTTATTACCCGACGGGATAATGGTACCGGAAAGCGGTTTGCCGCCGTTGACAAGCAAATTAGCCATAGCCACCCTTTCGGGAAAAACATGGGTCAAAGGACGCTACACATGAATACGTCAATGATCCTACCTCCACTTTTTCAATTGCCAATCAAAAATCACAAATTACCATTGATCTTTGCCAGTTCCACCGCCCGATCGGCAGCTTCTTGTAATGCGCTTCTCAAACCCGCATTACCGATGTTAACGAAACGTCTGCCTGCCTCAGATGCCCATATCTGAATATATGCGCAAAGATTCTCGTCAGAGGTGTTACGAAATGTATATAGCGTTTTCAGCACAAAAAATCCCGCAAACTTTCTTGCAGGTCGATCTGCATCTCACGGAACATGATATCTATTTCATCCTCGCCGATATCCTCAGCATCGGCATCAAACGTTGTCTGGATGGTCATAAATCCACGCATCACGCCGAGGATTAAATTCAATGTATACCTTGCCCGTAACCACAAAAAGATGCGCATCCATCTACAACCCGCAACCTGTTCTGATACTCGGCATGCGTTACGGCTCCAGCGCAATATTATAGCTGGTCACGAAGGTCATGAAATCCGACACCTCAACCATGTCCTCACCTACATACCTGATGCTGTGTGCATCGGTCCGCTCCACGATAGATAGAAACGCCATGACCTGCGACGGGCGGTAACTTTTAAAGGTTACATCCAGTGTGATCGGTGTCTGTAGTTTATACGGTTTGAATTGATCGATCCGTGCGATGGCCCTTTTTACCTTTTGTCGAATCAGTTCGTAGGCATCTTCCGGATGAAGGGAGCGGGCAGAGTGGAAACTATTAGCCCATTTGACGACCGCGCCCTCCATATCACCGATCAGGTCCTGCGCTTCCTTGACCGCGACGTCGTCACCCGATATCATGATTACCGGTACATTGAAATGCCCGGCAACGGCCGCATTGATGCCCGCCTCGGGCATGGCCATGCCGTTGAGCCTGACGGCGGCCAGACGCGCGCTGGATATGGTATGCGCGCGTACTCCTTCGGGATTGGTGGTGCTGGCGTGATAGCCCAAAAAGATAACCCCATCGAACGTCTCGTCGATCCCGGCCATCATACCGAAGTGCCTGGGCCAGGAGCGGATGACCTGCACACCTCGCGGCATCTTATCGATCAACAGGTTCTGGCCGTTACCGTGGGAGTCACTCACCAGTATCTCCGTAGCCCCGGCCTCAATCGCCGTTTCTATCGCCGCATTGACCTCCTGCGTCATGAATTCACGAAACCGCTGATATTCGAAGCCGCCCGGGCCCAGCTGCTCACCAGTCACTGCCCCAACCACGCCTTCCATGTCGACGGAAATATAGATTTTGAGTTTATCCTGCTGAGCATACGTGTTTGTGGTATTGATGAGCAGCACGACAAGGGCAAGAAGCCATTTTTGACATTTTATCATCTGTCTCCTCCTGAATATGTGATTCTGATATTCTGAAATTGCGGCAGCTTATTATTATACAATATCTTGGAAGGAATATGTCAAGGGATAGTCCGCTTGTTTCGACAGGCGGACGTTGCTGCAGGATGGGTTTAAATGAAACGGAATATAACAGGCGTGTTGGTTGGACGACGTAACGCGGACGGAAGGACAGGAGGATGGCGCAATGGAAGGGAAACCCCAGGGAGATGTTTCATCCTTCCATCTCTCCGCCCTTCCGACCGTATTTTGTCTACACGCCTGGAGCGGAACGGCCTCTGAATTCCACCCAGCGCAATCAGCATGTCACAGCAACCGTACTTGACAGCCCGGCCTATGCCTTCTATCTTGCGCCTATCCCTATTTTACAGGGCTATAGCGCCTGTATAGATTTCTGTTCTGCTATGGCGCCGGTCTACTTTATGACAACCGGCGTTATGAAATAAAATTCGTCACGAACATCTCTTCGCACCGGGGTGGACTTGTTATGAAAATTACAGCGATCAAGACCTTTTTAGGCAGTTTCGGCAACCGATCTCGTGGACTGATCAAGGTAGAAACAGATGAAGGATTGTATGGCTGGGGAGAGGCCTATTCGGTGGGACCGGATCGGTCGGTGGAGCCTATCGCCGACTATATCTTCGAAATGATCAAAGGGGAAGATCCGCGCCGCATCGAATATATCATGCTCAAGCTGATGCAGCAGTTCCGTTTCCCGTCCGGGGGCACAGGTTTGGCCGTTATTTCCGGTATTGACCATGCCCTCTGGGACATTAGCGGAAAGGCCGCCGGTCTGCCGGTTTATATGCTGTTGGGCGGCGCCGTGCGTAATCGGGTTCGGGTGTATCAGGGTATGGGGGGAAGCAACGGGAAGGAAGCGGCAGAACGGGCCCATGAGCTAAATGAGAAGTGGGGTTTTACCGCATTTAAAACAAGTCCCTATCTGTTGAATCCCGATGCAAACCGCTGGGGGTTGGTATGCAAAGCCGGCGCACAATATTTTGAAGAGATCCGCCGGAATACGCCGGAGGAATGGGAATTCGCCTTCGATCCGCATGCTAAGATTTTTGAGCCGATTCAGGCGTTGCAACTGGCCAATGCGCTTGCACCGTATGATCCGTATTTCTACGAAGAGCCATTGCGCCCCGAGCATATTCCCGCCTGGGCGCGCTTACGGCAACAGATGCAGGTGCCTTTGGCCACCGGCGCATCACTCTACACCCGCTTTGAATTCCTCGATCTGATCACCGCTCAGGGCGCCGATATCATTCAACCGGATGTCTGTGTCTGCGGTGGCCTGCTCGAAATGCGTAAGATTGCCGCCATCGCCGAAGCCCATTACGTAACCGTAGCACCCCATAACCCTATGGGGCCCATAGCAACCGCCGTCAACGTCCATTTCTCGGCGGCTACACCTAATTTCAAGATACTGGAATACGTCATGCCGGTCGGTACGGCATGGGAAAAATGCGTGCTTGACCCGTATTTGCCCAAGGACGGCTATCTGGAACTGCGCGACACGCCCGGCCTGGGCATCGATGTCAACGAAGAGGCCATTACGGATAATCCGTATCTCCACTGGCAACGCACCTGTCCGGTAAGGCCGGATGGTTCGACGGGGTATATATAGACGGCAAGTGACAGATACCTTGTAACGGTAGCTTGTAGATTCTACCAGCTACAAACTACAAGCCCTGATGCAGGGCATCAGCTCACTTCATGTGGCGGTGCACGTGCAGCATAATCGCTTTCTGGGCATCGAGACGATTTTCGGCCTGGTCGTAAATAATCGAGCTCTCATCCTCGATCATATCTTCTGCAATTTCGTAGTCCGGGTGGATCGGCATATCGTGCATGATTTTGGCATGACAGCCTTCAAGGAGTTCCCGGTTCACCTGATATGGCATCATAATTCCACAGCGTTTGTCTCTCTCTGAGGCATAACCGGGATCATTAAAATATTCCATATCCAGCCAGGTATCTGTATAGACGTAGTCCGCCTCTTTGACGGCCCCTTTTGCATCCAGTGTTTCCGTGAGCAAGCCCTCATTCAGCAGCCGCTGCCTGCTTTCCTCATCAATGCTTCCCTGTTCTCTGATCGGACACACCAGCGTCAGATGAACACCCAGCGGTGCGGCGATGGACACCAGTGAATTTGCCACATTATTGTACACGCCTATATACGTTAATCTGGCGCCCCGGATGCCTTCCGGGCGATCTTCGGCAATGGTCAGCATGTCCGCCAGTGCTTGACAGGGATGATACAAATTGCAGCATCCGTTGATGACAGGCACGGTCGATGCCTTTTCCATCTCCAGAAGATCCGCATTTTCCTTCAATCTCGCCATGATCAAAGCGGCATTACGGCCAAGATAACGGGCTTCGAAACGGATCTTGCTGAGCGTAAAGTTCGTGGTGTTCCAATCCAGATTGATGGCATGCCCACCAAGCTCTGTCATCCCTGCTTCGAAAGATACCCTGGTGCGCGTCGATGTCTTCTGAAAAATCATGACCAGGGTATTCCCCTGCATATGACCCTGGTATTCCCAGCGATGGTGTTTAACGCGCTGTGCAAGGTCCAGCACCCGGACGACATCTTCGTCACTCCAGTACTTCCAGTCCACCAGATGTTTCAGTATGCCTGTCATTACGTGGTCCTTGTAAAACGGGATAGGAGGGGGGAGAGGGAACCAGTCCTCCCATCCTTCCACTCTGCCTATCCCGGTACCGTAAACAGCTCTTCTGCTAACGTGGGGTTGATTTCAATCTCCCCTATGGTCACTTCATCACCGGGGTGGCCGTTTCGTTTCGTGGTGGATTTGAAGGGCAACATCATGCCCGCCACCTCACGATAATCGGACAGCATATCTTCAATTTCCACAGGTCCCTGCGGTGACATGGCCCGGGCGACCTTCTTGACCGGCAGCATGGTTGCCGTATCAATGTACAAATTAAAGCCGGTGAAACCGGGCGGGGTGATCAGCAAGATTTCCGTGGTCTTACCTTCTACATTTTCCTGACCGATATGCTGTATGGTCAGGCCTTCTGTCTCCGCCTGACCGTACAGGAACGCCAGGTCCTGCCATATATTTTCCATCATCGAAGTTTTGACCGACGGCGGTGCCGGCTGCGTGCCCATGGGGGTGATCATCCAGGCCTGGTCGCCGTTTAAAATTTGCACGTTTTCCCCCATTGGCGTCTGGGAGGCGACCCGCATTTTATTCGGCAGCGATACCAGGATCTCGATATCAAGGCCTATTTCACCCTGGGGCGTGACTATCAGGACCGTCCCTTTCTGCCTGATTGTCTGTACTGCTTTGAACGCATCGCTGCCCCCGGCCGCTTCTATGGACCGCTCGAATAAGGCTTTGCCCTGGGCCATTTCATCCTCGGATGCCGGTGGCGTATCTGATGACATCCCCGGCATGGTAATGGCCACATCGATCTCGTTCACCTCACCCAAGACGCTGAGCGCCTCATCAAAATCTTTGTCATTGCCGACAACGAGTATACGCACCTTGTCCGGCTGTAGATATTTTTGGGCAACACGCTGTACATCCGCTTTGGTGACCTTCTCAATACCGTCTTTAGTTTTCTCGAGAAAATTCCGT
>PVBE011813312.1_pt1 | contig 11090 bp, 4 predicted proteins | sample 1631181 | NCBI WGS metagenome assembly PVBE01 (sample SAMN08397723, study PRJNA350692) | Marine metagenome, whole genome shotgun sequencing project. | isolation source: water | place: Pacific Ocean | collected 2012-04 | reverse complement strand
TCTGCTTGAAATAATGCAGCAGGTTTGGAAGAAAAATGGTTGGTTTTCTTGGCTTGCACCCACCAAAGGAGAGAAGGCGTTCGTGTATGATGTTAAGGGTGGTTTTGTGGAAAAGTTTTATCGGGAGGGGAAAGATATTCTCTTAAACCCGTTGGACACTAGGTTTCCTAACTGGAACTTGTGGTCAGAATGTCGCGATCCTCAAGACTTTGATAATATCGCGGCAACGTTGATGCCACATCACATGTCCAACAGCGATCCTTTTTGGATTAATTCCTCAAGGACTATCTTTTCAGCAGCATGCAGACAACTCCAGCAAAGGGGCTGCACTGACATTAGAGAATTGTTGAGGCAAATGTTTGATGATGCTGGAGATGAAGATCGGTTAGTGGAATTGTTGGAGGGCACAGAAGCTGCTGCTTTGGTATCAAAGGATATCAAGCAAACGGCTCTTAGCATTCGGGCAACCCTGACTACATACTGTAAGTCTTTGATGTATTTGCCTGCCTTTGATGAGAGCAAAAAATCATTTTCTATTCGCGACTGGATTGGGAATGGGGACGATTCGTGGCTGTTCCTTGCTGTTGTTGATGACAGAAAGTTTGAGGCTTTAAAGCCGCTTATTTCTGTGTGGGTTGATATTGCGTTGCAATCTATTTTGTCTTTGCCTAGAAACGAAGATAGGCGTATATACTCATTCATCGATGAGCTGCCGTCATTGCAAAGGTTGTCAAGCATTGAGAGGGTTCTTTCTTTAGGTCGAGAATATGGAAGCGCCTTTTTCACTTCTGTCCAAGACATTAATCAATTTCGGACAGGGTATGGCAATCAGGCGGAGTCTTTGTTGTCTTTGCTGAATACAACGTTGTTCTTGCGTAGCAATTCGCCGCAATCTTGCGAGTGGATGGCTAACGTTATAGGAAAGCGTGAATATTCCGAGAGTAAAGAAAGTCGCTCATATGGAGCTAACACTATTAGGGATGGGGTTAATGTTGGTCATGACAAGAGGTTAGAGCATATTGTGCTGCCAACTGAGCTGGCTCAGCTAAATTCTTTGGAAGGTTACTTGCGAGTGCCTGGAGAATTTCCTGTTGCAAAAGTGAGTTTTGAGCCTGTAGATATTCCTTGTATCGCAAAAGATTTGATCCCTAGAAAAATTAACTTGCGTGATTTTAATTTGCAAGGGGATGGTGGCTCTGCTGTTCTGGATTCGAGCAAGGTTAATGCTGAGGCTGGTGTAGTTGTCAATGATAGGGCAAAAGATAGGGAAGAGGCTGTAGCTACAGGAAATTTAGCAATTAAAGAGGGTGTCGAGAAGAAAGATCAGGGTTTAACTGAGGACATGGATAGTCAGATTGAAGGATTATCAGAGTTAAAGAATATAGATGCTCAAGAGGAAAGTAATAGCGAAGGTAGTGTTGATAATGAGCAAGAAAATACTAAAAATGTTATTCGCGATAAGAGAGGCAGGAAGCCTAGGAGCGATAAGGGCAAGAAAAGAAAGGCTGAAAAGCTTGATGAGCCTGAGGCTCAAAAGACTGTAGTGGGGTATGTGGCAAGTCCAAGTTTTAAAAAAAGTGATTTGAAGAAAACTAAAGTGCTTGCCGTTAGGCTGGCTGAGAATACCTCTTGTGTTAGTGAGGACAAGACTGCGTCTCAAATAACCACTTGGTACAAACTGGTGTTTTTTGATGATTTGGCTGAAGAGGGTCTGAAAGTTATTGTTAAGGGTTGTCGATTAGAGGCTACGGGGGAGCACAAAGAGGTAGTTGATGTTGATAAGAAGACTGGCGAGGAAGTAATTAAGCACGAAATAATTGTGAAAACATTTAAGCTTTTGAGTAGTCCCAAATCAGAAGAAAAAGTTCCCGAAAAACAATCAAGAGCTGCTAAGGATTTTGAGGCGTCGAAGGATTTAAAGCCCGAGGAATATTCTTATGAGGAAGTGGCTCTTAATGCTAATGAATTAGAGAGGGGTAGATAGTGGTTGCAACGATACAAACATTGAAGTCTGCTGGTGCTTCTGCTAAGTATTATGCTGGTTATTATGAGCAGGGTGAGTATTCACAGTGGTTCGGGGCTGGGGCTAAACGGTTAGGTTTAACTGGTGAGGTTAAGAAGGATGATTTTGAGTCCGTGTTAAAAGGGGAGTTGCCCGATGGTACTAAGCTTGGTCGTTATATTGCAAAAAGAGATGAGGGCGGCAAGGTGATTGTTAATCCAGAGACTGGAAAGACAGAAACGCAGTGGGCGCATCTTCCGGGGTATGACCTTCCCTTTTGTGCACCTAAGTCTTTATCTATTTTGGCGTTGATTGGAGGAGACAAGCGTTTGATTGACGCTCATATACGAGCAGTTGTGGTTGTTATGAAGTATATGGAGCGAGAGCTTTGCTATGCCAGAAACAAAGAGGGCGGAATTGAGGGGCCAGTTAAGACAAAAGCATTGCTGACAGCTATGTTTACCGAGTTTTCTAATAGAAATGGTGAACCATTCATACATACCCACACAGTCCATGCTAACGCAACACATGATGAGGAGAAATGGAGATCATTGTGGAGCAATGCATTCTCAAAAAAGGGAATGGTTAAATATTTGGGTAAGGTGTATCGGAATGAGTTAGCACAAAATATACAACAGCTTGGATATGGAATTAGGTCTTTTGGCAATGAGGGCTTATTTGAGATTGAGGGAATTAACAAAGAGTGTATTAAGTATTTTTCTACTAGACGTGCCGACATTGTGAAATGGATGAAAGACAACGACATCTATAGTAGCAAAGGCAGCCAGATGGCTAACCAGGCCACCAAAAAACATAAAACTAAGCATGACGTGGTGTTAGACAAGTTGCAGCCTCGCTGGCAGCAAGACATAGACAAGTGCCCCTATACATCTTTGGCAGAGATTAAAGCTCTAACTCAGCAATCCATAGAGCGCGGGGATATTGGCGTGAGACACTCGGCATTAGAAAAGGCCGAAATAGCTGTTGCCAAGGCTTTGGCTGAGATTAGCATATATCGAGATAGGTTTGACAGAAAAGAGTTGTTTGTTAAGTCTCGTGGTTTTGGGATTGGGGTGGATAATGGGTTGTTGCAACATGTTATTAGCCAAAAGCTAGAATCAAAAGAGTTAGTGCAGAGCAATAAAGAAAGTTTGATGGTTGGTGATACTTTCAGACAAACCAGAGAGGTTTTAGGGTGTGTTGCTGCTCAAAAGAACATTAAAGTTCTAGGTAATTTCGGTGCTTCTGTATGCTCTGTAGGGTTTAATCAAAAAGCTGAGTTAAAAAAACTATTAACCTCACAAAGTCAGTTTGTTGGTGTTGATATGCGAGACACTAACAATTATGAATTGGTTCGCAGATTTGCTAAAGGGTGCGCCCTTGGTGGTAAGCAAGCGGTGACTATTGTACCGCATTTCATGAGCAAAGAATTACATGCTGCAAAAGTTGCTGAGATGGGCACCCCTGTATATACAGTTAAAGGATTTTTAAAGTATTGGAGGGAGAATGCGCCAACTCAAAATCAAGTGTTTATTTTAGACAAGGGCGAGAATTATCGAATTAAGGATTTTCATGCTGTTAGCAAGCTAGCTTTTGAGATGGACTCTAAGGTTGTGCTGGCTTTTAGGCCAAAACCTAATAGTCCTTGCCAGCAAGCTATAGATAGTGGTGTGCCTGTGATAGGTGCATCTCCAGATTTTGATTTCAATAAGACTTTAGCGTCGTTAGAAAGCAAATTAATTGTAGAGCCAGATAGGCTTAAAATGCCAAATAGAATTAAAGAGATATTTAAGGATGTTGATGCTAAAGCGATAGTTATGAATGAAGGTGATAGAGCTTTAGTTAATCAGTTAGCTAGAGAGGTTAGGTTGGATGCTGGGGTGTTAGGGCAAGAGTCTGTCAACATTAAGGTTTTAAATAAAATTAGTTTGTCGGGCATTAGAAAAATGGAAGCGGCAGAATATCAAATAGGGCATGTTTTGTGTATTGATAAGAAATATCAACATGTAACTGCGGTTATCCACAAAGATAATGTGCTGCAATTGCGTGATGAAGATGGCAAAGGAATTAATTTTAATTTGGCTGATGCCAACCCTAAAAAGATGGAAGTGTTTAGACCAAGTCAACTGGAGGTTAGGGTAGGAGATTGTATGCGTTTCACCAAGACCGTTAATGTTGATGGTCAAAAGAGGTTAGAGGGCAAGAATGTTGTAGTTAATACTATAGGAGAAAACTCTATAGAGCTTATCAATAAGCGTAGTGGCCAAATGTTTAGTGTTGCCTTGCATGATTTGTCGCAGCAGCATCTTAGTTATGGTTATGCTGTCCCATTCAATAAGGTGCGCGGTGGCATAGAGAAATATCAAGGAGCTGTAGTTAGGCGCGATTTGGATTTTAATCAAGTTTTTGATATGTCACAAGGGTTGTCTGAGAAGGGTGCATTAATTGTGGACTCCAAAGATAGGTTGCAGACTAAGGGATTAGATGAGTTTAGTCCTGTTGAGTTGGAGAAGTACAAATTGAATCAAGAGCAAGCCCTAGCTAAGGAAAGAGTATATTCTATTATGGTACGCTCTGATGAGCGTGAAGCTGTGCAAACCAAACAGGCATTGATTGCGAAATGCATGGACAAGGGTATTGATATCCACAAAGATATGATTGTAGAGGCAATTGATAATTGTATTAAAAAAGGGGAATTGGTTACAACTACCATTGATAATGGTGAAGAGATTGTGGCCTCTAAGTTCACCATTGACCAAGAGAAGCTATGTGCTAATTTGGCAGAGCAAGCCCAAGGCTCGTTTGAGGCTATTATGCCGGAAAATCACCCAAAATTGCAGGAGATATTAAGTGACAAACAGTTAACCGATGGGCAACGCGAGGCTGTTAAAAAGATATTAACTACTAGTGATGGGATAATGTTAGTGCAGGGATTAGCTGGCACGGGGAAAACATTCATGATGAAAAGGGTGCTCGATGGTTGTCGTGCCATGGATGTTGATGTTATTGGGTTAGCAGTAACTGGTAGTGCTGTAGCTCAGCTTAGAAAAGAGCTTGGGGTTAATGGCGGCGGTGGTTTTGAGACTTACAATGTTGCGAAGTTTAATAGCATGATAGACAGCAAAGAACTCACCTTCGATAAAAAAACATTAATAGTCCCTGATGAAGGTTCGTTAGTTGATGTTGTGAGTGCTAACAAGGTTATGTTGGCAGCCCAAAGAGTGAATGCCCTAACGGCTTTTGCTGGAGATTTTAAACAAAACACTCCTCTAGGTTTAAGCAATCCATTTGAGATAATGCTAACTGCAAAAGTTCCTACTGTTGTTATGTCAGATTTAATGCGCTTTAAAACGCAGCAGGGGGCTGATAGAGTTGCAGCTAGTTACGCTGGGGATTTGTCCAAGGTTATGGACAATAGTATTGTGGAAGAAGTTAGGCTTACCAAAGATGAGCAGGGCAACGTTATTAGCAATCCTATTGCTAAGGTGGCAGAAGATTATGTGAGCATCGCCAAAGATTCACCTAATGATGTGGTGGTGGTGACTCTTAGAAACGTGGACAAGGATGAAATTAATGTTGCTATTCGAGAAAAGTTAAATGAAGCTGGGGTTTTAAAAGGTGATTCATTGTCTGTTAAGGCTCTGGTTGGGCGTAAGGACTTGTTTGCCGAAGACAAGGAGTACGTTCAAACCTATGTCCCTGGCAATGTAATTAAGTTTAGTGGCGGCTTTAAGGGAGATATTGCTAAGAATAAATATTGCCAAGTTGTTAATGCTGAAAATGATATGTTAACGCTGAAATCTCTTAGCGATGGTAGAGTAATATCTTGGTCACCTAATCTGCAAGAAAACTCTAAAAATGCAGTAGAGGTGTTTCACTCAGTGGATAGAGAGTTGCAAGCTGGCGATAAGCTTGTTTGGCGTGGCAGCGACCAAAGCCGCGGCATTATTACCGGTAATTCTTTTTCTGTAGTGTCTGTGGACAAAGAGAAAATGGAGTTTCAAGCAAAGATGCATAATGGTGAGATAGTGACTTTAAATGCCAAAAATAGTGCTAACCAGCACTGGGATTATGCCTATTGCAAAACATCTTTTTTGATACAGGGTGAGACCATCAAAAATATTATAGCTTATATTAAAGCTTGGGGTGGTGGTATTCATCGTCTGCAAAGTTTGTTAGTTAATGGTACTCGCGGGGATATTTTTAAAATCATTATTGATGATATGAAGAAATTTCTTGAGCAACTACAAGAGCCTATGAAAGAGTTGGCCACTCATACTGCTCCGGTATTTGACAAAAAGTGGCCTGAAAAAGAAGCTTGCCTTCATTCGTTGGTAGCCAAAGTCACGAGTAACCATTGGGCTAATCAGCAGCAAGCCAATAGCCCGTTGGCTGGCGAATACAATTTTCATAGCAAGCGTGAAGTTTTGTCTGAGTATTTTGAGGCTAGTCGAAAGTCAGGGGCTATGTATGCTGAGTACAAAAAACTCTCTAGCCCACGCATTGTCTTGGAGAGCAATAAGGCGTTGATTAGGCATCCCCACACCTTCCCCTACAAAATGGTGAAGGTTGCAGAAGGATTGTTGGCAGGTAGAGCTCACGATGAAATCGCAAGTAATATGCACGTTAAAGAAGAAGTCGTGGCTCAAACCGTAGCATCTCTTGGAATGCTGATTGTTGGCAACAAGCGAGTTGACGAACATTTTTTGGCAACCTTGCAAGTGGCTGCTGACAATCATTTTCGCGTTGATAGGATACGCGTGGGAGCTATGCAAAAATATATTCAGGAAGAAAGGCAAGAGGCTGCCACCTTAAAAGACAAGGCTGTTGGATGGCTTGAGATTAGAAATCTAATGGCTCATGAGCTTCTGGCAAAACCTGAAGTGTATGAAAAGTTGTTAAAAGACAAAGGTGTTGATGCCACTAAGCTAGAGGGACAGGCTGCCAAGCATCAAGAAAAGTTGGATAGTTTGGTAGTGGTGACGGCCGAGCATGTTAATAAGCCTGATATATCGCGCAATGAGTATTTGGCAACAAGGCACCGCCTTGTCAGCAAAGAGCTTGGCTCTAATGCAAACTTGATTGATTGGGGAACAATGTTTAGAGACAACCTGGTGGCAGGCAAGAAGATTGCCGACAGCTCTATGGCCGTTAAAACTATGGTAGAGAAAGACTCCAAATGGCTAGAGAAGTTTGATAGTCACATCAGCGTACAAATGGGGCTTGGGGTTGCAAAGAGAGAGGAAAATGACAAGTTAGTCTATGTCGAAAAAATAGTGGCCGCATCTCAAGACATACCAGGGACACAAGGAGCTAAGTATTTGAGCAAGCGAGGAATTGAAGTTGGTGGCTTGTCTTCAGACATTAGGTTTGGCTCTGTATATGAGCCAGGAAGCAAAAAAGAAAAGCCTGCATTGATTTGTGTGGCTAGAAATAAAGATGATAATGTTCAGGCTATGCAAGCTATTTATTTGAGTGGCAAGAAAAAGGCTAATATAGATGTGCCGAAACGCAGCTATGGAAGCATCAGCCATGCCGGAGTGTGTGTGCAGCGCGGCTCTAGCAACACCGTAGTTATCGCCGAAGGTCCTGAAACAGCGATGAGTATAGCCAATGCTGATAAGGAGCTGACCGTATACGCGGCTCTTGGCTCTAGCAATCTTGGCAAGATAGAGCTACCAACCACTCATGCGGGGAAACGTATTGTGATTGCCGCGGATAATGATTTTGGCAACACGGTCTCAAAGCGTATGGTGGATGATGCAGTATCTACCTGGGCGCAAAAAGGTCACGATGTAGCCGTTATAATGCCGGGGATAATTGATGGTAAGAAAACCGATTATAACGATGTGTTGCAAAAGTATGGTAAGGAAGAGGTGGCTAAGATTGTTGATAATGCTAAGTTGCAAGCTAAAGGTATCAACATAGATAGCTTGATAGATGAGATTAAACAACCCTTTATTGACAAGGAGTTGAAAATTCAAGCTTTAGCGCAAGAAGAGAAGGATAGAAGGGCTGATGAGTTAGGTAGAGAGAGGGGGCAAAGCGAAAGAATTGGATGGGCTAATGACCTATATGATAGCTCAGCATCATTGCGCGGAACTATAGGTGAGGTATATTGTAAGCAATATCAACATCCCGCTGAGAGTCTGCCTGAAAACTTTGGGTTTCATCCAAGTGTTAAACATAGTGAATTAGGCAAAAAAATACCTGCTATTATAGCCCCGCTTGAAAATAGCGAGGGCAGCTTCAAGGGAGTGGTTAAAATCTACTTAGATAGTGATGGAAGCAAGCTTAAAGGCGCATTTGCTGATGGTGATGGAAAATATGCTAAAGCGCAATCTCAGATGGAAGCAGGGCAGAAAACAGGGAGCTTTGTCATGATTAATCAGGGTATCAATAATGAAAAGGTGTTTTTAACTGCCAGCATTGAAGATGGGATGGCTATTACTGGGAATTGTCAGGGTAATACGGTGATTGCAGGGTTGTCAGAGAAGAACTTTAAAAATATTGAATTATTTGATGAAACTAAGGAATTGGTTATTTGTGCTAATAGAGGTGGTGTAGATGTACATCAACATATTATTAAAAGTATTGAACATTTTGAGAGTAGAGGAATACATGTTTCAGTGAGATTGCCAGATATTAACGATGTTAGAGAATCTAGAAGTTTTTCTGAGTCCTTAAAGGTAGATGGTAGAAATAATGTTGAGAAAGGATTGAGTCAAAATATGGATGTTAGTCAAGGGTTAGGCAGCGAGGCCAGGGTTATGAGTGATAGTGAAATAAAGAATATATCCGCATCTAAGCAAGAAGATAGGCAGATTCAGAGCAATATGGAGAGGCAACAGACTAAGCAGGTTGATTTTGAGATGGTGCGGCAGATTAAAAGGGGGGAGTTATGTATAGCGTTGATGTTTGGGATGAGATTAGTGAATCATGGGTTTGTGATACAGTGTTTGAGGATGTTGATTATGGGGGAAGAAAACTTTAGACACTTCATTGAAGTCGTTGAGAAAAGGGTGCAAATGAGTATGAGAGAAAACAGCACGTCGATGTAGATAAAAAAGCCTCTTCACATCATTTTCGAGCATGTTTTATTGGAATCCTTGCGTGCTATATCTAATAACGATTAAATGCCTACATGATTCGATTTTTGATACATGCAACATTTATTCTAATTTGTATAATACCTTGTGATGCTCGTAAATCCGCAAAGGAAACTGGTAAATGTGATTTAAAAAAAACATTTGAAAATTGCAAGAAAACAAGATTGATCATTGGCTCTGGCGAACATGTCAAAGACAAATATCCATATGATAATGTTATATCGCCCGATGCAAGATGTGATTTTACTATTAATGATGATTACACATCAAAACAAAAAAAAGATTGGAAGCACGTATTGAACCCAGATTGTGATTTGGATATTAGCAATTTGAATCGGCTTAAAGTGATTTCTGAAATATACAAAGAACAATTTGATGAGGTTATTTTCGAGCGCGTCGGAAATGGGTTAGCCAATTTTGTTGCCTATTATAATCTTGATGAATTTATCGCATTGTTTAGCGGCATGCTAAAAGATCAAGGCAAACTAATATATCAAAGTTTTAGAGTTTGTGGATACGATGGTCTAGTTCTTGACGGAGAAGAAAGAGATTTTGGCATTCCTGAGCTAATGTTGTCGCTAACTAGATCTATAACTGGAACAGATAGAGCAGGGCTTGAAGATAAGGTAAATAAATATAGGAATGATTTTTTACTTGGCTCACTTGATGAAAATCCAGACGAAGATCTAGACATACAAAGCAAATATGCAATATTTTTGAATTCTCCTAAACATCCACTAACATTTGAGCAATATGAATTTATTAAAAAATATTATAATAAGGTTTTAACAAGCCATAATTACCAAAACATCGCATTCAGGATAAAACAAAATCATCGAAATAGCTTGCTTTACTATTTAGAAATGACTGCTATAAAAAATTTACATGACAAAACCAATCCACAGCCAAAATTAACACCAACAATTACAGCCAAACCTATACTCAAAAAAGTTCTTATCAAGAATTTTGTGAAACTCGGCCTTATGTTACTATCAGCAAGATACAATCTTTATTGTATCGCCGCTAATGAAATATCCAAAAATCATTATAATGATTTGCTAAATACAAAACTAAAACTAAATGTTGGAATTATGCCTAATGAGTTTAGAGACGCATTAGAAAACCCAAACAAACCTAGCCCTCCATTAATACAAGATTTATTAAAGCACTATAGCTATTATATTTTAGCAGAAAACAAAAAAGATAAATCATTTTTTATCATAGCTGTTAGTTTAGATTCTCCCAAACAGCTTATTTCTGAAATGTTTGATGGGCTAGGCCTTGCTGATCATGCTCTTTTTTTAATTAGTTTGGATTTGCAAGAACAAGATTACAATAAAATTATATCGAAACGATCCGGGAATCAGAATACCTTGCCCAAAAGCAGTTAATTAAGGAAATTAGAGCTGACTTAATGGAAAAATATGAGAAGGTTTGGAAAAATTGTAAAAACATATTTTTGCAATAATCCAGCGCATAAATGTCTTGAAAATTGCAAAGATTTAAAGGAAGAGAAATTTGATAGAAGAATCATAGAAAAAATCTAATAGCAAGGAAGAAGTGGCTAAGATTATTGATAGTGCCAAGTTGCAAGCTAAAGGTATTACCATAGATAGGTTGATTGATGAAATTAAACATGAGCTAGAAAATGGGCATCATGTTAGATTATCTGGGTTTGGCAATTTCATTTTAAAGCAGGACAAAAGTCGAAAGAACGCGTTGTAGATTACTCTGAAAATAAGACAGACGAGCAACCAAAAGAAAAGGCAAAATAATGGCACGAGGAATTAACAAAGCAATATTAATCGGTCAATCAAGCAAGATTCATCAAAGATCAAATTAAAGGAGACAAAAATGCCTAAACCAAATAAGAATCAAAAAATAATTAACCAAATAGGTTTCATTGAATCTCAAATGAATGATTTGGCTGACAAGCTGGAAGAAATTGAACTATTTGCTAATGTTGACCATTTAGGTGG
>PVBE010924733.1_pt1 | contig 11090 bp, 11 predicted proteins | sample 1631181 | NCBI WGS metagenome assembly PVBE01 (sample SAMN08397723, study PRJNA350692) | Marine metagenome, whole genome shotgun sequencing project. | isolation source: water | place: Pacific Ocean | collected 2012-04 | reverse complement strand
TCGCGCAATTCGCTTGTGCGAGGATCTTCCTCCATGCCACTCCCAGCCATCTCACGAAGCAGTTCGAGTTCCAACCGGGCGACGGTTGGTGTCGCCCGCGCTGCGCCGCGCGACTGTGCTGCCACAACATCCGCCCTCGTCAATGGTCGTGTCGTAACGGCAACGGGCACCCCCCACCCCCTTCTTTGGGTCCCATCTTGGAGGGGGTGTTTCTCCTCTCTCTCCATACCCCCTCCCCGCGCCCGCGCCCTATCTGAGGACCGGGACTCCCGTGAAAAATTTTTTTGGAATTTCGGGCAACGTACCACGCCGGGTACGAGAACTGCCGCGTCACCGTAAAGGCCAAACGAAAGCCCGGAGTGGATCAAATCTTGCTCTGCGCGCCAAGTCCGAGCAAAGCCTCCACCATTCCGGCCGCCCGCATGACCCGATAAACGTCGATCTGTTTCACCGTCGTGTTCTGTTCAACGAAGGTCGCGAGATAGGTTTTCGACTTTGATTCCACTCCATTGCGTTTACAGACAAGGTATGCGACAGATTCGGCTTCGAGTTCCTCCTGAGAGTGCCACAGGTCTGCCCTCGCAGACACTTTCCTTGCCTTATCCTCTCCCAAGTGACCTAGAAAAAGATGTCCCAACTCATGCGCGAGCGTAACAAATCGGACGGCTGGCTCATGATGTTGATTTAAGCCCGGATTTCCCATTTGAAGTAGTCATCTTTAGGATCTCCGGCATCGTTTAACTCTATGAACAGAGGGTGTTCTCAGGGTGACGACACAAGACAGCGGGGAATCCAATGGGTGAAACGAAAAAGGCCGCGTTACGCGTCGATTTTGACCGAAGTCTGAAGCTGGAATTTCATGGTTCCAAAGTTACGAGCGATGCGGGACTGCTGGCGTACCGGGAATTGGATGACGTATTGGGATTGACCGTGATGGTGGAGGACATCTTCGACGATTGGCGGACCGGGGAGAATACGCAGCACACACTAACGGCCTCTCTGCGTCAGTCCGTGTTCAGTCGGTTGGCTGGCTATGAAGATACGAACGACGCCGAACGGCTCTGTGTGGATCCCACCATGCGACACGTTGTTGGTGGGAGAGCAAAGTGGCGCAACGCGGCTTCCAGGAGCCACATGGGGCGCTTCGAGACCGAAGTGCTGACCGAACCGGATCACGTCGACGCCCTTATCGACCTGTCGGGAAAATGGGTTGATCGCGTTCAGGAACGCAAACCGATTCGCGAATTGATTCTGGATTTGGACAGTTCGGTCAGTGAGACCTATGGTGCTCAGGAAGGCACGGCGTACAACGGACATTTTGGCTGCACTTGCTATCATCCATTGTTCTGCTTCAACCAGTTCGGCGACCTTGAGCGGGCACTGTTGCGCGAGGGCAACGTGCACAGCGCCGACGATTGGCACAGTGTGCTGGAGCCCGTCGTGGCCCGTTATCGCGATGCGAAAATCCGCCGGTTCTTCCGTGGTGACGCTGCGTTTGCCAATCCCGACATCTACACCTTCCTCGAAGAGGAAGACTACCTCTATGCGATTCGATTACCGGCTAACCAGAACTTACAGCGCGCCATTGAGCATTTGCTGACACGACCAGTAGGCCGACCATCCAGAGTCCCAAAAAGAATCTACGAGAGTTTCACCTATCAGGCCAAGAGCTGGGACCAGGCTCGTCGCGTCGTGGCCAAAGTGGAATGGCATCAGGGCGAGTTGTTTCCCCGCGTGGGCTTCATTGTCACGAACCTTAGTCGGAGTGATGACGCGGTAGTGAAGTTTTACAACGGGCGCGGCACGGCGGAGCAGTGGATCAAAGAAGGCAAGAACGCGGTGAAATGGACTCGCCTTTCATGTCACGATTTCGAAAACAACCAGGTGCGTCTGCAACTATTCGCCCTGGCATACAACCTGGGCAACTTCCTTCGCCGGTTGGCATTACCCCAAAGCGTAAAGCACTGGTCGTTGACAACGCTGAGGGAGAAGCTGATCAAGATTGGTGCCAAGGTCGTGACCCACGCACGGTACGTCACGTTTCAAATGGCCGAGGTGGCTATTCCGCGACGACTGTTCAGGACCATCCTTCGCCGGATCGCACGACTCAGGCCATTGGCACCAGCGCCAACGTGATGGGAACAACAGTCTCAATGGTAAGGATTGTGCAATCTCTTGGGAAGCGGTCCGTCTTGAATCAGGGAAATCAAGGAACAATCGAGCTACGCGTCCAAAATCCACACCCTGGGACGTTTCACAGACCGCCAACAAGGGCGAACGACGGGTTGAGAATGCTGATGGCCTCAACTACACTGCTTCAATCTCATTGGCTCCGGTCGCCGACGGGTCCATATGGGTAATCTCGGTTAAGATGAATGCCGGCAGAAATCGCGAGTGGCATGTGGAAACTGGAAATCTGGCCAGAACAACCGGCGATATCCGGGACACATGGGACCACCTGATGAAATACATCGATCTGAATAACGGCTATGCCTCGATGGCCGGACCGGGGTCCTGGAACGATCCGGACAATTTAGAGGTCGGCAACTATGGCGAGGGATTTCACAGCAGAGATGAAGGCATGACCGACACCGAGTACCGGACCCATTTCAGCATGTGGTCTATCATGGCCTCTCCGCTAATCGCCAGCAACGACGTCCGAAACATACCCAAAGTAATCAAAGACATGTTGACAAATGCGGAAGTTATCGCCGTAAACCAGGATCCGCTCGGCATTCAAGGAACACGGGTTAGAGATGATGCCCACAAAGAAGTGTGGTCCAAACCGCTGGCCGACGGCAGCGTGGCCGTCGTCTTATTCAACCGGATCGGCGCGCCGGCTACTGATATCACCGTTCAGTGGAGCACCATTGGCTTGCCGGACGGCAGCGCCACGGTACGCGACCTCTGGGAACACGCTGACAAGGGCTCCCACTCCAACAGCTATACCGCCAACGTTCCTTCGCACGGCGTGGTAATGCTGAGGATAACTGGAGGAACACTGGCCGCAGGCTCCGAAAAGTGATCCAGCTCCTTGTGCCTCGCAAATAATGGTTGGCGCTTTGTTGATGCGGCGTCGCTCCATTCGTAGCGGTGATGGAATCCGCCGACGCGAGATAATTCAATCAGCCTGGATGTCGGTGACGCGCGACTCGATGTTGGACGTTCCATCGGCGTGTCTTTCCTGAGGCCTAAGTGTGTTCGGTCCTTGTGGTAATGAGGTGGACCCTATCCCTTGGGCACTAAATCGCGGTTGTTGAGTGGATCGCACATGGGGTTATGCCGAGGCTCTTGCTTCGGCGTTTAAGTTCTCATAGTGAAGGGTATCCGGCGTTCGATATCGGCTACGGACTAGGAGGTCGGGGGTTCGAATCCCTCCGTGTACGCCATTTTCTCAGCGGTATCAAGTCCCGCTTCGCCCCCGCCGTGGCCCACATAGGCGGCAAGCCGCAACGACAGACACGTACAGGAATAGGGACGATACGCAGCAGCGGCGGTTTCAACCGATAGCAGTCGGCCAGATCAATCTATTGACCGGCCTCCCCCACTCCGCCGGTCGTAGGAACGGCGCCTTGAGTCGTTTCTTCCGACTGCGGAATTCCTTCACGCGCAAGGTGGGCAATCTGCCCGCCACCCCCCTATCGATGAATGGTGCTCTGTCCAGTCTCCGACATCCACTCCCCGAGAATCGCCATCCCACCGTTCAGGCTGCGCTTGTAGAAGGACCGCCCAGAGCAGCCGTACGCCAGCTTGCCGAGACGCGCCTCCTCGTACAATTCGAAACGCAGTTCATCCCATTGAGAGGCAATTTCGGACATCTTGGCCCTGAAGTCTTCGAGCGAGATTGTTGAAGACATTTGCCGAACCTCCTGGTTGTGGCTGACCTGCCTGAACCCGAAAGCAATCGTACCATCACGCCTGAAGGTGTCACCGCTCACTGGAGTATTTTACGCTTTTCATATCTTCGCAAGCCTCTGAAATCGTCCATCGCGCCGATTATGCACGGATTGAGCTCAAAATTGGCCTCCAATTGGCGTAAATCAGCAAGAATTGTGGCAGAATCCGTCTCAAACTCGCCATATAGTACAAAAAGTGAAAAATATGCACGTTGGTGATTGCCGTGGTCGGGAGGCTCGAATCCGATCATGAAAACGGGAGTGCGCATTCCGGCAATGGAATCGTTCGGGCGGTATCACAGCAAAGCGCCGCGAGATCATCGCATTGCGACCTCGCGGCGCTCTAATCGTTTAATGCCGATTCGATTATATCGATCACACCATCTCCGGCTCTAGCCCGGTTATCCGCTGTCGCTGTAGAAGAGCGGTGAGATACCCGGGCTAAAGTGCATCGATAATTGCGTTGAAAGTAGCGCTAGGACGCATCGCCCTTGACGCTAATTCGGAATCAGGGTGATAGTAGCCGCCGACATCGACAGGGGCGCCCTGAGCCGCCAAGAGCTCCTGTATGATCTTTTCCTCATTCTCCTCGAGGGCCTTCGCCACCGGGCCAAATTTTGCCTTGAGCGTCTCATCCTTGACCTGAGCCGCCAAGGCCTGAGCCCAATACATCGACAGGTAGAAAGAGCTTCCTCGATTGTCGATCTCATTAACCTTGCGGGAGGGATACCTCGCATCCTCCAGGTAGGTAGTAATTCCCTCGTCCAGCGCTTCCGACAACACGGCCGCGGTCTCATTCTCGTAGTTCTTGGCAATCAGTTCGAGGCTCGGGACGAGAGCGCAGTACTCGCCCAGCGAATCCCATCGCGTGTGGCCTTCCTTTACGAACTGTTGCACATGCTTCGGAGCCGATCCGCCCGCGCCAGTCTCGAAGAGTCCGCCACCATTCATCAGAGGAACGATCGAGAGCATTCGCGCGCTCGTACCCAGCTCAAGAATCGGGAAAAGGTCGGTAAGATAATCGCGCAGAACATTGCCAGTGACCGCAATCGTGTCTTCGCCCCTGCGAATTCTCTCTAGCGAAAACGTCATCGCGTCGACCGGCTTCATCATGCGGATATCCAGGCCCTTCGTATCGTGCTCCGGCAGATACTTCTCAACCTTCTTGATGATTTCGCGATCGTGTCCTCGGTCTTCATCCAGCCAGAAAACGGACGGCGAACCAGACGCTTTCGCGCGCGACACCGCAAGCCTCACCCAATCGCGAATCGGCGCGTCCTTGGCTTGAGACATCCGGAAGATATCGCCCATCTCTACGTTTTGCTCGAGCAACACAACGCCTGAAGCGTCCACCACGCGGATGGTTCCTTCGGCTGGCGCCTCGAAGGTCTTATCGTGGGAGCCGTACTCTTCGGCCTTCTGGGCCATCAGGCCGACATTAGCGACGCTGCCCATCGTCGAAGGATCGAACTGTCCATGCTCCCGGCAATCCTCAAGAATCGCTTTATAGATTGTCGCGTAACAGCGGTCCGGAACCATCGCGATGCAGTCTTGAAGCTCATCGTCGCTGTTCCACATTTTGCCGCCATCGCGAACTACATTCGGCATCGAAGCGTCAATGATGATGTTGTTCGGCACATGCAGGTTCGTAATGCCTTTGCGCGAATCCACCATGGCCAGCTGCGGCTGGGTCTCATAGACCGCCGCGATGTCGGCTTCGATCTCCACCCGCTTTGCGTCGGGGAGCCGGTCGAGTTTTTCGAGCACATCCGTCAGGCCGTTATTGACGTTCGCGCCAATCCCCTTAAGCGCATCGGCATGCTTATTCAAAGCGTCCTTGTAGTACACGGACACGCAATGCCCGAACATAATCGGATCCGAAATCTTCATCATCGTCGCTTTTAGATGCAACGAAAGCAACACGTCATCCTTCTTCGCCTCTTCGATCTGCTGCGCGTAGAACGCGCGCAAAGCGGCCACATTCATGACCGATGAGTCGATAACTTCGCCCGCCTGCAGGGACAGATTGTCTTTTAGGAGCGTCGCGGCGCCATCCTTGCCAACGAACTCGATCTTGACTTTCGTCGCCTTTTCAATCGTTGTGGATTTCTCGCTTTCATAGAAATCCTTACCGTCCATATGAGAGACCCGCGCCTTCGATCCGCTCTCTGGCCAATCCTTCATCATTTTGTGAGGATGCTTCTGGGCGAACTTCTTTACCGAAGCCGCCGCTCTGCGGTCGGAGTTCCCCTCGCGCAGCACCGGATTGACCGCCGACCCGAGCACCTTCGCAAACCGAGCCTGCAGCGCCTTTTCCTCGTCGTTCTTCGGCTCTTCAGGATAGTCCGGGATATCGTATCCTTTTTCCTGCAATTCCTTAATCGCGTCTTGCAGCTGCGGGATCGAGGCGCTGATGTTGGGAAGCTTGATGATATTGGCTTCGGGAGTCTGCGCAAGTTCTCCAAGTATCGCAAGATTATCGGCGACCTTCTGCTCCTCGGTCAGATTATCTGGAAAATTCGCGATGATTCGGCCGGACAAGGAGATATCACTGGTTTCGACATCAATGCCAGAGCCTTTCGTGTAGGCCTGAACCACCGGCAGCAAGGCAAATGTCGCCAATGCCGGGGCCTCGTCGATTTTTGTCCATATAATTCGAGCGTTTTCCATGTTCCATCCTTTGCTTTTTGCCAAGTGTAAACAAGCCTCTCTTTGAACAGCAAGATGCAATCCTGCCTCGCCGTCCAAGTCAATTGCCTTTCGGTGGGCCCCAAAAAAGACATTCCACGCGGTATTCAATTCAGACAGGATACTCGGAAGTCAGAAGTGTTTCGCCGGTTAAGGCCGCTCAGATACGGTAGCTTTCCTCAAGCGGCGCCATATCCACAACGTAGATCTTCTGGTTCAACGTACCCGCTGATACGCTCCCCCGGCCACTGCGTCTCGTACACCGAAAAATGACACGCGCAATACAGCACCGCGTGTTCCGGCAACACCGCGCCACTCGCCACCACCGTACTGAGTTGGCCCGGATTCCGTTCCAGCTTCACGACACAGGCTTCATGCGGGCAATACGTGGAATACACCGCGAGATCCTTTCCGTTGCTCAATAGGATCCCGTCGAGAAGCTTGTCCGAATCGCCTCCCGGTGACAGCCACGCCTCGAACTCGTAAACCCCGTCGTTCTCGGCGGCAGCATCGAGCGCAATGACAACCGGCTCCCGAAGCGGCATGAAGCCCTCGCCGTTCGCCGTTAGCTTCAGCCGGCACGAACACAGCCCTAGCGAAACCAGCAACCCGTGCAGAAACGACCGGCGGCTTACCAATGTACACAGCGTCCTCATTCCTGCCTCCGCTTCAAGTCCAAAGTGACTCTATACCTAGCGGGACCAGGATTCAACGCCGCGCCCTCGCTAGCGAGCGCATATCTTGTTCTTGTGGGCCCCGGCCATAGCTCGGCGGAGCCGCCTCAACTGTGGGGATCGGGCCGCAAGTAAAGCTTAGGACGCTTGCGGTCGAAGGCTTCGAGCCCGGGACGATACGCTTCCGCGATTTGGCTGGCCGACTGGCCCGCCTCGATGCGTTGACGCAAGTCGCCTCCGCCGGCGAGAATGTCGAAACTCGCGACCCATTCGAATTCGCCTTCGTGCCGTCCGCGAATCGCTTGAATCAGCGCGACAGCCAAAGTGAAAGGACGCGCGGCGCGCGCATCGTTCAGTCGAATACGGATACCCTCGCACTTCTGGCCCTGGTAGCGCGGTCTGGCGGATTTTCCGGGTATGGATACCGGTGTAAAGATCTGCGCGGCCAACACGGCGCCGGCGCGCTCCTCGGGTGGCACGGCATCAATAACGGCCCTAGCGTCCAGCCACGGCGCGCCAATAAGGCTGAAGGGGGTCTCCGTGCCCCGGCCTTCGTTCAAGTTCGTGCCTTCGAAAAGGCACATTCCCACATACAGAAGCGCGGAGCCGGGCGTCGGCAGGTTGGGCGACGGGGGCGTCCACTCGAGGGAGGTGTCCTCGAAGAGAGTTTCGGGCCACCAATTGTCGAGCAGGCTAAGCTTGAGCTTTAGCTTTGGGCGGGCGCGACGCAAGTCCGTACGCGCGAAATATGTCGCGAGTTCGCCCATCGTCATACCGTGCCGAATCGGAATAGCCGCCGACGAGACATCGCGCGACGTGTCCACGGCGATGGGGCCTTCGAGGATTTCTCCTCCGACGGGATTGGGGCGGTCAAGGACCAGGACGGGCGTTCGCACGCGCGCGCATGCGGCCATGCATCGGCGCATGGTGGCCATGTAGGTGTAGTAGCGCGAGCCCACGTCCTGCAGATCAACGACGAACAAGTCCACGCCATCCAGTTCTTCCGCGGTTGGTTCCTTGCGTTGTCCATAAAGGCTGACGACGGGGATCGCGGAATCTTGCCGGTCCACATATTCGCCGGCTTCGGCTTGCCCACGAATCCCGTGCTCGGGACTGTACAACATTCGAATGCGGGGTTCCGGCGCAAGGTTCAATACTTCCACGATGTGGCGGCCGTATTGGTCGGTGGCCGCGTGGTTGGTCAACACGGCGAGGCGCTTACCGCTTACCGCATTGAAATCCTGCCGCATAACGCGGTCGAGGCCGGAGTGGGTGCTCGTATTGGCGCCGTAGAATTTTTTGGCGACAGCCATGAACACAGTGCGGCGAAAATTCTCGTTGTCTCGGCGCGCCCGGGAAGGATGGCAAGTGTTTCCGAGCAGTATGGTGAAGAATCCCGTTTCACGGTCCATCCAAAGGCAAGTGCCTGTCCAACCAGTGTGTCCGAACACGGTTCGCGACGGAAGAAAACCTTGTTTCTTGCTAGCCCAGGGATCGATTTGCCAGCCGAGTCCTTGCCAGGGGTAATTGGCGACCTTGTCCATCGTGGTCATTTCGGCAACGGTCGACTCCTGAAGAAGCTTGCCGGTCAGCAGACCCCGGCAGAAGCGGGCCAAGTCCGCCGCGGTCGAGAACAATCCGGCGTGCCCTGCGACGCCGCCGACGGCATGGGTATTTTCGTCGTGCACCTCGCCCAGCATGACGCGCTTGCGCCAGCGGCATCTTTCGGTCGCGGCGCAGTCTTCCACCCATTCTGAAGGGGGAAGGTATCCCGTGCGTTCCATGCCGAGGGGCTCGAATATTTCGCGGCGCGCGAAATTGTCCAATCGATCCTGGGCGGCCGACTCGACAACTTTTCCCAAGAGCATATACCCGACATCGGAATAACGCGAAACAGCGCCAACAGGCGAAACGATCCCCTCCTTGGCATAGCGTAGAAACATCTCCTCCAAAGAATCCATCGTCTCATAATATGGATTGCCAGGCGTGAGTCCCGCAGTGTGCGTGAGCAAATGAAAAAGCGTCATCGCCCGAAATTCAGGAATCGGCACGAAATCAGTCACGGGCTGTTCGAGCCGAATCTCCCCCGCATCGCGCAACATGAGAACGGATACAGCCGTCACTACGACCTTCGTAATGGACGCGAGGTCGTAGAGTGTGTTCGCGTTCGCAGGACGCGTTTCGGGGGCACGCTGCCTCAAACCCACTGCTTCATGCACGAAGGTCTGATCGAGGTCGCCAACAAGAAGGACGGCCCCAGGGCTGCCAGTCGAGTCGATGGCCCCGCGAAGGGCGGTGCTTATTTCGTCGTACACGGCCAATAGGAATCCAACGCGGCACACCGTTTGTGCCGGCAGCGACAAACGCGCCAGCGCTTCAGAGTACCCCATGGGACTCGCTACAACAAAGGACAAAGAGAGAAGGCCGCGGACGTCCCCGTACGCCTCCCTGTGAGCAGTCTCTTACCAGGCACTCTGGGCGCCCCCCTCACCCTCGGGGGGACGCCCAGCAAAAACGTCGGCCACTGGACCAAGCAACCGAATGACTCGCGCTGAAGCGATGCCGACCTCCGCGGAGGCAAGTCTGCCCATAGCGCTTCTCCTTCCAGCGTCGAGGCCGGTGGTACCGCAACTCCGTCTGACTCTTCTCCGGCCTCTTGGCCCAGCGACGGCCTGGAGCTATTTCCTCTTGCGGGCTGCGGGCTTCTTCTTTTTCGCAGCTTTCTTCTTCGCGACCTTCTTCTTGGCTACTTTCTTTTTCGCAGCCTTCTTCTTCGCGACCTTCTTCTTGCCTACCTCCTTCTTTGCTACCTTCTTCTTCGCGGCCTTCTTCTTTGCTACCTTTCTTTTCGCTACCTTCTTCTTCGCCGCACTCTTCTTCTTAGTAGCCTTCTTTTTCACGGCTGTCTTCTTCTTAGCTGCGGACTTCTTCTTCGCAGCCTTCTTTCTTCCGGCTTTCTTCTTAGCAGCGGCCATCACTTGCCTCCTAGATTTGCCACCCCATACCAAACCAGACTTGCCTTCGCGGTCTCCAGCACGACAACAGGCCGCGCCCCGCAGGTAATCACGCTCTGACAATCAGCGCGAGAAACCACGTCATCACCGAACGGCGCCACTAAATCTAGCGGTCGCCGTTCGACGAGGACATTCACAGATGTCCCAGTACTACCGGTTATTGTTGCGATTCCGTCTTACCACCAAACACGCATGCAAACGGCGGAATCGAACTCGACAAAATCTGACTCAAGATACTTCGGTCCCCTGCCGGACCGCGCCGTGAAACCCGCAGACAGTTCTCGTCTGCGCCATTGTCCACGCGGCACACCAGAGAAGAATTTCCTGAACGGTCGTCGAACGCCTCGCCGACTTGCATGAGTGTTCGACTCGGATCGCAGCCCAAATTTCGCCGACACACTTTCTTGCGCACACACCGGCCAACGATCTCGACCAATCGGAAACGATGCGATCGCGGTCAAGAAAGGCCACGAACACGCGCAAAAAGTATAAAGATTCAACTGTCCTACGTTTCATGTAGCAGACAAAAGGAAAAAATGCAAGCATTATTTTTCACTTCAAGAATAATTCTTGCCACCTTTACCCGCTGGAAACGAAAATCGGCGGCTTCAATATCGAACATTTGAAGAGAACTATCTGATAAATCTTCACGAAGCCGCGGAACGGAAATGTGCGATAAAAACGCTTTCATCCTGCTACGCTTGGAGAACTCGCAGGCCGCGCGCGTTGCGCTATTCGGAAGCCTCTGTTAGAGTAACTCCCTAACGCGCGTGAATTCCGGTGCGCAGCGGATGGACCCGTAAGACTCTCAGAAGGTG
>PVBE012844792.1_pt1 | contig 11091 bp, 11 predicted proteins | sample 1631181 | NCBI WGS metagenome assembly PVBE01 (sample SAMN08397723, study PRJNA350692) | Marine metagenome, whole genome shotgun sequencing project. | isolation source: water | place: Pacific Ocean | collected 2012-04 | reverse complement strand
GGAAACAGTGGGGGACCAATATACGATGCGAACGGAAATATCGTTGGTGTCGTAATCTCTCAACTGAATAAACTAAAGGTGGCGGAGGCAATCGGCTCTCTTCCCGAGAACGTCAATTTTGGCATCAAGGCATCCACTGTCAGGCAGTTTCTCACCTCCAGTGGGCTTTCCGATACGAAACTTTGTTGGAACTTCATTTTGGCAAAGGTTTTATGGGAAGTGGCAGCAAACTAATCGTAGGAGCTTTCTTGGTTTGTCTTGCTACGGGGGCATTATTATCGCCTGTTTTTGCTTCCGAAACAGAGGAGGTGTTTCGTGCGGCGATTGCATACACAGTTAAGATACGCACCCGCATAACGATCAACTTTGTTGAGGACGACTATGGTTCGTTTGAAGGGGCGGGTTTTGTTGTTGATGCTGAACGAAAATGGATACTCACCAATGCCCATGTTGTAGGGCGATCACCAGCTACAATCACTGTGGCATTTAAGGATAAGCCGTTTATTAGCGCGAGAAAAATCTATGTTGATCCATACCGTGACGTTGCAGTATTGGAGATTGATGATGCTAGTGATCAATCAATTTTGGCTGCAGCACCGTTGAATTGCGTGGGAATGCCAAATGTTGGGCATTCAATTGGGGCCTTTGGTCACCCATATTCACTTGACTACACCGGAACTCGTGGAATCGTATCTGGAGTGACGAAGATCACTTCGATGCTCCAAATAGACGCAGCAATTAACCCGGGTAATTCTGGAGGTCCACTTATCAGCTTGTTATCTGGGCGAGTAGTAGGGATTAATACCGCATCCTTGGTAGCTGACGATGCTGAAGTGCAAAACACAAATTTCGCTGAGCCGATAGTCTATGCGTGCAAGATATTGGATTTGTTACGAGAAGGAAAAGATCCATCCCCCCCGGTAATGCCTATAGTATATTATGTTCCGCCCGTTGATCGAGATGCGCTGATTGTTGCGCGATCGTATCTACAGCAGGATCGAATCGACCTTAGGTCGGGCGATGAAATAGTGGGTGTTGAAGGCTCTAGCGAGCAGGTAAGGAACGAGGCGCAGCTCGTCCACCTACTTCGCGGGAGCCTCAAGAGTGTCGGATTATCTGTAAAAAGAGGCACTGAGGAAATGATCGTCAGTGGGTATCTCAAACCGCATGCGCGGATCACCGATCGACGCGGAATTTTGATGTCTGGGTTATTAATTGCTCCGGGTGACATATACAGAGACGACAGGCAAGTGAGGGACTCCGATCTTCTTGTTATTCACAGCGTAAAGCCTGGCTCGATTGGAGATGAGTCGCTATTTTATTCATATGATGTCGTGGTATCGATAGACGGAAGGCTTCATGGCGATCTCGACACAACGCTGGAATACTTGAAAACCTCTCAGGAGGCAGCACGTTCTATAGAAGTAGAAGTTATGCGGGTCTCCGTAAATGACCAGTCAGCTCCGGGTGGACCTACCATGATGGAGTACATGAAACAGCAGATAAAAGTGGATGGCCTGGAAATCGTCGAAAGTAGGTGATGTGGGTTTTTCGCGCCGTGAGAGGGTGTCTCCCAATCTGAATAAGGACGGCCGCCAACCAACTAAACCCCGCCCTTTTGAGATGGCGGGGGGAGTGTTTCATCACGTTTTCTGCATCACCCCTGTCCAGGTGGCCAAGGACTTTGCATCACCCCTGCCGGGGTGCGCTAAGGACGGTTTCGCCGTCCTTAGCAATCCTCACGACCAACGTACCGTTGGATCAGTAAGAAAGGTCACTCGCCGTTAGGCAGACCGGCAGGGGTGCCGGTCGCATGTGAGCGTGTGTCGCCGCCGCCGCGTCAAGTAACCACTCACTCCGTTCGCTGGGCCACTTGACCCGGTCGTCTCTCGCGTTATTCCTGGAAATGCGTCGCTCTACGACAACGGGCGCGGGGGCGCGGTTGGCGTGCGCCAACACCGGCCATCGAAGCATTCCTGGCGGGTACTCATTGGGTACTCACAAATCAAGAGGCGTGGCACCTGCGAACCAAAGGCGCGTAACGCTTTGATATTATGTGGAAATTTGGTGCCCAGGGGTAGAATTGAACTACCGACACGCGGATTTTCAGTCCGCTGCTCTACCAACTGAGCTACCTGGGCACCGGGTTGGCGGGCAACAAAACCCCACGCAACGAAGGCGGTTTATAGGGTAAAGCGAAGGGGCTGTCCAGCTGGCGACCAGAGCAAATCCCAGCCCCCGGCTTCCCTCATCAGTGCCGGGTTTCGTCGTCGTCTTCCGATTCTGAAAACTGGGCGGGCGGCTCGACGGCCGGGATGGCGTAGCGCTCACCCAGCCAGCGGCCAAGGTCGATTTCCTTGCAGCGCGGCGAACAGAAGGGCCGGGTGTCGGGCGCCGTGGACTGGCCGCAGATCGGGCAGCGCGTCGTATGGCCCCGGGATCCGTTGCCGCGCGCCATGTCAGCTCGCCAGCAGCGGCCCGCGGTCGTCGAGGAATTCCTCGAAAACGGCGACCAGGCCGTCGATGTCAGCCTCGCTCATGGGCAGCGAGAGGTTCATCATGTTGCGCCGAGGTGAATAGATGCCGCGGGCCAGCAGATCCAACTGAAAGAGCGTGCGGGCCTCAGGATCGGAGCAGAGATCCTCGATGCAGCGGATCGGACCTGACTGGAAATGCACCGTGCTCAGCGAGCCCACGCCGGTGACCTGGACCGCTAAGCCGCGATCGCTGGCGGCGGCATTGAGGCGCTGGCGCAAGTCCTGGCCGCGGCGGTCCAACTCAGCCGCCGCCCCGGTCGAATAGATCTCGGTCAAACCGGTCAGACCGGCCGCCATGGTCAGCACGTGGTTGTTGAAGGTACCGGCGTGCATGAAGGCGTCGGGCCGGCGAGGATCGAAACGATCCATGATCTCGGCCCGGCCGCCAAAGGCGCCCGATGGCATACCGCCGCCGACATATTTACCCAGCGTTGTCATGTCGGGAACGATGCCCAGCTCCGTCTGCAGGCCGCCACCGCCGGTGCGCGAGGTCATCACCTCGTCGAACACCAGTACGATGCCGTGGCGCTCGGTGGCGTCGCGCAAGGTCTGGAGAAAATCAGGCTCGCCGGGGATGCAGCCGCCGGCACCCTGCATGGGCTCGACGATCACCGCCGCCAGATCCGCGGCGTGCTCGTCAATCAGCTTGGCCGCACCTTCGGCATCGTTGTAGCGCCCGATGACGAAGGGAAAAGGTGCGTTGAGGGGCGAACCGCCCGGTCCGAAAACGAAAACCGCGCCGTGGTAGGCGCCCTCGAAAACCATGATGGCCTCGCGACCGGAGACGGCACGGGCGGCACTGAGTGCCAACAAATTGGCCTCGGTGCCGGAATTACAGAGCCGCACGCGTTCGAACGAGGGGAAGCGGCGGCAAAGCTCGGCCGCCAGCTTGGCCTCGAGCTCACCCGGCGCCCCCATCAGCAAACCGTCGGCCAGTTTGGCCTCGATGGCGGCCCGGATCACCGGGTGCGAGTGGCCATAAAGGCCGGCCGTATATTCACCCAAGAAATCGCAATAGTCGTGGCCGTCAGCGTCCCACACCCGAGCCCCCTCGCCGCTCACGAGCGTCAGCGGAAAGGGCGGATAGAAGAGCACCGAGCGCGTGTTGCCGCCGGGCATGACGGCACAAGCCTCGGCCTGCAAGCGCTGGCTCTCTGGATTGGCGGCGACGTAGGCGGCCTCGGCCTCGCGGGCGGCGGTGGCGATATCGAGATTGCGTGCGGCATCCGTCATAGGGTTTCTCCCGCCTTCAGGTGATCTCCAGGTCGTGCTCATAACGCGCCAGCTCCGGGTCTTCGTAGACCTCGACCTGGCGGCCAACGCGCCGGCCGAAAGCCTCGAGATCGACGTCCTCATGCCACAGCAGCGCCGCCACATCGGGCGCCACGGTAAGCGCGAGAGTGCCGCCGGGGCGGCTCGGGGCCTCGCGCTCGGCCTGGCGCAGCACCTCCGCGGCAACGCTCTCGACACTCGGCAGGCGGCCCGCCCCCTCGCAATGCTCGCAGGCGTCGGAGAGGCGCCCGACCAGGGTTTCGCGGCTGCGCCTGCGGGTCAGGGCAACCAGTCCGAACTCCATCGTGCGGCCGATGCGGACAGGCGATGGATCGGTCGCAAAGGCCTCTTCCAAAGTCGCCACAACTTGGTTGCGATGCTCGCGCTCGTCGAGGTGGATGAAGTCTATGACGATGATGCCACCGATGCCTCTGAGGCGAATTTGAAGGGCCACGGCACGGGCCGCTTCGAGGTTGCATTCCAACGCCGTCTCGGCCTGCTGGCGGCGGCTCGTGTGGCGGCCGCTGTTGACGTCGACGGCGGTCAGCGCCTCGGTGGTTTCGATGCAGATATGGCCGCCCGAGGGCAACGCCACGTGGGGCTCGAGGGCGGCGAGGATCTGTTCGGCGACGTCGTGGTGGCTGAAGACGTCGCCGCCGGCAACGCGCTGCAGCCGCTCGGCCAGATCCGGTATCACGGCCTGGGCGTAGCGTTTGGCTTCAGCGTAGGCCTGGCCATCATCGATCAGTACGGCTTCGATCTCGGGGCCCATGCGGTCGCGCAGCGCCTTTGAGACCGGATCCAGGTCGCCGTGCAGCAAAACCGGCGGCCGAATGTCGTGAGACTGAGCCCGGGCCTGGATGTCGGCCCAACGGCCGCGAAGCTCGGTGGCATCGGCCGCCAGGTCTTCGGCTGCCGCGCCCTCGGCGGCGGTGCGCACGATGAAACCGCCACTGCCCTCCAGCGCCGCCGTGGCCTCGATCAGGCGGCGGCGCTCGGCTTCGTCGCCGATGCGGGCCGAAACGGCGACGCCGCTGCGTCTGGGCCCGAAGACCAGGTAGCGCCCGGGTAAGGTAAGATCGCTGGTAAGGAACGCGCCCTTGTCGCCGATGGCATCCTTCTGCACCTGAACGATGACGGCCTGGCCCTCGTCGACCAGGGCACTGATACCGGGTGCCTCGTCGCCAACGGGCGGGCCGTCGAAATGGCGCGCTTCCGAGGCCGGCAGGAAACCGGCTCTCTCCAGCCCCAACTCGACGAAGGCGGCGCCGACACTGGCCACCACGCGCTCGGCACGGCCCACGAAGATGTTGCCGACATAGCCTTGCCGGCGGTTCTGCTCGATGATCAGATCGACGAGCCGGCCGTCCTCGACCAACGCGATACGCGTCTCGAGATAGCCGGCATTAATTAGAACTTCGCTAGTCATGCTCCCCTCGCTAGAGCCTTCGTGACAGGATAACCGAGACCGCCGAGCAGCGCCGCCACTTCGTGCAACGGCAGGCCGACGACGTTCGAGTAGGAACCGTTAAGGCGTCTGACGAAGACCGCCGCCCGACCCTGGATGGCATAGGCGCCGGCCTTGCCGCTCCATTCCCCGCACTCCAGATAGGCTTCGATCTCGGCACCCTCGAGGCGTTTGAAGGATACTGTGGTGCTGACTAGGCGCTGGCGAGGTTGGCCCCCCGGTGGCACCAGGCAGACGCCGGTATGGACGCGGTGGCGCCGGCCCGAGAGCAGTTCCAGGCAACGACGCGCCTCGTCGCGAGCACTCGCCTTTGGCAGGCAGCGACGGCCGCAGGCCACCACCGTGTCGGCGGCCAGCACGAAAGCGTCGCCATGGTCCGAAGCCACGGCCGCCGCCTTGGCCCCAGCCAAACGCCGGGCCAGAGCCGGCGGCGCTTCGCCGGGATGCGGGGATTCATCGATCATGGCGGCTGCAACAAGATCGGCCTCGATGCCGATCTGGCGCAACAAATCACGACGGCGCGGCGACGCCGATGCCAGAATCAGGCGCGCCCCCGATACAGAATCCGAATGAACCATTCGGATTCTGTATCAAGCCGCCATTGGGGCGGCGGCCAAGTGCGCGGACGCGCACGCCCGGCGAGGGCTAAACAAATTTACGAAATCCGAATCAATCATTCGGATTTCGTAAGGCGCAGCGCCCATTTTGGGCCGAGCCTATTTATAACGGAAGGTGATGCGGCCCTTGGTCAGGTCGTAAGGTGTCATCTCGACCAGGACCTTATCGCCGGCCAGCACCCGGATACGGTGCTTGCGCATCCTGCCCGCGGTGTGCGCCAGAACCTCGTGATCGTTTTCCAGCGTGACACGGAACATGGCGTTCGGCAGCAGTTCGGTGACAGTGCCGTTAAACTCAAGCAATTCCTCTTTGGCCATCAAGCCTCCTCGATCCCGCAGCCCGATGCCGCGTGAGGCAGAAAAATGCGCGCATGGCGCGGGAAAATCAAGCTAAACCCCCATACCTTCTTCAAACTCCCATGACTTCTTCAAACCCGAGGTGCCGGCACCAGACCGAAGCGATCGCGGATGCGTTGGCTGAGCGTGTCGCGGACGCCGCGGTAGGCATCGAGCACGACTTCGCGGTTGCCCTGCACGATGGTGGCATCGAAGATCGGCCAGAATTCCACCTCGCAGGCCATGGTGCGGGTCATCTCGAGGGCGTTGTGCTGGGCCTCGGGCGACAGCGTGATGACGACGTCATAGGAGCTGTCCTCAAGATCATCGAGCGTCTTGGGCCAATGGCGCGAGAGGTCGAGGCCAATCTCCTCCATCACGGCCAGCACAAAGGGGTCGCGCTCGCCCAGCCGTACGCCGGCCGAATCGACATAGACCACGTGACCGTAGAGGTGCTTGGCAATGGCTTCGGCCATGGGCGAGCGTATGGTGTTGTTGGTGCAAGCGAAGAGTATGGCGCCGGGAAGATCGCCCATTTGTGATGCTAGCGCTAGGCGCCCGGCCACCCGCTCCCCCTCCCAACCACCCATCGATGGTACCCTGTGGGTGGTTGGGAGGGGGAGCGGGTGGCCGGGACAGAAATAGACAAGAATCTAACCCTTGATGTGCAGGACGCAGACCAGCGTAAACAGGCGCCGCGCGGTGTTGAGGTCCATGCTCAGGCTGTCGATCAGGCGCTCGATGAGGATTTCTGAGCCCTCGTTGTGCAGCCCCCGCCGGCCCATATCGATGGCCTCGATGCGCGATGGGCTGGCGGTCTTGATGGCGGCGAAATAGCTCTCGCAGACGACGAAGTATTCCTTGATCAGATTGCGTAGCGGGGCCAGCGGCAGCACCACGCGCTCCAGCGTCTCGGCGTCGTCCTCGCTACGCACATCCAGCACCAGCCGGTTGTCCTCGATGCTGAGGTGCAGGGAATAAGGGCCCTCGGGGCCGTGCCCCTCGGGGCCGCCTGTCAGGCTGAATTCGTTGTCCTCGAGCAGGTCGAAGATGGCGACCTTGCGCTCATGTTCGATATCGGCGTTGCGGCGCACGACGGTTTGCTCGTCGAGCGCCACTTTGGCAATACGCTGAGAAGAGGTGTCCGGGGCCTCGCCGGTCATGGACTAGCTTCCCTCGTCAGCGAGGCGTAGCGCCACGGAAAGGGCGTGAGCCGGCAGGCCCTCGGCCTCAGCCAAGGTGACGGCAGCCGGACCGATGGCCGCCAACTGCGCCGGGCCGCAGCGCATGATGGTGGTGCGCTTGAGAAAATCGAAGACCGACAAGCCTGAGGAAAAGCGGGCACTGCCCGAGGTCGGCAGCACATGGCTGGGTCCGGCCACATAATCGCCCACGGCTTCCGGCGTATGACGGCCAAGAAACACCGCCCCGGCGTGGCGCACCTGGTCAAAAAGCGCTTCGGGCTTGTCCAGCGCGAGTTCCAGATGTTCGGGCGCAATGCGGTCGATCAGGGCCGGCGCCTGGTCGAGCGATGGCACCACGATCACGGCCCCCAAGTCGTGCCAGCTCTGGCGCGCCACGGCCGGCCTGGGCAGCATCGCCAGGTGGGCCTCGACCGCCTCCGTGACAGTGGCGGCAAAGCTCGCGTCGTCGCTGATCAGCACGGCCTGCGCCAACTCGTCGTGCTCGGCCTGAGACAAGAGGTCGGCGGCGATCCAGGCCGGATCGCTGGCGCCATCGGCAACCACCAGGATTTCCGAGGGGCCGGCGATCAGGTCGATGCCGACGACGCCGAAGACCTGGCGCTTGGCCGCCGCCACATAGGCATTGCCGGGCCCGACGATCTTGTCGACCGGCCGCAGGCTGGCTGTGCCGTATGCCAAGGCGGCGACAGCCTGGGCGCCGCCCAGGCGCCAGACCTCGTCGACGCCGGCCAGCCGGGCCGCCACCAACACCAGCGGATTGAGCTCGCCCCCGGGGCTGGGCACCATCATGGCCAGGCGCCCGACACCGGCGACGCGGGCCGGGATGGCGTTCATCAGCACCGACGAGGGATAGGCGGCCTTGCCGCCAGGAACGTAAAGACCGACGGCCTCGATAGCGTTCCAGCGATAGCCCAGTTCGACGCCAACGTCATCGCGGAAGGATTGGTCGTCGGGCAGTTGCCGGCGGTGGAAGTCGGCGATGCGCTCGGCCGCCTGCTCGAGCGCCGAGATTTCGGCCGCAGGGGCTGTGGCGGCGGCGATCTCAGCCCCACCGATGCGCAGTGTTTCAGGTTTCAGAACCAAATGGTCGAAGCGTTCGGTGAATTCGATCAGAGCCGCGTCGCCGCGCTCGCGCACCGCGGCCAGGATGTCGGCGACGACGCCGTCGACGTCCTCTTCGGCGCTCCGCTTGCGCGCCAAGAGGGCAGCGAATTGGGCCTCGAAGCCGGCCGCCGTGCTGTCCAGACTAGCGACCATCGAGGGCCTCGCGAAGGCGCTGGATCCAGCCGCCAACCTCCTCACTGCGGGTCTTGAAGGCGGCCCGGTTGACGGTCAGGCGTGACGAGATGTCGACGATCTTTTCGATCTCCACCAAGCCGTTGGCCTCGAGGGTCTGACCACTGGAAACCAGATCGACGATGCGCCGGCAAAGCCCCAGCCCGGGTGCCAGTTCCATGGCGCCGGAAAGCTCGATGCATTCCGCCTGGACGCCGCGCGCAGCGAAATGGCGCCGCGTGATGCGCGGATACTTGGTGGCTACACGAACGTGGCTCCAGCGTGAGGGATCGTCGCGGGCCGCCAGTTCGGCCGGCGCCGCCACCGCCATGTAGCAGCGCCCGACACCGAGATCGAGCGGTGCATAGATTTCCGGATAGTCGAATTCCAACAGCACGTCGTTGCCGGCGATTCCGATCTGCGCCGCTCCGAAGGCGACGAATGTGGCGACGTCGAAAGAGCGCACCCGAATCAGCGAGAGGTTTTCATGGTTGGTGGCGAATTGCAGCCGGCGCTGGTCGGGATCGTTGAAAGCCGGCTCGGGTTCGATGCCGGCGCGGCGGAGCAACGGCATCACCTCACCCAGAATCCGCCCCTTGGGCAAAGCCATGACCAGACCCGGATTGCCAGCCATGCCGGGCCTCAATCGCCGCCCAGGGATTCAGCGTCGGCATCTACGCCGGCGTGCGCCGGCTTGCGCCGCGTGGTCCAGGATGCGCCCATGTCGGTGAGCTGGCATTCGATGCACTCGGCCTCGAGCCGGATCAAGCCACCGCCGGCGAAAACCAGCGTGATTTCCACTTCGGCGTCCTCGCCTTCCTGCCATTCCAGGGCCAGCAACTCCAGCACCTCGTCCAGGGAATCTTGCCTGAGCCCCTGGATTCTGGCCCTGAGCACACCGTCGAAGTGGACGCCGCAACTGACCCGGCGATAGAGCCCAAGGCCCAGCGAGCGGGCCGGTGCGGTCTCCCACATGAAACGGTTGAAGATCGCTGCAAAGCGGCGTTCACGGGGCAGATAGATCATGTCCCCCATGCGTGTCAGGGCATCCTGCAGGCAGGCCGAAATGACCTCCAGGTCCGTGCTGCTTTGGGCGCTCAGCTTGAGCGGCGCGGTACTCATGCGGCGGCCTCGTCCTGCAGCCGCTCGATGCGGGCACCGCAGCCGGCCAGCTTTTCAACCAGGCGCTCGTAACCGCGGTCGAGGTGGTAGACCCGGCTGACCATGGTCTCGCCTTCGGCCGCCAGGCCGGCCAGCACCAGCGACACCGAGGCCCTGAGATCGGTGGCCATGGTCGGCGCGCCCTTGAGACGGGGCACGCCCCGGATCATTGCCGAGCCCCCCTTGACGACGATGTCGGCGCCCATTCGGCAAAGCTCGGGCACATGCATGAAACGGTTCTCGAAGATGGTCTCGGAAATCATCGAGGCACCTTCGGCAACGCTCAGCAGCGCCATCATCTGGGCCTGCATGTCGGTGGGAAAGCCGGGATAGGGCTGGGTCGTGAGATCGAGGCCCGCAAGACCGTTCCGGGCCACCACCTTGAGGCCACGGTCGGTTTCCTCGACCTCGGCGCCGATGCGCTGCAACGCCTCGACCACCGCACCCAGTAGCTCGAGGCGCGCGCCCAGGAGTTCGAGGCTGCCGCCGGTGATGACGGCGGCGGCGGCGAAGGTGCCGCTTTCGATGCGGTCGGGCATAATGCGGTAGTCGGCCCCGGTCAGCGCGTCCGTGCCTTCGATTTCCAGCCGGTCGCCGCCGATGCCCTCGATACGCGCCCCCATGGCCGTCAGGCAATGCGCCAGATCGGCCACTTCGGGCTCGCGGGCGGCGTTTTCGATGACCGTCGTGCCGCGTGCCAGTGTCGCCGCCATCAGGGCGTTCTCCGTGGCTCCCACTGAAACTTTTGGAAAGCGGATCTCGCCGCCCCGCAGGCCGCCGGGCGCGCTGGCATTGATATAGCCGTCTACCAGTTCGATCTCGGCGCCCAGATCGGCCAGCGCCTGCAAATGCAGATCGACCGGACGCGGGCCAATGGCACAGCCCCCCGGCAGCGACACCCGTGCCTTGCCGCAACGTGCCAGCAGCGGCCCCAGCACCAGCACCGAAGCCCGCATCTTGCGCACCAGATCGTAGGGCGCGAGGGTGTCGTTGACGTTGGCGGCGTTGAGTGACAGCACCCGGCCGACGTGCCCTTCGTCATCGGCATCGCCGTTCATGGTAACCTCGACGCCCAGCCGGGCGAGCAGGCGCACCAGCGTACTGACGTCGGCCAGGTGCGGCACGTTCGAAAGCCGCAGCGTGCCCTCGCTGAGCAGCGCCGCCGCCATCAGCTTGAGCGCTGCGTTCTTGGCGCCGCCGATACGAATCTCGCCGGCCAG
>PVBE012840247.1_pt1 | contig 11091 bp, 7 predicted proteins | sample 1631181 | NCBI WGS metagenome assembly PVBE01 (sample SAMN08397723, study PRJNA350692) | Marine metagenome, whole genome shotgun sequencing project. | isolation source: water | place: Pacific Ocean | collected 2012-04 | reverse complement strand
GTCGATACGCCCCATTCTCTCGCTGGCGTGCAGCTCGGTGGCCAGGTGATGCGGCCTTCCGGCGGGGAGAATCGACAGGTTGTCGAGCTGGGTCCTCAGCATCACGTCGGACAGCTCTAGGCTTTCGTCCTGAATCAGGTCGACCAGACCGCGGTCGGCCTTGAAGCCGAGCGACTTGGGCACGTCGGGCTTGGCCACGTCGGCGTCGATCAGCAGCACCGTCAAGTCGCGCTCGGACGCGATGCTCATCGCCAGGCTGATGGCGCAGAACGTCTTGCCTTCGCCGGGCCGCGAGCTCGCCACCATGATCAGCTTGGCGGACTTTCCAGTGGTGGCCTCGGTGTCGAAGGCCTTGAGCAGCAAAGGCCGCTTGACCAACCGGAACTCCTCGGCGATCAGCGATCTCTCGGCGAACGGCGTGACCATGCCCTGGAGCTGCAGCCGATCGAGATCGATCTTGACGTGCTTGCTCGTCCGGCCCGACGAGTCCGAACCGGCACCCTTCTTGGCGGGCGGCTCCGACTTGGATTCGATGGCCTCGCGCACCACCGTGGCATCGGCCGACGGAAGCTCCGTCCGGGTCGATGCCGGCGCCAAGGAGACGTCCTCGACCGGTGGCCTCAAGGCGAAGGTCGCGCCCTCACCGAGCTTTGCCGCTGCTTTTTCGACCGACGACAGGCCCTTGGCCTCCGACGTCGTCTTGTCTCGTTCTTTCTGATCCGACAACTGAAATCACCGTTGTTTCGAGCTAGACGATACCTAAACCGCGAGCGAATTCGAGCAACTGCTTCGCTCCCAGGTTTTCGATGGCCTGAAGACCGCCGAATGCGATGATCAGGCTTACGGCGACGAAGGCGAACCCGGAATGCTCTCGGGTCAGACGCCGCCGCTCGCGGGTCGACATGATGGCGCTGACGCTGCCCAGGACGGGTAGCGTGAACTTCTCTCGCAGCGCCTGAATGTTCGTGAACGTCGAGTTGATCTGGACCAGCACGAAGGCGAACCCGATCCCGCCGGCGACGCCGGCCAACAAGACGATCGTCAGGAACAGCGGACGGTTGGGGCCGCTGGGCTTGATCGGAACCTTGGGCGGATCGATGACGCGGAACTGAACCTTCTGCGCCTTGGTCTCGAGGTCCTGGGCGAGCTTGGCCGATTCCTTGCGCTCGCGAAGCTGCTCGTAGTTCCGCTTGACGATCTCGTAGTCACGGTCGAGGCGCGTCAGCTCGGCCTCCACCCTGGGGACGAGACCGGCCATGTTGGACCACTTTTCGGCCTCTTCCCGCTCCTTGGCCAGACGACGCTGGAGAGCGGCGATGGTGGCTTCCTGCTGCACGATCTGCAATTTGATCTGCTCGTGCACCGGGCTGGGAATGAGGCTCACCTGGGGAGCGGCCTGGGCCGTGCTCGGCTCGTTGCCGACCGCGAGATTCTGGGTCGGTGCGGCCGAGGCGTTCTCGATATCCAACTGTTTGTTCAGCGCATCGAGCCGTCGCTGGGCGGCCGCGACGTCGGGGTGCTTGCGGGTGTAGCGCGTCAGCAGCTCGTCGATCGCGGCCTCGATCTCGAGGATCCGAATCTGGGTCTCGCTTTGCGGGCCGGTCCCCGGATTCTCGATCGCCCCGGACAGGACACTGTTCGTGTTCTGCACTTCCTGGAATTCGGGAACGTTCGTCAGTTGCTGGCTCAGCTCGTCACGCAGGCTGACGGCTTCGCCGAGCTGACCCGCCGACTTCTCGATCTGCGCCCGCATACGCTGCATCTGCGAGTAATAGTTTCCGCCGCCGGGCAGGAAGCCCATGTTCTTGCGCTTGAAATCCGCCAGCCGTGTCTCGGCCTCGGCGAGCTGCTGCTCGTAGTCGCGGATCTGGTCGTCGAGGAACCGGCGCGCCGAATCCATGTCCTTGCGGCTGGCGCCGAGATTGCCCTCGACGAAGATCTGCAGCACCGCCTGCACGACGCGCTTGGCCATGGCCGGATCGGTGTCGGAAAAGGCGACATTGAAGAGGTTCTGTCCCTGCTGGCGAAGCCGTATCCGCTGGCGCAGGCTTTCGATCAGGGTCTCGCGGGCCTCGTCGGTGTGAACCCCGAGATCGAGATCGGTCATCAGGATGACCTTCTCCAGGTTGGGCCGGCTCAACAGGGTCCGATGCATGACGTCGATCTGCTGGAACAGGTTCGTCTGCACCGCGAGGCCGCGCATCAACGGACCCAGCATGGTGTCCATGTCGACATAGATGCGGGCATGGGAATCATACTTGTCCGGCATGCTCGCGACGAACGTCCAGCCGGCGCCGCACAGGAACCATGAAATGGCGATCACGTACCAGCGGCGACGCCAGATCGAGTTTAGGTACGAAATGAATTTCGCGTAGACTTCATTCATGCTCGACAACCATCACTGCGTGGCGTTTGCTAACAACGGCGCGGACGGACACGGGGCCGATCTCCGATCGATTAGCCGTGGCCGACCGTCCGAAACTCATTGCTGTGGCGCCGATGCGCTCGCACGCCACACCGTCAAGGGTCTTCTTCTTTCGTCCCTCGCGGCGAGTGCGGCTGCCCTGCGGCGGCCTCACGCACCAAACGAGGTAAACCGAACGTAACGGGCAATTCTTACGATTCTGTAACTAACCTGGCTTCGCCGAGTGGCGCGGCGCATTTGCAAAACGGGGCCGGCGATTCACCGGCCCCGTCGCAACTCTTTGGGATCGAGTTTCCCAGGCGTCCCGGGCGACGCCGGAAGCTTCCTAGAACCAAGCCTCCGGAACGACGATCACGTCACCGGGCATGATCCGCACATTGGCCGACATGTCGCCGTCGCGCAGCAGGTCGTCGAGGCGAACAGCGTATTGCTTCTGACGCCCACCGGACGCGTTGCGGGTGATCGTGGCGCGATTGCCGGCCGCGAAATCGGTCAGTCCGCCGACCGAGATCATGACGTCGAGCAGGGTCATGGTCGAGCGGTAGGGCAAGGCCTGGGGCTGGGCCGCCTCGCCGACAACGCGGATGCGGTCCTGAAACGGTCCGACGAAGCCGGTCACCATCACCGTCACGATGGGATCCTGGATGTAGACCGACAGGGCCTTTTCGATATCGCGGGCGAGTTCGGTCGGCGTCTTGCCGGTCGCCGCCAGATCCTCGATCAGCGGAATGGTGATCTTACCATCCGGCCTGACCGGCACATTGGTCGATAGCTCGGCGTTGCGCCAGACGAAGATCTGCAGATTGTCGTCCGAGCCGATCCTGTACTCCGTCAGCTTCTGGCCCTTGCCCGACTTGGCCGTCGGCAACGAATTCACGCCACCGCACGCGGTGACCCCGAAAAACAGCGCCGCCAAGACGAACGGCGCCAGATGCAGACTCCTGCAACGAACTTTCATCGTGATTTCCTCCAAACCCCCGCATGGGCGGCACCGTCGAGCCAATGCGGCGGCAACTTTGATGCGCATTCGAGAATTGTTCCAGTTGGTTGATTCGACTTCAAAGACGGTCGCCGAATCCAGCTATACGAGCACCTCGACCGCCTCGGGATGACTGAGAAACGCCGCCGGACTGGCACTTCGTCCGTAGGCGCCTGATTGAAACACGACGATAAGATCGCCCACCTCGGCGCGAGGAATCTCGACCTGATCGCCCAGCAGGTCGAGTGGCGTACACAAGCAACCGACGACGTCGGCCAGCTCGCGCTCGCCGTCGTCCATGCGGTTTCCGACCGCGATCGGGTAGTTCCGTCTGATGATCTGGCCGAAGTTTCCCGACGCCGCGAGCTGATGGTGCAGTCCGCCGTCGGTGACCAGGAACGTCCGGCCGCGTGAGACCTTTCGGTCGACCACGCGGCACACGTATATGCCGGCCTCGCCGACCATGTACCGTCCGAGCTCGATGATGAGCTGGGCCTCGGGCAGCGCGGCCCGGGCCTTGACCGACAGCTCGCCCAACGTCTCGGCCACCGGCGCGAGGTCGAGCGGCGCGTCCTTGGGAAAGTAGGGGATGCCGAACCCGCCGCCGATATTCAGGACGCGGACCGGGTCGGGCGCGTGACGCGCCAGCTCGATCGCCAGGGCGACGGTCTTGGACTGGGCGTCCTGCAGCGTCTCGGCGCGCAGGTTCTGCGAGCCGCTGAATATGTGGAAGCCCTCGAAGCGAAGGCTCATGCCGGCCATCCGGCCGAGCAGGTCCGGCACGCGTTCGGCGTCGATGCCGAACTGCTTGGCGCCGCCGCCCATCTTCATGCCCGAGGATTTGAGCTCGAAATCGGGATTGACCCGGATGGCGACGGGTGCCCGGATGCCGAGAGTCTTGGCGATGCCATCGAGAGTTTCGGCCTCGCGTTCCGATTCGAGGTGGATGACGACGCCCGCCGCGGCCGCCCGCGACAGCTCGGCGGCGGTCTTGCCCGGTCCGGCGAAGCTGATGCGCCCGGCCGGCATGGGCGTGTCCATCGCCGTGTTCATCTCGAGCGCCGAGGCCACGTCGAAGCCGTCGACCAGGCCGCACAAATGCTGGACGACCGCCGGCATGGGGTTGGCCTTGATGGCGTAGTGCAGGTGTATGTCGCTCGGCAGGACCGCCCGCAGATGGGCGATGCGGCGGTCGAGAAGACCCCGGTCATAGGCGAAGAAAGGCGTCTGGCCGACCCGCTGGGCGAGGCGGGTCAGGGTCATGCCGCCGATGGTCAGGCAGCCGTCCTCGACGCCGAAGGCGTCGGCCGGCGAGCCCGTCGACTGGCTGTCCGCGGTCTTGGGGATCTTCGTGGTGATCGTCATGCGGGGACCGCGACGAACATTTGGGCAAGCTCCTCGGACAGCGATTTTCTATCTATCTTGCCGTTGGGATTGCGTTGCAGGGCGGAGCGCTCGACCACCTGGTGGGGCACCATGTAGGCGGGAAGCTGATCGCGGCAGGCGTTGATCAACGCCTCGCCATCCAGCCCGGCGCCGTCCCTGGGCGTCGCCGCCACGACCACGGCCTGGCCCAGCGTCGGATGGGGCACGCCGATCGCCACCGCCTCGCCGACCAGCCCGGAGGCGTAAACCACCTCCTCGACCTCGGTCGGGCTGATGCGGTAGCCTGAGCTCTTGATCATCTCGTCCCGGCGGCCGACGAAATAGAGATAGCCGTCCTCGTCCTTGCGCACCGTATCGCCCGACCAGACGGCGATCTCGGTCAGGCAGAGCCCGCGGTTGCGCGCCGTCGCCGGTGCCGGCTTGAACCGCTCGGCGGTGCGATCGGGATCGTTCCAGTAGCCTTGCGCCACCAGCGGGCCGCGATGGACCAGCTCGCCCGGCTCGCCGGCCTCGCACGGATCGCCGTTCTCGCGCACCACCAGGATGTCGGCGTTGGGAATCGCCTTGCCCATCGAGTCGGGCCGGCGGTCGACCTCGAACGGCGGCAGGTAGGTCGAGCGAAACGCCTCGGTCAGGCCGTACATGAGATAGGGGCTGGTCCGGGGCAGCGCGCGGCGCAGCTTGTCGAGGGTCGCGCGCGGCATGTGACCGCCGGTATTGGTGAAATAGCGCAGGCTCGCCACCGCCTCGTCCGGCCATTCGAGATCGGCCAGCTGGTTCCACAGCGGCGGCACCCCGCCAAGCCCGGTGATGCCCTCGCGCGCCACCTTCCGGATCACGTCGCGCGGCAGCAGATAGTCCATCAGCACGGCGCAGGCGCCGGCGCTGAATGCCGTCGACAGCTGGCTGAACCCGGCATCGAAGCTGAACGGAAGCACGCAGAGGATGCGGTCCGACGGCGTGTTTTCGAGGTATTGGCTGACGCTGCGCGCGCCGGACACCATGTTGCGGTGCGACAGCACCACGCCCTTGGGCAGCCCGGTGCTGCCCGAAGTATAGAGTATGGCGACGGTATCGGTTCGATCGAGCGATGGCGGCGCCGCGCACTGGCGGCGGGCGCGACCAGATCGGCCCACGCCGTCACCGGCACCGGCGTCGTCTCGTCGGTCTCGTCGACCAGAACGATCGCCCGCAGGTCGTGACACGAGGCCAGGACGTCGCCGAGGGTCGCGAGCCGCGCGGCCGAGGTGATCAGGACCCGCACGTTGCAGTCGGTCAGGATATGGCCGACCTGGCGGGCGCGCAGCACGGGATTGACCGGGACGAACACGGCGCCGGCGGCGGCCGTGCCAAAGAACGACACCACGGTCTCGATGCGCTTTTCGAGATAGATCGCGACCCGCTCGCCAGCGTCGATGCCGAGGCCGAGGAGGCCGTCGGCAAGACCCGACATCATGTCCGCCAGGGCGACGTATGACACGGTTGTCTCGGCGAAGCGCAGCGCCGGCGCATCGGGCGCGCGCCGCGCGGACTGTTCGATCAGGTCGTGAAGAAGCTCACTCATGTGCCGTCTCGCGCCGGTCCGGCTGGGCGCAAATCGTTTGTCCGACGGGCGCCCGCGACCCGCACGGCCGCGATCCCGCCATTGGAGATATCTTTGGCCCTATCTGCTAACGCTCGGTTAACGATCGGTAAATTTTGCGACGTCGGCGGGTATGAGAAGTGCGGCTCAGTTACGCCGCGCGTAATGCGTGGCGACGTAGTCGTCGACCAGTGCGCGGAATTCCTCCGCGATGGCGGGGCCGCGCAGCGTCACCGACTTCTTGCCGTCGATGAACACCGGCGCCGCCGGCTCCTCGCCGGTGCCGGGCAGGCTGATGCCGATATTGGCGTGCTTGCTCTCGCCCGGGCCGTTGACGATGCAGCCCATCACGGCGACGGTCATGGCCTCGACGCCCTCGTGGTCGCGCGCCCACTCGGGCATGCGCTGGCGAATGTGGTCCTGGATCTTGCCGGCGAGCTCCTGGAACACCGTCGAGGTGGTGCGCCCGCAGCCCGGGCAGGAAGCGACCAGCGGCACGAACGCGCGCAGCCCCATGGTCTGCAGGATCTCCTGGGCAACGACCACCTCGCGCGTCCGGTCGCCGCCGGGCTCGGGCGTCAGCGAGATACGGATGGTATCGCCGATGCCCTGCTGCAGCAGCACCGCGAGCGCCGCCGCCGACGCGACGATGCCCTTCGATCCCATGCCCGCCTCGGTGAGCCCGAGATGGAGCGCGTAGTCGCACCTCGCGGCGAGATCGGCATAGACCGCGATCAGGTCCTGCACCGCCGAGACCTTGCACGAGATGATGATGCGGTCGCGCCCGAATCCCAGTTCCTCGGCACGCCGGGCGCTGTTGAGCCCCGACAGAACCATGGCGTCGCGGGTCACCTGGGCCGCGTCCTTGGGTGTCTTGGCGCGGGCGTTCTCGTCCATCAGCGCGGTCACCAGCGACGGGTCCAGGCTGCCCCAGTTGACGCCGATGCGGATCGGCTTGTCGAACTTCAGCGCGAGCTCGATCATGGTTGCGAACTGGGCGTCGCGCTTGTCGCCGAAGCCCACGTTGCCCGGGTTGATGCGGTACTTGGCGAGCGCCTCGGCACAGGCCGGGTTGTCGGCCAGCAGCTTGTGGCCGATGTAGTGGAAATCGCCGACCAGCGGCACCGCGCACGCCTCGCGGTCCAACATATCGCGGATCCGGGGCACCGCCTTGGCCGCCTCGTCGCGGTCGACGGTGATGCGCACCAGCTCCGAACCGGCGCGGGCGAGCGCCGCGACCTGCCGCGCCGTCGCCGCCGCGTCGGCGGTGTCGGTGTTGGTCATCGACTGGACGACGATGGGCGCATCGCCGCCCACCGTCACGCCGCCGACGTCGACGGCGACGCTGTCGCGTCTCGCGTTGGTTCGCACCTCGTCCGTCATGCGATCCTCCTGGAAAGTTATTTGGGTCATTGACCGGTCCCGGGTCAAGCGAAGCCGACGACAAATCGACGCCTTGACTTTCGCCCGCGCGACCGCGATTTCTCCGCAATGACCGACACCCCGCCCATCGCCCCCCGCCGGCCGAGCACCGTTACCCTGCACGGCCACGCGCGCACCGACGACTACGCCTGGCTCAAGGATGCCGACTGGCAGCAGGTGATGAAGACGCCCGACGTGCTGGACGCCGACATCCGCGCCTATCTCGAGGCGGAGAACGCCTTCACGGAAGCAGCGCTGGCGCCCGCCGACGCGCTCGGCCGGGCGCTGTTCGAGGAGCTCAAGGGCCGCATCAAGGAAGACGATTCGACTGTGCCCGCGCCCGATGGCGCCTACGAATACTACGTTCGCCATGAGACCGGCGGCCAACATCCGATCTTCTGCCGTCGTCAAGTAGGCGGCGCCGAGGAGGTGCTGCTCGACGGCAACCGCGAGGCTGAGGGCCAGGCGTTCTTCAAGGTCGGCAGCCTGCGCCACGCGCCCGACCACCGCCGCCTCGCCTATAGCCTCGACCTCAACGGCTCGGAGCGGTTCACCATCCATTTCCGCGACACCGCCGCCGACCTGCTGCTCGCCGACAAGATCCCCGACGCCAAGGGCGACGTGGTGTGGGCCAATGACGGCCGTCACCTCTATTACACCGTGATCGACGACAACTACCGGCCCTATCGGGTGATGCGCCACGAGGTCGGCATCCCGGCGACGGCCGATGCGCTGGTCTACGAGGAACCGGACGCCGGGTTCTTCCTCGGCATCGCGCCGTCGGAGAGCCGGCGCTTCATCGTCGTCACGGCGCACGACCACACCACGTCCGAGGTCCGCCTGATCGACGCCGATGGCGCCGGCGCGGCCCCGGTCATGGTGGCGCCGCGCGAGCGCGACGTCGAATACGACGTCAGCCACCTGGACGACAAGCTGCTGATCCTGACCAACGCCGACGGCGCCGAGGACTTCAAGATCGTCGAAGCGCCGCTCGCCGATCCGGGCCGGGCGAGCTGGACCGACTGGCGGGCCCACGAGGCGGGAACGCTGATCCGCTCGGTCGTGGCCTTCAACGGTCACGTGGTCCGGCTGGAGCGGGTCGACGGCCTGCCCCGCATCGTCGTCACCGACCTCGCCACGGGCGCCGATCACGCCATCGAGTTCGACGAGGAGGCTTACGAGCTCGGCATCGTTCCGGGCTACGAGTTCGAGACGACGACGCTGCGCTTCACCTACAGCTCGATGACGACGCCGCAGCGCACCTACGACTACGATATGGCGACGCGTGCCCGGACCCTTCGGAAAGAGCAGGAGATCCCGTCCGGCCACGACCCGGACTCCTACGTCACCCGCCGGCTGTTCGCCACGAGCCACGACGGCGTCCGCGTCCCGATCTCGCTGCTGCACCGCGCCGATACCCCAATCGACGGCACCGCGCCTTGCCTGCTCTACGGCTACGGCTCCTACGGCATGTCGATGCCGGCCTCGTTCTCGCCCAATCGGCTGAGCCTCGTGGACCGCGGCTTCGTTTACGCCATCGCCCATATCAGGGGCGGCACCGAGCGCGGCTACGGCTGGTACACCGCCGGCAAGCTGATGAACAAGCGCAACACGTTCGAGGACTTCATCGCCGCCGGTGAGCATCTCGCCGAAGCGAGCTATACCTCGCGCGGCGAAATCACGATCCACGGCGGCTCGGCCGGCGGCATGCTGGTCGGCGCGGCGGTCAACATGGCGCCCGATCTGTTCCGCGCCGTCGTCGCCGAGGTGCCGTTCGTCGACGTCCTCAACACCATGTCCGACAAGGACCTGCCGCTGACCCCTCCGGAATGGCCCGAATGGGGCAACCCGATCGAGGACCGGGCGGCCCACGACTACATCCGCTCGTACTCGCCCTACGACAATGTCGCGGCCCAGGCATATCCCGCGATCCTGGTGACCGCCGGGCTGACCGACCCGCGCGTCACCTACTGGGAGCCGGCAAAGTGGGTCGCGCGGCTGCGCGCTCTCAAGACCGACGATAACCTCGTGCTGCTGCGCACCAACATGGACGCCGGCCACGGCGGCGCCGCCGGCCGCTTCGACCGGCTGGAGGAGGTCGCGCTCGCCTACGCCTTCGTCCTGATGGCGTTCGGGCTGATCGACGCGCCAGTGGTTCCGGCCGGCTGATACCAAAGCTCCGTCGATCCGAAATTCCGGCGATGCCTTTGCGTTGCAGCGAATCGCGTATTAACGATTTGTTAAACGTGAGTTACGACGATTAACCATCAGGCCTAATCCGTTTGTTATTCGTCCGTTCGTACTGATCCGGAGCCGCGGAAAATTCGAGTTGCCCATCAAGCCGATCGTGCCGACGCCCTCGGCGGAGGGCAGACAAGGAGTTCACTTCATCAATAACACCAAGATCACGTATCGCCTTCTATTGATCGGGATCGCCACGCTCGTCGGCATGCTCGCCTTTGGCGGCTTCGTGCTGGTCGAGAAACGAAACGCGGCCTCCGATATGTCGTCCTTGAGCGAGCTGGCCAAGCTCGGCCCGGTCGTCGGCGCGTTGGTGCATGAGTTGCAGAGGGAACGCGGCGCCTCGGCCGGTTTCACCGGCAGCGACGGGACGAGGTTCGCGAAAAAGCTCGCCGTGCAGCGAATACGGACCGACCAAAATCGGGCGGCCCTGGCCGAAGCGCTCGAGGCGTTCGACGCGACGCCCTACGGCGACGGCTTCGTCGGCAAGTTGAGCGCCGCCCGGGGCGCGCTGGCTCTCCTCGGCCACCGGCGCGGCCAGGTCGACGACCTGTCGAGCGCCGTAACCGAGGTAACCGCCTACTATAGCGGCATGATCGCCGATCTCCTGGACATCGTGGAGGAGATGGCGGTGCTGAGCACGGATTCGGAGGTCGCCAGCGCCATCACCGCCTACACGACGTTCCTTCAGGCCAAGGAGCGGGCCGGTATCGAGCGCGCAATGGGTTCCGCCGGCTTCAGCGCGGGGACGTTCACGCCGGATCTTTACCGGCGGTTCGTGCAGCTCATCTCCGAGCAGGAAACCTTCATTAGCGTTTTCAGGAACTACGCCACCGGCGAGCAGATCGAGTTCTATGGTGACACGGTCGCCGGCGAGGTGGTGGACGAGGTCCGCCGCATGCGCGACGTGGCCATCGAAAGCGCAGCCATCGGCGAAGCCGCCGGCGTCGATAGCCGCTATTGGTTCGACACGATCACGACGAAGATCGACGAGTTGAAGACGGTCGAGGACAAGATCGCGGCCGACCTCCGGGCTTTGACCGGGAGAAGGCGATC
>PVBE011491172.1_pt1 | contig 11091 bp, 14 predicted proteins | sample 1631181 | NCBI WGS metagenome assembly PVBE01 (sample SAMN08397723, study PRJNA350692) | Marine metagenome, whole genome shotgun sequencing project. | isolation source: water | place: Pacific Ocean | collected 2012-04 | reverse complement strand
TACGACACCTCGAAGCCGGTGGCCGAAGGCGGTCTTTGCTTCCGGGCCCGTTACGGGGTTCAGCGCAGGGGCGTCAACATCCTGGCCGAAGGGTCCTATCCGGTGGGTTCGGAAATCAAGGACGGTTATCCCGAATTCTCCATGGCCATGCTCAAAAAACTGGGCTGGGACAAGGATCTGACAGCTAAGGAACGCGCCGCCATCGCAAAGATCGCAGGCGACAAGACCAACTGGAAAACCGACCTTTCCGGCGGTATCCAGCGGGTCGCGATCAAGCATGGCTGTGCCCCCTTCGGCAACGCCAAGGCCAGGGCGCTGGTGTGGAACTTCCCCGATCAGGTTCCGCTCCATCGTGAGCCGCTTTACACGCCCCGGCGTGATCTGGTGGAAGACTACCCGACCTATGCCGACACCAAGAACTACCGCCTGCCGACGCTTTATAAGTCGATCCAGGACAAGGATGTGTCGAAGGAATATCCGATCATCCTGACCTCGGGCCGGCTTGTCGAATACGAAGGCGGCGGCGACGAAAGCCGGTCCAACCCGTGGCTTGCCGAGCTTCAGCAGGAGATGTTTGCCGAGGTTAACCCGATCGATGCCAACAATGCGGGTATTCGTGACGGTTCCGACATGTGGGTCGAAAGCCCGGAAGGCGCCCGGGTCAAGGTCAAGGCGCTGGTGACCGAACGGGTGAAAAGCGGCGTGGTGTTCATGCCGTTCCACTTCGCCGGCCACTGGATGGGCGAGGACCAACGACATAAATACCCGAAGGGCGCCGATCCGTATGTCCTGGGCGAGGCAGCGAATACCGCAATGACCTATGGCTATGACATCGTAACCCAGATGCAGGAAACCAAGGTGTCCCTGTGTCGGGTCAAGTCAGCTTAGGGGAGGGATCAGTCATGGCACGTATGAAATTTCTTGTAGACGCCGAACGCTGCATTGAATGTAACGCCTGCGTCACCGCATGCAAGAACGAACATGAAGTCCCCTGGGGGATTAACCGCCGCCGAGTTGTCACCATCAATGATGGCAGGCCCGGTGAACGGTCGATCTCGGTCGCCTGCATGCATTGTTCGGATCCGCCCTGCATGGCGGTGTGCCCGGTCGATGCGTTCTATCAGACCGACGATGGCGTGGTGCTGCATTCCAAGGACATCTGCATTGGGTGTGGCTATTGCCTGTTCGCATGTCCGTTCGGGGCGCCGCAATATCCCCAGGCCGGCAATTACGGCAGCCGCGGCAAGATGGACAAGTGTACCTTCTGCAACGGCGGCCCGGAAGGCGACCACTCATCGGCCGAGTTCTCCAAGTACGGACGCAACAGGCTTGCCGAAGGCAAGCTGCCGCTGTGCGCGGAAATGTGTTCTACCAAGGCGCTTCTCGCCGGTGACAGCGATCAGGTCTCCGACATCTACCGGGAACGCGTGGTCGCGCGCGGCTTTGGTTCCGGCGCCTGGGGCTGGGGCACTGCCTATCAGCTCAAGGGTGGTAGGAACTGACCGGGCCGTTTGCATGAATGTGAAATCGGGGGAAGGTACCGAATGTGCCTTCCCCCGCGTTTCAGGCACGAATGGGTTGATATGCCGCTGCCAGCGTGTCATGCGATGTTTCATCAATTCACCAGAGCGGTAGAACCATGAAGCCGTTTAGATGTGCTGTCCTTATCGGGTGTGCGGCCGCGCTGGCCGTCACCTTGGGGGCCTGTCGGCCCGAAGAGCAGGGTCGGATACTCAGCTATCAGAAGGGCGTCTATCTCGGCAAAGCCGACAGTCCGCTGACCGCTAAGGCGCGCAGTGCGGCGCGTGACCGGGCCCGCTATCAGGGCGGGTTGAACGTGATCGCCACCGGCCGGCCCGGCCGGGTGGCGCCTAGATCAAGTGTGCGTCCGCCCGGGGCACTGCGCCGGCGGGGCAGGGGCCAGAGTTACAACTGATGCAACGGGGAAGCGTTATGAAGATCGTCAAGGCCATTCAGCCGATCAGTTTCGTCTGCGCCGCGATGTTCTTGGGCCTGCTTGCGCTGGGCGTGGCAGGTGTGACCGTGGCCGGTGTTACCTTCCTGGATGGCGCCGCAAGTGCCCAGTCCGGCGGTACTGTCCCAGGCAATTCTGTCGGCAATATCAGCGATTCCGAATTGTGGCACCGCATCCGCCGCGGCGAGCGCGGTACCGTGTCGCTGCCCGACCGACAGGCCGGCGTGATGATCCAGTCCGAAGGCGACAATTGGCGGGCGGTGCGCAACGGGCCGGTGTCGTTCTACGGCGCCTGGCTGATGGCGATGACGCTGTTGGTGCTGTTGCTGTTCTTTCTGGTGCGCGGGCGCATTCGTATCGAATCTGGCTTGTCCGGGCGCGAGGTGGAACGTTTCAACGGCCTTGAGCGTTTCACCCACTGGATGACGGCGGGCAGTTTCGTGGTGCTGGGGCTGAGTGGCCTTAACATGCTTTACGGGCGCTACGTTTTCATACCGCTGATCGGGCCGGAAACATTCTCGACGCTGACCTATTATGGCAAGCTGGGTCACAATTTCCTCGGCTTCGCCTTCATGGCGGGACTGGTGCTGATCGTGCTGCTCTGGGTGCGTGACAACATGCCCAGCCGGGCAGACTGGGACTGGATTAAGCGGGGCGGCGGCATGTTTTTTCTCAGCGTCCACCCGCCGGCACACAAATTCAATGCCGGCCAGAAATTCATTTTCTGGCTTACCGTGCTGGTCGGGGCGTCAATCAGTTTTTCCGGGATCAGCCTGATGTTTCCGTTCACCTTCGAGCCGTTCGCAGGCACCTTCGCCGTGATGAACATGATTGGGTTCGACCTGCCCACCACCCTGACCTCGATGCAGGAAATGCAGCTTACCCAGCTCTGGCATACGGTCCTGTCGATGGCCATGATCGCCGTTATCCTGGCCCACATCTATATCGGCTGGATCGGCATGGAAGGCGCTTATGACGCCATGGGGCACGGCTATGTGGATGAAAACTGGGCGCGTGAACACCACAGCCTGTGGGTTGCGGAAATGAAACAAGGTGGTGATCAGACCGGATCGGGGAAAGGCAATGCCTGAACCACGCCGTCTGATGTCGGTAATCAGCGGTACCCTGGCGGTGGTCGCCTGGATTGCGCTGGCGCCCATGCCCGCGCATGCCCTGACCGCCAAGCAGGTGCGCGCCCTGCTGTCGTCGCAACACGGCGTTAAGGTGCTGAAGCTGCGCAGCACGGTCAGAAACGGACGCGCGGTATTCATCGCGACGGTGATGAATGCCGGTGGTGACTTCAATGATGCCTTTCAGGTCACCACCCTTGGTGTCGATGCGCGGACGGGTGTGCTGATTTCCGGCTTCCGCCACCGCGCCAGCGGTCTGGATTCCAACCCCGCGCCGTCTTATACGCCCAATCGCCAATCGGTGGGCAGCCTGCGGCAGGGCTTCACCTGGCGCTAGCAGCGTTTGGGCAGGACCGCGGTTGATGTTTAACAATTGCCGTCTGCCGCCGCTTTACCATTTGTTCCCGGTTGCCGCCACGGCTGACCTGATGGGCGAAGCTTCGCGCAGCGCAGGCGCTGGTGCCGATCCGTTGACCGTTTTTTGCGCCGAGCGTGACGACGCGCTCGATTGTGCCGTCATCCTTCATCCCGATATCGCGCTCGATAAGACAAGATTGATAATCTATGTCGCTGCGCTTGGGCTGGGTGACGGGCTCGGCGCCGTGGTGCCGGCGGGGCTGGATGTGACCTATCGCTGGCCCAACATCGTCGAGGCCAACTTGGGCGCGGCGGGCAGGGTTTCCCTGGCGGTGGCCGAGGGCACCAGACCGAACGTGGTGCCGGACTGGCTGGTTTTGTGCGCCGAGGCCTTGATCGAAAGCGGTGGCGGCATGAAAGGATGGGTGGCGCAGACGGCATTGCGCGATGAAGGCGATGCGGAGACCACGACGGCAATCCTGCTGGAAAGCTTTGCCCGGCACCTGCTGACTTGGATCAACCGTTGGCAGGATGACGGGTTCGATCCGGTCCGCGCCATGTGGCTGCGCCATGCGCCGAGCCATGAAGAAGAGGTGAAAATCGCAACCAGCGGCGAGGTTCTAAGCGGAACGTTCCGCGATATCGCAGACGACGGCGCCATGATGTTCGGGGAAACTACCGGCAAGCGGCAGCAGCTTCCACTTATCCAGGGACTTACCAGTACCGAGGGCGCCTTGGTGCGGCGCTGGGCCACGCCGGGCGCCGACAGTTGAGCTGTGGGCGGGGTATGGCGCCGGCGCTGCTGGCATGGATGCTTACCTGTCTCGCGGCGGGGCCGGCTTTCACCGTTTCCTTTTTTCCCGGCGGCAAAGGCGCGCCGAGCGGCGGGTGCGATGGTACTATTATCGTGTGGGATCTGGCCGGCGCGACGCCCCGGCGGGTGATCCAGGCGCACCGGAAACCGGTGTGGGCGGTGGCGGTGACACCCGACGGCCGTTTAGGCCTGTCGGCGGGATCGGACGGGCTGGCCCGGGTTTGGCATATGCAAAGTGGCGATCGCATCGGTCTTCCGGGAGAAGCCGACCCCGGACCAAAACCGTGGCTGGAAAGCAGCCATCCCGGCGCCCGGATGTTTCGCAAATGCGCCAACTGCCATTCCCACCTGGCGGACGTCCCGCGCCGGTCGGGTCCGCATTTCGCCTGATTGTTCGGGCGCCGCGCCGGGTCGGTGCCGGGCTACAAATATTCCACGGTGCTGGGTGGCGCGCAGTTCGACTGGAATGACGAAACACTGTTCGGATTGTTCGACAAGGGTCCGGATATTTTTCTCCCCGGAACCAAGATGCCGGCCCAGCGCATACCCCGCGCCGCGGAGCTGCGTCAGCTTATCGACTACATGCGACTGCCTGTGGCGCCCGCGCGGTAAGGTGGGGTTAGTTGAGACGAACGCTGTTCGTCACCCGTTTGTCGTCGGGCTGGTCTTCCATGCCGGTCAGGATAAGGCCGGCAGAAAAAGCGATCACGACACAGGCCAGGACGGACCAAAGAAAGGCTTTCATGGGGCAACTCCCTTCACTTTTAGCCAATAATCTACCACTTTAAGGGGGCTCTGGCCAGAACGCGTGCAGAGTGAACGGCCGCTCGGGCGGGGAGGACTCTAGATGCCGGATTTCTGGCGCACGTCGGGATTTCATCTACTGAAGCGGGGCGAGGGCGGCTGGCTTACCGTGACCGGCGATTATTTGCGCGCCTATCTGCAACGGCCCGAGATTTATCCGGTGGAAGAATCCTGCGACGGCGAACGCGCGCTGCACGCAAGGTTGATGGCCGAGCCACGATGCGTCGTGCTGGAACCGGACCTGGACGGGATAGTTGATCAGGACACCCGTTTCAATTACCGGCTGATGCTTGCCTTCCGCGAAAGGCTGACCGGGGCGGGCACGGTGGAAGGCTGTTATATAGACCTGTTCCGCGACGGCGATGTGGATGTGCCGCCGTTGTTCATCGACCAGATGGTTCACGCCATCCTGCGTAATGTTCTCGACGGTTGCGAAGACCCGCTGCGTCCACGCGCCGCCGAATTGCTGTTCCGTTCCCAGAAGGTCACGCTGATGGAAGGCGCGACCATGATGGCCGACGAGGAAACCGTCGCCATGCATGTCGAGACCGGCGGCTTAGGTGATTTAGGGCGCCTGCTGGCTACCTCCGACACGCCGTCCCGAAGCGTCGAGCTGGATGTGCTCGGCACCGATAACGGCGCGCTCTACTGGAACCGTTCCGAACAGCACGATACCGTCATCGACATGACTTTTACCCGCCCCGGGCTTGACGCGCTGTGCCGGGTACTGGAAACCTGGGTCGGGCATTTCCTTAATGTATTGGTTCGTATCCAGCCGGTGCCTCACATCCGCGATCCTGAATGGGCGTGGCATGTCGGCCTCGATGCCGAGGCCAGCGGGCTTCTCAACGATCTTTATGCAGGCAATGAGTTGGAAGAAGACCGTCTGCGCCGGTTGCTCACCCTGTTCCGGCTTGAATTCGATGATCCCGCGGAAATGCGCGGCGATATCCGGGGCAAGCCGGTTTATCTCGGCATGGCCATGGACGGGGCCAACGTGGTACGGCTTAAGCCACAGAATCTTCTGATCAATTTGCCGCTGGCGGAGAAGGCATGACGACTCATGGATGAACTGACCGAAGCCCTAATTACGGCGCTGACGCTGGTTGCCGGGCTGCATCCCGATCTGGTTGAAATCGTCGTGCTGTCGCTCATAGTCAGTCTCAGCGCGGTGACGCTGGCCGCCATTGCAGGGTTGCCGCTGGGTGCCGCGGTGGCGATGTTCCGCTTCCCCGGACGCGGCGCCGTGGTGGTGGTGCTGAACGGGTTGATGGGGCTGCCGCCGGTGGTGGTCGGGCTGATCGTCTATCTGGCACTGTCGCGCGCCGGTCCGCTCGGGGTGTTCGGGCTGCTGTTCACCCCGGCCGCGATGATCGTTGCCCAGACCCTGTTGGTGCTGCCCATCATCGCCTCGCTGACGCGGCAATTGACGGAAGAACTTTGGGCCGAATACCGCGAACAGCTTGCCTCGTTCGGGGTTGGCGGGTGGCGCGCCGTCGCCACTGTGCTGTGGGACGGGCGATACGGCATTGTGACCTGCGTACTGGCCGGTTTCGGGCGCGCCTCGGCCGAGGTCGGCGCGGTGATGATCGTCGGCGGCAACATCGACCACGTGACCAGGGTGATGACCACCGCGATCGCCATGGAAACCGCCAAGGGCGACCTGGCGCTGGCACTGGCGCTCGGCATCATCCTGATCGTGCTGTCGATCGCGGTCAGCACAACCGCCTTCGCCGTCGGCACGGCCACCAGGCCGGAACGGGGGACGCCATGAGCGCATCCATCCTGCCGCTTGCGGTGCGCGGCCTGACATTCGAAGCCGGCGGCAGGCGGCTGATCGACGCTATTTCCTTCGACCTGGAAGCCGGCAAGCGCAGCGTGATGCTGGGGCCGAACGGTGCCGGCAAGAGCCTGACACTCAGGCTGTGTCACGGGCTGATGCGCCCCACAGCGGGTACCATCCGCTGGTCGGATGCCGGGCATGAGACGGCGCGGCACGCCCAGGCCATGGTGTTCCAGCGTCCGGTGATGCTCAGGCGCTCAGCCGCTGCCAATGTCGCCTATGCCCTGAAATGCCGTGGCACCGGGTGTGCCGATCGAAGCCGGCTAGTGTCGGAAGCCCTTGAACAAACGGGGCTTTCGGCGCTGGCATCAGCGCCGGCGCGGGTTCTTTCGACGGGTGAACAGCAGCGCCTGGCGCTGGCCCGGGCCTGGGTCCTGTCGCCCCAGGTACTGTTTCTGGATGAACCCACCGCTAATCTGGATCCCGCCGCGACGCGGGCGGTGGAAGACATCGTTATCGCCATCGGTGATCGCGGCACCAAGATCGTGCTTACCACCCACGACCTGGCGCAGGCCCGGCGTCTGGCCGAGGACGTGCTGTTCCTCAACCAGGGAAAGCTGCTGGAACATGTCGCGGCGGAAACATTCTTTGCCGGCCCGGCGACGGCCCAGGCCCGCGCCTTCATCGAAGGCGTACTGTCGCCCGTCACGGAATAGGAACGTGGCCAGCATGTCATTTATTCAGAAGTTTCCCATCGCAGCCCTGGCCGTTGCCCTGCAAGGCGTGGGGGGTGCCGGGGACATTGCTGCCGCGGAACGTTTCATCACCCTGGCGTCCACTACGTCGACGGAAAATTCCGGCCTGTTCGATCACCTGCTGCCGCGCTTCACCGAGGCCCGTTCCATCAAGGTGCTGGTCGTCGCGGTCGGCACCGGGGCGGCGCTCCGGCTGGGCCGGCGCGGCGACGTGGACGTGGTGCTGGTTCATGCGCGCGCGGCGGAAGACGAATTCATGGCGAAAGGGTTCGGCAGCCTGCGCCGCGACGTGATGTACAACGATTTCGTGCTGATCGGTCCCACCAGCGACCCAGCCGGGGTGAAGGACGGGCGCAATATCGCCCGGGCGCTCAATCGTATCAGCAAAGTCCGTGCCGGCTTCGCCTCAAGGGGCGACAACAGCGGCACCCACATGGCGGAGTTGCGCTTCTGGCGGGTGGTGGGCAGCGATCCCACCGGCGGGTCCGGTAAATGGTATCTCGAAACCGGCGCCGGCATGGGGGCGACGCTCAACATGGCGGCAGGCCGCGGCACCTATGTGCTAGCCGACCGCGCCACCTGGCTGGCCTTCGCCAACAAGGTAGGCCTTGCCATCATGGTCGAAGGCGACCGGCGCATGCACAATCCCTATGGCGTGATGCTAGTCAGCCCATCGCGCCACGCCCACGTCAAGAAGGTGGATTCAATGGCCTTCATCGACTGGCTGACCGGCCCCGCCGGCCACGCCGCCATATCGAGCTTTCGTATCCAGGGCCGCCAAGTGTTCTTCGTTGGGAATTAGTTTTTCCGCTTGGCTCACTGCTGTCCAGTTAAATCGTAGATGTCACCACAGAGGCACAGAGGAAACCCCAATCTAGCGTTCCTCTCTCCTCCTCTTCGTCATTGCCGGGCTTGACCCGGCAATACAGGGGAACTGCGAAAACTGGATGCCCGGATCAAGTCCGGGTATGACGAGGGGGGGGGCCGACAGACCTGGTCCCGAAAAGAACCGTCTCAAACTTTAAACGGGACAGAAGCGCGCCGGTGCCGTCCGTTCAACGTGACAAAATCCGGTCGATGATGATCGCCACGATCCAGCTCGCCAGCGGCACGATGAAGATGTAATCAAACAGCTTGTGCTGGGGGTCGCTGCCGCTTACCAACACCACACCGATCATCCAAGCAGCGGTCAACCAGCTTGCCGGGCGGTGCCACGGCCTGCGGCGGAAGGGTTCTGGGTCCATAGGGCGCATGATAGCAGGGCCGGTTGGTCCGGGACATCGTCCTTGCAGGCAAATCTTTGCCCGGATAGGGTCCAAGCCGATGGTGCCGGGCCCGCTTGGCGGAACTGGTAGACGCAACGGACTTAAAATCCGTTGGCCGAAAGGCCGTCCCGGTTCGAGTCCGGGAGCGGGCACCACCCTCGGCGGGACGCCCGGCCGTTATGACGGTTTGCGGGCTTCGGTGCGGGCGATGTAATAGGTCGCAGCGACGATGATCAATGCGCCGGTCACCGTCCAGATGGACGGAATTTCCGAGAACAGGAAATATCCGAACAGGGCGGCATAGATCAGGCGGAGATTTTCCGCCGGCCCCACCGCGTTGGCCTCGCCCGTCGAAAACGCGCGCACGAAGCAGAACATCCCCGAGGTGGTGAACACGCCAATCCCGCCCAACAAAAACCACTCGATCCCGGCCGGCAAGGTCCATACCCACCAGGCGGGACCGGCGAACACCAGAATGCCGCCGAGATGGTAGTAAAACAGGATGCGCGGCACCGGTTCGGTCGCCGACAGTTTGCGGATCAGCACATTGGCAAAAGCAAATGTCATCGCCGAGCCGACGGCGATAAACGCCACCGGATCCATGCTCTCTGATCCGGGCCGCACCATGATAAGCACACCGGCGAAACCGACAAACGTGGCTATCCATCGGCGCCCGCTGACCACCTCGGACAGGATGAACACGGCGACGACCGTGGTGAATAGCGGCTTGGAAAACATGAACGCCGTGGCATCCGCCAGGGGCATGTAAATTACTGTGATGAAAATACCGAGCTGGGCGACAAACGCCAGCGACATCCGCAGGAGATGCAGCCTGAAACGATCTGTCCTAAGCCCCTGCCAGCCAAATTTCAGGAATACCGGGCTGAGCACGATGAATCCAATGGAATACCGGAACAGGCCGATTTCCAGCGGATCGAACCTGCCGCCCGTCGACTTGACGAACACATCGACGATCACAAACAGGAATGCACCGAGGCTCAGCCAGAGAATGCCTCGCAGATTTGCCGGCAGATCGTTCAAATAGGCGGTAAACCAATTGGCGGCGGGGGGCGCGGACATTGCTCATTATACAATTTTTCGCCGGTACACCACACCCCGCCGTCGGCAACGTCACGACCGGTTGTGCCGCACCGTTCAATTGATCGTCTCAAATAATATCTGCGAGACTTGGTATTAGCTGGTATTTTCGGATTCGGGATCGATGGATCGACCAAATCGCACCGAAATGGGGATTCCCGCCCCACAAGAAAGACTTCGGTAATCCTTTTACTGCTATTCCGATGTCATGAACCTTACCTTCCTCATTTTCCTCGTCACCGTCGTGCTTGCCGCCTGGGTCTACCTGCTGACGCTGCGCGGTGGCTTCTGGCGCGCCGACCAGACGCTTTCTGATCTGCCCGCACCGCCCACCTGGCCCGGCGTGGTGGCGGTTGTTCCGGCCCGTAACGAGGCGGCGACGGTGGGAGAGACCATCGCCTCGCTGGTCAGGCAGGATTACCCCGGCGAATTCAAGGTGGTGCTGGTCGATGACGGTAGCGACGACGGCACTGCCGACCTGGCGCTGACCACGGCGCGCGAAGCCGCCGGTCAGACCGAAGACAAGGACCGGCTCAGCATCGTTCGGGGAAGCGAATTGCCGGCCGGCTGGGTCGGCAAGATGTGGGCGGTCAGCCAGGGCATCGATTCAATGCCCATGGTTATGGAAGATGCCGGCTACCTGCTGCTGACGGATGCCGATATACGCCATGATTCCACGCTGCTTACCCATCTTGTCGCCATGGCGGAAGAGGAGAAGCGCGATCTGGTCTCGCTGATGGTGCGGCTGCGCTGCGAATCAATGTGGGAGCGCCTTTTGATCCCGGCCTTCGTGTTCTTCTTCCAGAAGCTCTACCCGTTTCCCTGGGTCAACGATCCGTCGCGTGATACCGCGGCGGCAGCCGGTGGCTGTATGCTGGTCAGGCGCGATGCGCTGGCCCGCATCGGCGGTTTCAAGGCGATCCGCGACCGCCTCATCGACGATTGTTCGCTGGCCGCCGCCATCAAGGGAAGCGGCGGCAATATCTGGCTTGGCCTGGCGCGTCGTGCCCGCAGTCTGCGTGGCTATGACAGCCTGCGTGATATCTGGATGATGGTGGTGCGTACCGCCTTCGTGCAGCTCGGCGAATCGTTGCCCGCTGCGGCGGCGGC
>PVBE011503279.1_pt1 | contig 11092 bp, 6 predicted proteins | sample 1631181 | NCBI WGS metagenome assembly PVBE01 (sample SAMN08397723, study PRJNA350692) | Marine metagenome, whole genome shotgun sequencing project. | isolation source: water | place: Pacific Ocean | collected 2012-04 | reverse complement strand
GTGTCAATTGCGACCAGGGGCCGGCCCTTGTGTTTGACGCTGCTTGCGCCATGCTCCCTGTTGGCCTCCCTGTTTCGGCGCAGCCCAACGCCGGTGTGCCCCGCCGACTCGATCAACGCCTGATCTACATGGCAACCCCTGAGTACTTCGGCGTCTATGCCCGACGCCTTTTCAAAGCGGGCATTCGCCTGGTTGGTGGCTGTTGCGGAACAGGACCGGAGCACATCGAGGCCATTGCCGCCGCGCGCCGCATGTTCCTCGGCGGAAGCGCTCTGACTGAAACAGTTGTTCCTACCCCGACAACGTCAACAACAAAAGGTGCTCTGCCCCTGCGGCCCATGGAATCAAAGTCGGCACTGGGCAAGAAACTGGCACGTGTCTGGCATGAGCGCCTTGATCCCCAGGGTCCAAAGAAGGCTCTCTCCGGTCCGGACGATTTCGTCGTGAGTGTAGAAGTCAATCCTCACCCAGGACTCACGACCACCAAGGCCGAAGCTGGCGTTCGTCTCCTGAAGGAAGCAGGTGTGGACGTCTTCAACATTGCAGACGGACCGAGAGCTGTTGTCCGGATGGCCAACTGGGCCCTTGGCATGACCGTCGGTCCGAAAGTTGATCTCGAACCGATGCTGCATGTGTGCTGCCGCGACCGAAATATCCTCGGGCTCCAATCTGACCTTCTCGGGCTTCACGTCCTCGGTGCCCGCAATCTCGTTGTCATCACTGGCGACCCGCCAAAAATGGGCGACTACCCCAAAGCCACTGCGGTCTTTGATCTCGACTCCGTTGAGTTGCTCAAGATGATCAACTGGCTGAATCAGGGGATCGATCCATCAGGGCGTGGCTTCGGTGAACAGACCAGCTTCCTCTGTGCTTGCGGAGCAGAGCCGGGCGCCCTTGACTACGACAGGGAAATTGATCGTCTGGGCGCGAAAGTCAGAGCAGGAGCCGAATACGTTATGACCCAACCCGTCTACGACCCGGCAGTTCTTGAGCGCTTCCTGAAGGATGTGGAAGAACTTCAGATTCCCATTCTGGTAGGCCTCCTTCCATTGGCAAGTCACCGCAATGCCGAGTTTCTTCATAACGAGGTGCCAGGCATGCAGGTACCTGAGAAGACCCGTGCGCGAATGCAGGCTGCAGGAAGCGGTGAGTCCGCGCAACGAGAAGGCATTGCGATTGCGCAGGAGATGCTTGAGTCCGTCAAGGACCGAGTCGCCGGCGCCTATATCATTCCGCCATTCTCGCGGTATCAAACTGCAATCGACGTCTTAGGAGTGGTGGGTTATGGCAAGTGAATCACGGTCGGATCGACGGACGACACCCAAGACCCACATCTTGATTGGGATCGCAGGGGGCACCGCGTCAGGAAAGTCAATGGTGTCCCAGCGCCTGGTGGAAGAACTGGGTTCTGACCGAGTCATCGTTCTGGAACAAGACGCCTACTACAAAGACCTCTCCGACATGAGTATGGACGAGCGGCGGACAGTCAACTTTGATCACCCCGACTCATTCGATGTGGAACTCCTCTCGAAACACGTCGAAGCTCTCATGCGGGGCGAGCCTGTCGACCTCCCTCTTTACGATTTTTCACGCCACAATCGACGCGCTGAGACGCGGCATGTAGCGAACCACACGATCGTTGTCCTGGAGGGAATCCTTGTCTTTTGTTTCGAGCGCCTTCGCCGCCTGATGGACATCAAGATCTATGTTGACACGCCCGATGACATTCGGCTCCTTCGCAGAATTCGGCGAGACATCATCGAGCGCGGCCGAGATCTTGAAGGCGTTCTGCACCAATACCAGCACAGCGTTCGCCCAATGCATCAACAGTTCGTCGAGCCTCTGAAGAGGCATGCTGACATCATCGTTCCACGGGGCGGAGAGAACCGAATTGCGATCGATATTCTCAGGACGAAAGTAGATGAGCTTCTGCGGCAGATACCGCACCCCCTCAGGCGAAAGGACGATCGCACAGGAGACACTCAGGCGTGAGCAAACTGCTGGTTATCAATGTGGTCGGCCTCACGCCGTCACTGGTTGGTGAACACACGCCCAATATCAAGCGGCTTGCTCAGGAAGGCGAACTCCGCCCCATGCAGGGGACGTGCCCGGCTGTTACGACTACAGCGCAGACCACCATGCTCACCGGCAAGGCGCCGAACGACCATGGGATCGTCGCCAACGGATGGTTCTTTCGTGAACTTTCCGAAGTCTGGTTGTGGCGGCAGAGTAATCGACTGGTCCAGGCAGAGAATGTCTGGGAGGAGGCGAAGCGGCGCGACCCGTCCTTTACCGTTGCCAACCTCTTCTGGTGGTACAACATGGCCACCACCGCAGACTATTCACTGACTCCGCGACCACTCTACCTGGCAGATGGCCGAAAACTGCCGGGCGTCTACGGCCAGCCACTCGATTATCGCAGCCGCATTGAAGACGCTTTGCCGACCTTTCCACTCTTCAATTTCTGGGGACCAATGGCAGGGATAGAGTCAACGCGGTGGATCACTGATGCATCGCTCCTGACCATGGAATCCGTCGATCCATCGCTGACACTCGTCTACCTCCCTCACCTCGACTACGACCTGCAGCGACTCGGTCCGGATCACCCGAAGATTGCCCAGGCTTTGCAGGAGGTGGACGCACAGGCTGGCAGGCTCATTGATGCTGCAAGAGCAACCAGCAGGGAGATTGTGGTCGTATCCGAATACGGCATCACGCCAGTGACCGACGCTGTCCACATCAATCGGATTCTCAACCAGGCCGGCTTCCTGCAGACCACACCTGTTCTCGATACCGATGAACTCGATCGCTGGTCGTCACGCGCTTTCGCCGTCGCCGATCATCAGGTTGCGCATGTCTATGTTTCCGATCACAACGACATCCCATCCGTGAAGGCGTGCCTGGAATCGGTACCGGGAATCGCCCAGGTGCTGGAGCGCAGAGACTATGCAGCCCTGGGGCTCGACCACCCTCGTTCCGGTGAACTGTTTTGCATCAGCGAAGCCGACAGTTGGTTCTCCTATTACTTCTGGATTGACGATAAACGGGCGCCTGATTATGCCCGCTGTGTAGACATCCACAGCAAGCCGGGGTATGACCCGGTCGAACTGTTCCTTAACCCTGAACTCAGTTTCGTCAAGGCAAGGGTTGCCGGCAAACTGCTGCGTAAGAAACTGGGATTTCGGTGTGTGATGGACCTCATTCCTTTGGACACATCGCTGGTGCAGGGTTCTCACGGGCGATTGGAGGCGGCTCCAGAAACCGGCCCATTGGTTATCAGTTCCTTACCGATCCAAAACGACAAAACCGCATTTGGACTCGCAGACGTCCACGACCTCATCCTGTCGTTCTAAGACAAGCGGCAGGTTCAGCGACGGATCAAGCGCCGCATTCGGACCAGCCCATCATCGAGGATGATGGCCCGAGCGATCAGTTTCCCTGAGGCATAGGCCAGGCGTTCCGTCTCTTCATTGTCGCTGAGGCCCACAGGTGTGACCGCGATTCCTGAGAGGAAAGAATCGAGTTCGGCCTCGGCAATAGTGACGGATGGCGCGGGCGCAAAGGCCTCTTCGAGGGAGAGCAGATGCTCGGCCTCGACGTCATTCGGGCTATGGGCTTGCTCGACCCCGAACCAACCGCTGTGCGTTCGACGCAATCCGCCCAGATACCCACCATGGCCGAGCGCCTTGCCGACATCGCGTGCCAGAGAGCGAATGTAGGCGCCCGCGCCGCAGCGTACCGTGATCTTGAGCTGCGGGTACGCGAAGTGCTCCACATGAATACTCTCAAAAACCACGTCGCGCAGAGGCGCTTTCACTTTCTTGCCTGCCCGCGCTCTCTGGTAGAGACGCTCTCCGTCGACTCGGATGGCTGAAAACGCGGGTGGCTTCTGTTGAATCGCGCCGCAAAACGACTGAAGAACCTCGTCAAGCTGTTCGGGAGTTGGCTTTGGAGGCGGAGGGACTGTGTAGTGGATAGGACCTTCACTGTCATCGGTGGCACTTTCAGCGCCCAGTACAATTTCACCGCTATAGGTCTTGTCGTGCCCCATCAGTTGATCTTGCAGTCGCGTCGCGCCGCCAACAGCGATCACGAGCAGTCCACTGGCGAGAGGATCGAGGGTGCCGCAATGTCCGGATGCACCCAGGTCCAGCTTTCGACACACGTCATCGAGGACCTCTCGACTCGATGGGCCGACTGGCTTGTCAATCAGCAGGACGCCAATCGGTCCTCCTGCGGTCTGTCTTCTTCGTCGTCCCATGGTTCTTGGTCAATCGCTCCCCTGAAGCAACTGCTCCACAACGCTTGGGTCGGCCAGCGTTGAGATATCACCAAAGTCATCGGTTTGACCCTTGGCGATGGCGCGTAGGATTCGTCGCATGATCTTGCCGCTCCGTGTCTTCGGCAGACCCTTGCAGAAGTGAATCTTGTCGGGGCTCGCGATGGGGCCAATGATGCGACGAACTGTTGCAATCAACTCGGACCGAATGGAATCTGACGGCTCGGCTCCCTGGTTGAGAATGACAAAGGCGTAGATGCCCTCACCCTTGATCTCATGAGGCATGCCTACAACAGCCGCTTCGCTGACGCTCTCATGAGCGACAAGTGCGCTTTCAACCTCAGCCGTCCCCATACGATGTCCCGATACATTCAGAACGTCATCGACGCGACCTGTGATCCAGTAGTATCCGTCTTCGTCCCGTCGGCAACCATCGCCCGTGAAGTAGCGCCCCGAGAATTGAGAGAAGTAGGTTTCAAAGAAGCGATCATGATCTCCGTGAATCGTCCGAGCCATGCCCGGCCACGGGTAGTCAATACACAGATTTCCTTCCACTCCCATTCCTTCCAGCTCCACTCCTTCGTCATCCACCAGAACCGGCCGAATGCCAAACAGCGGAAAGGTTGCTGAGCCCGGACGTGCCGTCGTCGCGCCCGGAAGAGGAGAGATCAGGATTCCACCTGTCTCCGTTTGCCACCACGTATCGACGATCGGACAGCGCCCCCCACCGACGACACGGTGGTACCACTCCCAGACGTCCGGATTGATGGGCTCTCCAACGGTCCCCAAGAGCCGCAAAGAGCTGCGAGAACGGGAGAGAACAGGCTCATCGCCCATTTGCGCAATGGCCCGAATGGCGGTTGGTGCGGTATAGAACAACGTCACCTGATGCTTGTCTACGACGTCCCAGAAGCGACCAATATCGGGATATGATGGCACTCCTTCAAACAGGATCGTGGTGGCCCCATTTGCCAGGGGACCGTAGACGATGTAACTGTGTCCTGTAATCCAGCCAATGTCTGCTGTGCACCAGTAGACGTCATCAGGTTTGAGGTCAAAAACCTGTTCGTGTGTAAAGGAGGTGTACACCAGATACCCGCCGGTTGTATGAACGACGCCTTTCGGTTGGCCCGTTGAGCCTGATGTGTACAGGATAAAGAGCGGGTCTTCCGAACACATACTCTCAGGCACGCAGAAGTCCTCGATGCCATCGGCACTGCACGCCTCCTCGAATCGTACATCGAGTTCTGGTGTCCAACCCACATCTGCACCGGTACGAGTGACCACGAGTACTCGTTTCACGCACTCCACACCCTTGACAGCTGCGTCGGTCGTGGCCTTCAGCGGGATCGTCTTCCCTCCTCGAACACCTTCATCTGCAGTGACAACAACCGACGCATCGCAATCGATGATTCGGGTGCGCAGTGAATCCGCACTAAACCCACCGAACACAACTGAATGCACCGCGCCGATCCGCGCACAGGCAAGCACGCAAAAAGCGAGTTCAGGAATCATGGGCAAGTAGATGCACACGCGATCACCCTTGCCGACGCCCTGCGCTCGAAGGACGTTCGCAAAGCGACAGACCTCGACAAGCAATTCATCATAGGAGAACGTCTTCTGCTGCTCCGGGTCATCGCCCTCCCAGATAATCGCGGTTTTTGAACCGTTACCCGCAGCGATGTGACGGTCAATACAATTCACACTTGCATTGAGACGTCCGCCCTCGAACCAGTTCACGCGGGCTTGATGAAAATCGTACTCAAGTACGCGGTCAAAAGGGACTTCCCATTCGATCCGATCGGCGACCTCGGCCCAAAATGTCTCGGGATCCGAGAGGCTCTGCCTGTACCGCTTTTCGTAGGCATCCATTGAAGGTACATGAGCGTTGTCTGCAAATCCTGTCCCTGGTGGGTAGGTGTGAGATGATTCAGTCATCGTAAGTCCTGTTTAAGTCAGCAGATGCAAATTTGGCTACATGGGTAAAGGACGCCAACTGTGCCGTGTATTGAGAGATTACCCGCAACAGACCTTCCTGCCAATGGTGAACGTAGATCAATGGCTTGCAATGTGACGCCCCTCTGTGGCATCCTACGTCCGTTACGAAGGCCAACGTAATTCGGTTCCTCAGGAGATTTCCATGTACCGTTCCATTCCGCTGCTGCTACTCATGGCGGCTCTTTTGTTTTCGCCTTGCTTGCATGCGCAGTCCGTTCAACCGACATTGACCTACAACGGTCACGCAAATGCCTCTGTCCCAGTGGACTCTGTTCTAACGATCGAAGCCCACGGCACGCCGATGGTCCCCTTCGTTATCGCGCTCAACATGAATCCCGGACCGATGGTTGTAAATGGACTCACTATTCCTCTTGCGATGGACGCAGGACTGCTCGTCACACACTCCGGCTCACTACTGGACGGAACAGGAACCTTCATTGACACATTGGTTATTCCGAATCAACCGCTCCTCGAAGGGTTAACCCTCCACGGTGCGCTTCTGACCGTCGACGCAGGGTTCCCAGGGTTCCTGGGGGTCTCAAACGCTGCGAGCTTTACATTCGCCAGAGGCGCGAATGCTGGCATGGACACTGCAGGTCTCATCAACAGTGAGATTCCTTTGGACGGCGGTGGAATAACAACCGCCAGCCCGCTTCCGTCAGGACATTCTGCTTCGTGGGCAGTGGTCAACGGCCCTGCCGGTCACGCAGCAACACTCGAGGGTGCAGGAAGTCTCTTCCCAACGCTCAAAGCTGACCTTCCCGGCACCTACGACGTAGAAGTCTCTGTTCTGGCAGCAGGGACGACGGTCGGACCTACTGACATAGTTCAGGTGTCCGTTTATGACCTTGACATCACGTCACATGCCCAGGGGGCATTCACCACAGCCGACCCTGTCAACATCGCAGCGACCTTGAGCGGCCCGCCCGCCAACAGCTTCGGCGTCCTCAGTGGAACAGCCGGCGCAGGCGGAAGCCTCAATCACCAGACTGCAGCCGGTGCAGTCTTTACCGGCGTGCCGATGCAGGTGGTCAGTGGCACAGGCCAGAAAGTGGGTACCGGCCTGACACTCATCAACAATGTCGGATCGCCACTAAGTCAAGATCCCGTTGACGGGCTGACGGCCTACGCCGGTCAGGTTTTTCTGGATGCCATGGAAACGGGCATCGAAACGGCGTTCGCGCAAATCAACCTCAGTGGTCCTCTCCCGGCAATGCCGGCAATTCCAGTTGCAAACGTACCCGGCTTTTTGGGAACAACAATGTTCTCTGCCAACGTTACTCCGCTCTCATTCACGTACGATCCGAATGTCTCAATCGACCTGACGGCTACGACAACCGGGCTGAATGTGCTGCTCACACTCAACAATGTAAGCTTCGTGTTCGACGTAAACGGCCTTGTCTTTAACAGCGCCTATACCGATCAGGGAACCATGTCGATGACGTCTGTGGACATCTCGATGGATATCGTCTCCACAGCAAATAACGGCGTGGTCACATCGACGGTCAACAACGAAACAGCGACCTTCCACGGCGCTGCTCTGACTTTCTCAAATGGCAGCCTTATTGGTAGCTTCAGCAGCTTGTTGTTTGGTGCGATTGTACCTGTCACTGAAGGATTGGTTGCGACCACTGTGGCCACGGCCATTCCGCCTCTGATGGATCAGATTTTTACTCTGATTCCTCAGTCCTTTGACCTTGCACCCTCCGGCATTGATGTCACGCTGAATATTCCAATCACGGGATTCGATTACTACGCAACAGGACTGGGGATTCGCCTGGGTGCCGGTGCACAAGCAAATGGTCCGCCGACAGGGTCATCGATGCAGCAGGGCTATTTTGTAAGCGGTGGTGCGGCTCCCTCATACACAGGCGTCTCGCCTGTTGCAGCGACACCATACAGCGGTGCCCTGTCCATTAGTCAAGACGTTGCAAACCAGGCATTGGCGGTAGCAGTTGAGGCAGGGTCGCTCGACTTGACATTCAGAGACCCACTTGATCTTGCAGGGACCATCCTCTTGCCTGTGGCCGGGGCCTACGCAATGCTCTTCCCAGGGATTGGTTTCGAGAAGTTCGATCCAACAGCCGCCGTCTCCATAGCACTCCGCCCGACCGTTTCACCTGTCGCCACAATTGGCCTCAGCACAGGCGACTTGGCTGGACTGAGCCTCTCTGACTTCATTATGGATCTGCGCGTCCAACCCGATCCCGCCGACCCATATACTGTCTCCATCATTTCGATGGCCATGTCGGGAGATGTCGGGCTCAACGCGACTTACGACCCCGTTCTGCTGACACTCGACCTCTTTCTCGGCAGTGTTGCCATGACAGGGTACGTTCGGCATTCAATGCCAGGTGTTGACGCCTCTCCGCTCGTCATGGCCCTCACAGGAATCCTCGGGATGGTTTTGCCGACATTCACAACGCCCATTGCCAGCATTCCCGTCGCACTTCCAACCATACCGGGCCTAACACTGCCTCCATTGGGGTTGGCAGGAATCGAGGCTGATGGCGCAGGTGGAGACTACCTATCCATCTTCCTTCTGTAGTTGTAGAACATCGATACGAATCCGCTTGAGATACCGTCCTCGCATAGCGAGGACGGTACACCTCTTGCCATCCACGTCGACGATCTGGCCAGGATCCAACTCGCCGCCGGTTGCTGCAACAAGAACTCCCCCCACAGTTCGATCAGAACTCTCGCCAAAGGCAATTCCCGTCTTGCGCGCCAGGTGTCTGAGTGAACAACTCGCATCTGCTATGACGGAACCTTCGCGGATTTCAGTGACGCGCTGGTGCGGGACCACGTCGAATTCATCGGCCAGGTCACCTACCAACTCAGCGATGACATCCTTAAGCGTGACCAATCCCTCCAGGCCGCCATATTCGTCCACCACAAACAGGATCTGAGCTCGACTCTCCTGCATTCGATGCAAGAGCTGTGGAAGGCTGATCGACTCCGGAACAAACTCCGGCGATCGAATGAGGGCACGATAGGCAGTGTCTTTCGCTTCGGGTGCAAGCATCAGCAAGTCCTTGGTATGCAAGACACCGACCACCTGTTCCTTATTCGTCTTCCAAACAGGAATTCTTGTCAGCCGCTTTTTCTGAATCAATGATCTCGCTGCATCGAGGCCATCCGAAAGAGACAGGCTGATAATCTCATGCCTGGGAATCATCACATCCCGCACTGTTGACTGTGAAAAGTCGTGCAGACCGGAAACAATCTCGTGGGTAACTGTTTCAATCGATCCCTCTTCATGTGCCAGCTTCGCAAGTGCCGCAAGATCACGAACATCCACAGACTCATCCGCCTGTTCCGTGCGCATCCATGGCTTCAGGAGAATACGCGCAATCGCACTGGTGGCGCGGGTAATCGGTCGAACAAGGCGCAGGAAGAGTTGCAATGGCCCGCTCAGACGCAAAGAGAGTCTCAACGAGCGTTCAGCGGCGTACGTTTTGGGAACGATCTCTGCAAATACGAGTAGAGCAACCGTCAACAAGGGGCTGACATACACCGGCGCCATCTTGCCAAAGGTCGGTACGGCCAATGCCGTTGCCAGACTCGCCAGCATCACATTCGCAAAATTATTCCCTAACAGGATGCCGGAAAGAAGAGCGCCAGTATCCCTCAAGAGACCATCCACCCGACTCGCCCGCCGATCGCCCTGATCGACCAATCTCTTCAGGCGCAGCCGATTGACGCTCATGATGGCTGTCTCAGCACTGCTGAAAAACGCCGACACAAGAAACAACAAAATGAGCAAAGCGAGAGCAATCAACCACCCGAGATCCTGCATCAACAGCATTGCCTCCGTCTGACTTCAAAACGCACCAAGGCACTCTCCGAAAATTGAGCCCTGCACTCCAGTAACCGCCCATGCGATATACCGCGTACATCTTTCTCATTTCGAGACACGAAAAACAATAAGACCGACAGTCTTACCGCCTACTCGTGTCGGAGAGCCTCTATGGGATCCATTCCCGCAGCACGAACCGCTGGATAGATCCCGAAAAGCAAGCCCACGAGAGCGGAGATCCCAAACGACAGAATCACGAACTCCGGAAGCACAATGGTCGTGAGACCAAAGAAGCGTGTCACGAGGAAGGGGGCCAGGAGACCGAGGGCAATGCCGATGGCTCCGCCGAGGCAACTCAACACGACCGTTTCCACAAGAAACTGAAGAACGATGTGTCGTTTCTGGGCACCGAGGGCCCGACGAATGCCGATTTCGCGCGTGCGTTCTGTAACGCTGGCGAGCATGATGTTCATGATGCCGATGCCACCGACCAAAAGCGAGATCCCTGCAATCGCTCCGAGGACGATATTAAAAATCCGTTTGGTTTCCTTTGCTCGTTGGAGCAACTCCAGCGGAACGATGACTTCATAGTCATTGTTCTCATGATTCTTCTTCAAGAGAGTGCGAAGGGACGCAGCAACCGGACGCACGTCATCTGGCGTTTCCACTCGGATCTGAACCTCGTGGAGTTGGATATCTTCTCTGCGAAAAGAACCGGAGGTGCGTGTCACAATCTCCTCTCCGAAGATTGTGCGCGAGGTCGACATGGGCACGTAAACCGTATTGATATTCGTCGGTGTCTCAGAGCCTTCTTTCACCACACCCGTACGGGTCTGAATGACTCCCACGACAGTGAATGGCTGAAGCCCGATCTTCACGACCTCCCCGATAGGACTCTTGAAAAGAAAGAGCCGGCGGGAAATCTCGGGGGTCAGCACACAGACATTTGAGCGATCACGCTCGTGGAGATCTGTAAGAAAAGTACCTTTCACCGTCTTCAGATTAGCTACTTTGGG
>PVBE010117396.1_pt1 | contig 11092 bp, 9 predicted proteins | sample 1631181 | NCBI WGS metagenome assembly PVBE01 (sample SAMN08397723, study PRJNA350692) | Marine metagenome, whole genome shotgun sequencing project. | isolation source: water | place: Pacific Ocean | collected 2012-04 | reverse complement strand
TGCCCGCACCCAGGCCGCGTATCTGCACGGAAATCTTGTGGCGCTGACCGCGTGGCGAGGCAGGGATCGCGGCGGGCCGCCACCCGACCCGGGTCAACTCGTGTCTAGTACGGCCTCGACAAAGTCCGTCAGTTTATCCTCGTCGAGGCGCCCGCCAGTTCGCACGCCACTGCATAGATCGACACCGAAAGGCGCGGCGGTCCCGATCGCTCCGCCGACGTTGGCGGCGTTAAGGCCGCCCGCGAGGTAGACCGCAATCCGCGATTCGGCGACGATACGGCGGCTGATCTCCCAGTCGTGGACCCGGTCGGTGCCGCCCAGTTCCTTGGTCGCAAGTTCCGGGCGACCCGAATCGAGCAGCAGTGCGTCTGCAAAACGCGACGCCGTAAGGGCTTTGGCCACCGACTCTTCTCCGGCAACGTGGATGACCTGGACGATTCCGGTTCCGGGGAGCGCCTCGCGGATCGTCTCGTAGGCTGTCGGCGTTACCGCGTCGCACAATTGAATTGTCGTGGTGCGGCACCTCCGGTGCTGGTCGATGATGGCGTCGGCGTCCTGGTGGCCGGTCAGCAAGAATGTGGCGATGCCGGGCGGGACGGCGGCGGCTATCTCGGCGATCAGCGCTTCCGGAATCACGCCGGGGCCGCTCGGCATTTGGGAAACGAGGCCGAGCGCGCTGGCGCCATGGCGCACCGCGAGCCGGGCTTCGGCCTCGCTGGAGATGCAGCAGATCTTGATTCGAGTTCGCGGGATCGGGCGCATCATTATCGCTTGTTTGTGGCGCCCCGGGATCGGTTTAGCCAGAGCGGACTCTGTCTTTCAGGGCGGCGCGAGTTTCGTCGTCAACGAACGCGGCGTCCAGAGCATCGTGGGTAATCTGGCGAAGCTCTTCGTCAGCCAGCCCGAAATGGGCCGCCGCGGCATCGTATTCCCCCCCGACCGAGGCGCCAAAGTAGGGCGGGTCGTCGGAATTGAGGGAAACCGCGAGCCCAGCCTCGCGAAGGTCGGGCAGAGGGTGGTCGGCGTGGGAGGGATAGAGTCCGGTCGCAATGTTGCTTCCGGGGCAGACTTCGAGCGCAATTCCGCGCGCCGCCAAATCACTCGGCAGCGTCGGGTCTTCGACGGCGCGGACTCCATGCCCGATACGAGTGACCGGTAATGTATCCACCGCCTCGCGTACGCTCTCGGGGCCAGCCCATTCGCCGGCATGGACAGTACAGCCCAGCCCGGAATCGGCGACGTATCGGAATACATTCGCAAACGGCTCCGGCGGGAAACCGGCCTCGTCGCCACCCATCCCAAATCCGGTTACCAGCGGGTGCGGATGGCGCACGACGTTTCGGGCGACCTCCATCGCCCGCTCGGTGCCGAAATGGCGGACACACGTAACGATAATCCGCCCTTCGATCCCGAATTCGGCTTGTGCATCTTCGATCCCGGCGACGATTCCGTCGAGGTGGTTCTGGTAACTCATGCCGGTCTGCGTGGCGTGGTCGGGTGAAGACATGACCTCGACGTAGATCGCCCCCTCGCTCGCGCACTTGGCAAGATATTCGAAGGTGACGTCGCGGTAGTCCTCGGGCGTGCGGATGGCGGTGGTTACGGTATCGTAGACTTCGAGAAAATTGAGAAAATCCGTCCACGCGAAAAGCCCGTTTCCGTCAAAGAGATTTTTGGGCAGGGCGATTCGGTTACGGGCGGCAAGTCTGCGGATCAAATCGGGCGGGGCCGCCCCTTCCAGATGAACGTGAAGTTCCGCTTTCGGGATCATGCCGCCGCTTTTCTAGTGAACGAAACCCCGTGCTCAAGTGGGGCCAATCCCAAATGCGCACCGATCGTTTGTCCGATATCGGCGAAACCGTCGCGGAGACCGATCGAACCCGGGGCAATGCCGCCGCCGATGGCGAGGACCGGAACGTTTTCGCGCGTGTGGTCGGTGCCGGACCAGGTCGGGTCGCAACCGTGATCGGCGGTGAAAACTGCGAGATCGCTTGGTCGCAGCGCCCGTTCCAGGTCAGGGACGCGGACATCGAATGCCTCCAGGGCGGCCGCATATCCGGCAACGTCGCGGCGATGGCCGAAGAGGGTGTCGAAATCGACAAAATTGGAGAAGATCAACGTACGATCCGCGGCTCGGGACAGAACGTCGAGGGTAGCCTGAAACAATCTCTCGTTGCCGTCCGCCTTGACGGTTTCGCTGATGCCCTGATGGGCGAAGATGTCCGCGATTTCGCCCACTGAAATGACCGTTCCGCCGGATCCGAACAAACGGTCGAGCAGGGTGGGGGCCGGCGGCGGCGTCGCATAATCGCGCCGGTTGGCGGTCCGGGTGTAGGCGCCCGCGATGCCTGTGAAGGGGCGCGCAATCACCCGCCCGATTCTGTAATCGTCAACAAGCCGCCGGGCAATCGTGCACACCTCATAAAGCCGTTCGAGGCCGAACGAGTCTTCATGCGCGGCAATCTGGAACACCGAATCGGCTGAGGTATAGACAATCGGTTTGCCGGTGCGTTCGTGTTTCTCGCCCAGGTCTTCGATGATTTTCGTTCCCGAGGCGCGACGGTTTCCGAGGACGCCGGGAAGCGCGCCCTCGTCGATAAGGGCGGCGATCAGCGCATCCGGAAAACACGGCTGGGAGCCCGGAAAATAGCCCCAGTCGGTATCGACGGGCACGCCCGCCATCTCCCAATGCCCGCTCGGGGTATCTTTGCCACGGCTTTTCTCGACCGCGGCGCCGAATGCCGCGTCGAACCGTCCGCCAGGTATCTGATCGCCCTGGCTGACCGCGTGCGCCGCCATCAGGCCGAGGCGTTCGAGATTCGGGATCCGCAAGGGGCCCGATCGCAGGTCTTTCTTGTCGCCCGCGCCCTCGGCGCACGCCGCAACGATATGCCCCAATGTATCCGATCCCTCGTCGCCAAATTTGGCGGCATCGGGTGCGCCGCCGAGGCCAAGCGAATCCAGCACCAGAATCAGCGCACGGGTCACGGGCTGGTTCCGGTGTCGCCGGGGCCGATGTGGCGCCGGACGGTCGGAACCGTTGCCGGGGCATCGCCGACGGTAATCGCGGCGCGAACCGCCTCTGCCGCTTGTGCGGCCTCGTCGTCGGTGCGGGCGTGCACGGTACAAAGCAGTGTCGTGGCGGCGTCGTCACCGATCGAACACACATCCGATAGACCGACCGCGTAGTCGATGGTGTCGTCGGCGCGCCGCCGTCCGCCGCCGAGTCCCATCACAGCCAGACCCAGCGCACGCGTATCCATCGCCGAGATGATACCCTGCGATTCCACGGCCACTTCAAGCCGAACGGGTGCTACGGGCAGATGCGCCGCGGCATTTTCGACAAAGTCGGAAGGTCCCGAAAGGGCCGAAACCATGCGGCCGAAATGCTCCGCCGCATCGCCGGAATCGAGCGCCGTGGCGATCTGTGACTCCGCACCGCCTGAATCGCCTGCAAGGCCGGCCATCACCAACAGTTCCGCGCACAACGCCGACGTCACCTCGGCCAGGCGCGGCTCACGCCGCGCGCCGGTCAAGAACTCCACGGCTTCGAGAACCTCCAACGCATTGCCGGCCGTGTCGCCCAGTACCTGGTCCATGTCGGTAATCAGCGCCCGGCAATTAAGACCTGCTCCGTTGGCAACGGCTACGATGCTTTCGGCGAGCTCGGCCGCCATCGGTTCTTCCGCGGCGAAGGCGCCGGAGCCGGTTTTTACATCCATCACCAGATGGTCGAGCCCGGCGGCGAGTTTCTTCGAGAGGATCGAGCCCGTAATCAACGGGATCGATTCTACCGTGGCCGTGACGTCGCGAATCGCGTAAAGCCGGCCGTCGGCGGGGGCTAGATCCGCAGTTTGACCGATAATGGCGCATCCGGTTTCCGCAACGGCACGCTGGAAGGTGTCGAGGCCCGGGGTGGTGTCGTAACCCGGGATCGAATCAAGCTTATCGAGGGTGCCGCCGGTATGGCCGAGGCCGCGGCCCGAAATCATCGGCACTGCACCGCCGCAGGCGGCAAGTACCGGCGCCAGTATCAAACTAATCTTGTCGCCGACGCCGCCGGTCGAGTGCTTGTCCATCACCGGACCTGGCAGTTTCACTCCCGACCAGTCGATGACGCCGCCTGAGCCACGCATTGCAAGCGTAAGCGCGACGCACTCGGGCATTGTCATGCCCTGGAAGAAGACCGCCATCGCAAACGCCGCGGCCTGCCCCTCGCTGAGGCTGCCGTCGGTCAGGCCGCGTATGATAAACGCGATCTCCTCGCCCGAGAGCTCGCCGCCGTCCCGCTTGGCCTTGATGATTTCCTGAGGAAAGAACCCCGCGGCTTTATTCGCCATAGGGAACCCAGATGTTCTTCACCTGTGTAGCGTGGCGCAAGAATTCCCGTCCCTCGGCAAGGACGTCGTCGAACCAATCGCGTCGGCGGCCATTGTTGACCCAGGTCTGTTTCAGGTTTCCGATTGAGGCGCGTTCGACCGCGGCGCTGCCAGCCGCGCTTCCGACATACCAGATGCCGTCGACCTCGCCGTGTCCGGCCAGCACCTCAGCCAAATCGTCACGCGCACCGGTGACGATGTTGACGACCCCGCCCGGGACGTCCGAGGTATCGAACACCTGGTAGAGATCCGTGGCCGAAAGAGGATGCCGTTCGGACGGCACCGCGATGACGCGATTGCCCATGGCGACGGCCGGCGCAACCAGAGAAACCAACCCGAGCAATGGAACTTCGTAAGGGCAAATCAGAGCCAAGATTCCGACCGGCTCGTTCATCGCGATGGTGATGTCGCGTACGGGGGGCGAATGGACGGCGCCATCGTACTTGTCGGCCCAGGCCGCATAGGCGAACAGCCGCGCTATCGATTTTTCCACCTCGCGGCGGCCCGCATCCGGCGCAACGCCGGTCTGGGCGGCGACCCGGTCGGTGAATTCGGCGTGGCGCGCCTCCAGGTTTTCGGCGATGTAGTAAAGAATCTGCGCCCGATTGTGCGCCGTTGCCCGGCTCCAGCTTTCGGCCTTGCTCGCGGCCTCGACCGCGTTGCGGATATCTTTACGATTACCGTCGCCGACTTCGCCGACCGGATTTCGTTGCGGCCCGAAGACCGTGCGGCTGAAGCCGGAATCAGGCCGTGCCTGCTTGCCGCCGATATACATTTTCGCGGTCCGGTCGATGGCATCCGGCAGCGGCCGCAGTGATGCCGGGGGTCCGGACGCCGACATTTCGTAGGCGGGGAGCGATTCTTCGTAGGCAGGGCGGCGGTATTCCCACAGGCCCTCAAGTCCGCCTTCGCGCCCGAAACCCGATTCGCGGTAGCCGCCAAATCCGACTGCGGCGTCGAACTGATTGGTGGAATTGATCCACACCACGCCTGCCTTCAGTTGCGGCGCGATATCGAGGGCGAGGTTGATGTTTTCGGTCCATACGCTGGCGGCGAGGCCGTAGCGTGTGTTGTTGGCGAGTGCCACCGACTCGGCCGGCGTGCGGAAGGTCATGGCGACCAGGACGGGACCGAAGATTTCCTCGGCCGCGATGGTCGCGGACGGGGCGACGCCGGTGAACAGCGTCGGCGGATAGAAGTACCCCTCTTTCGGCTTCGCCCATTCCGGCTGCCACAGCGTCGCGCCCTCGTCGACGCCCTGCTTGACCAGCGCATCGATGCGTTGCAATTGCACCGGCGCAACGATGGCACCGATATCGACCGCCTTGTCGAGCGGATCGCCGACGCGAAGCGTGTTCATGCGCGCGCGGAGTTTGCCGTACAAGTTTTCGGCAACCGACTCCTGCACCAGCAACCGCGAGCCCGCGCAGCAGACTTGACCCTGATTGAACCAGATCGCATCCACCACGCCCTCGACCGTGCCGTCGAGATCGGCGTCGTCGAATACGACGAACGGAGACTTGCCTCCGAGCTCGAGCGAAAGTTTCTTGCCTCTTCCGGCAGTGGCCTCGCGGATCAAACGCCCGACTTCGGTCGATCCGGTGAAGGCGATCTTATCGAGGCCGGGGTGGCGCACGATCAACTCGCCGGTCGCTCCATCGCCGGTAACGATGTTGAGGGTGCCGGGCGGGACACCCGCCTCGACGCACAAGTCGGCGAACAGCAGCGCCGTCAGGCTGGTGAACTCGGCTGGTTTCAACACCACCGTGTTGCCCGCCGCGAGCGCCGGCGCCACCTTCCACGCCAGCATCAACAACGGAAAGTTCCAGGGAATTATCTGTCCGGCAACGCCGACCGGTTCGGTTCCCGCGAACTCGCGCTCCATCAACTGCGCCCAACCGGCGTGATGGTAGAAATGCCTTGCCACCAGCGGAATGTCGATGTCACGGGTTTCGCGAATCGGTTTGCCGTTATCCATGGTTTCGAGAACGGCAAGAAACTGCGAATGGCGCTGAACGAGCCGCGCCAGTGCGTAGAGGACCCGCGCGCGCTCATGTCCCGTCTTTGCGGCCCAGGCCGGTTGCGCCCGCCGTGCAGCCTCGACGGCGGCACTGACGTCCGCCTCGTTTCCCTGTGCGATCTGCGCCAGCGTTTCCTCGGTCGCGGGATTGACGGAATCGAACCACGTCGCCGAATTCGGCTCGCGCCACTCGCCGCCGATGAAATGCCCGAACTTGCGGTCACGTTCGTCTAGCCAGGCGTTGATGCGTCCGGCCGCCTCGGGTGCCGGGCCGTAGTCCATGGAATCGAAGAGTTCCGCGACGCTCATCGTCATCCCATCGGATGCCGGAACGAGGCTGAATACTGCCCCGTGACGTGGTGCTCGAGTTGGCGCTCAATGTCGCCCAATAGGCTGGAGGCGCCGATTCGAAACAAATCCGGCTCCAGCCAGGCGCGCCCCAGTTCCTCGTTCATCAGGATTAGATAGTTGAGCGAATCCTTGGCCGTCGAAATGCCGCCCGCCGCCTTGAAACCGACGTTGTGTCCGGTGCGCTCTTTATAAGTGCGGATCGCACGCGCCATGACGAGACTGACGGGAAGCGTTGCGTTGACGGGTTCCTTGCCGGTTGAGGTCTTGATGAAATCGGCGCCTGCCATCATGCAAACGAAACTCGCCTTGGCGACGTTGCGCAGGATTGCGAGATCGCCGGTGGCGATGATGGTTTTGAGGCGCGCCTGGCCGCAGGCCTCGCGAAAGGCGCGGACCTCGTCATAAAGTGCCTGCCAGTTTGCGTTGAGTACATGGCCGCGGTCGATCACGATGTCGATTTCATCGGCGCCGGCGGCCATCGACAGTTCGATTTCGCGCACCCGCGTTTCCAGCGGCGACAGGCCGGCCGGAAATCCCGCACTGACGGCCGCGAGCGGAATGCCCGAGCCCTTCAGCGCCTCGGCCGCGGCAGGCAGCATTGCGTGATAGACGCAGACGGCGCCCGTCTTGATATCGAGATGTTGCGCCCCCAATGCTGCCAGCAGATCAGGCCGCACCGGGTTGCGGGCCTTGGCGCAGAGGCGCGCGACCCTACCCGGCGTGTCGTCGCCCGCCAGCGTCGTCAGGTCGATGCAGGTGATTGCTTTCAGGAGCCACGCCGCCTGCCATTCCCTTTTGACCGTGCGCCGGGTCGGGATCGTGGCCGCGCGGCGTTCGGCGGCACTGCGGTTGACGCGCACCTCTCTCAACCACGAAAGATCGAGACCGATCCCCGGATTGGTGTGTGGCGCCGGGCCCGTCCACGGACCGGCCCTAACGGTTGCGCCGCGGTTCTTGTCGTCCTGTCGAGTCATGGTATTGCGTCGGCCAGTGTGTCCCACTTTGCTGCGTCAGGCGAGGGAGAGGTCCGGTCGGTTAGTCCTTTGAGACCAGTTGTTCCAGGAATCCGACCAGAAGGCGCGACAGGTCCCCGGCCGCCAAGTTGGCGAAATGCAATGTCTGCTCGTGGCTCAGCTCGTCGAAGGTGAGCCCCGCTGCGAGGTTCGTCAACACCGAAATCGCGACCACTCGCAGGCCGCAATGCCGAGCAACGATCACTTCGGGGACGACCGACATGCCGACCGAATCGGCGCCCAGCGTCTTGAACGCACGGATCTCGGCCGGTGTTTCGAAGCTCGGGCCGAGGCAGGCGACGAACACGCCTTCATGCAGTGTGATGCTGAGTGCGGCGGCGGTGTCCTTCAAGTCCGTTCGGAGGTCGGCGTCGTAGGCGTTCGCCATGGGTGGAAAACGCGGGCCGAAATGGTCGTCGTTCGGCCCCGTCAGCGGGTTGCCGGGCAACAGATTGATATGATCGGAAATCGCCATCAGGCTGCCCGGCTCGATGTCGGTACGGAGGCTGCCGGCTGCATTGGTGACGATCAGGGTGCTGCAACCGGCCTGACGGAGCGCGCGGATCGGCGTCCGCATGGCGGCTATGTTGCCTTCATAAGCGTGCGCGCGCCCCTGTAGGCAGGCAACCCGCGCCCCGCCAAGGTTGCCAAGAACCAGTCGCCCCGCGTGGCCCTCTACTCCCGGCTTCGGAAAGCCCGGCAGGTCGGCATAGGAAACACCGATCGGCGCTTCGATCCGGCCCGCCAACGGCCCGAGACCGGAACCCAGGATCATTGCGACATCGGGCTTGAACCTAGGCGCCAGTTCGGCGATGCGCCGGGCGGCCTCGTGAGCATCGGCGGTCACGCCGGGTCGTCCAGGTTGCGGGGTCCGAATCCGTAGGGCAGCAATTCGCCGAGCGTGAAGGTTTTGCGAAGTCCTTCCGGGCCGCAGATGTGCACAGGCGTGTCGGCCGCGGCAAATTCATTGAGGCGCTGGCGGCAGCCGCCGCAGGGAGTGCAAAGCTCTTCGCCACCGCCGACGACGACAACCTCGACAATGCGCGTGTCGCCGCCCGCGATCATCGCGCCGATGGCGGACGCTTCTGCGCATTGGCCCTGCGGGTAGGCTGCGTTCTCGACATTGGCCGCGGCATAGAATTTTCCGCGGTCGGTGCGCAGGCAGGCGCCGACATGGAACCGGGAATAGGGCGCGTAGGCGTTTTCGCGAACCGCGCGCGCCTTTTCGATCATGGTGTCAAGGTCGCTCATCGTTCTTTGATGTAGGGCTGGCCGCCCGCCTTGGGCGGAATGGCGCTGCCGATGAAGCCTGCGAGCACGATTACCGTCAACACGAACGGTAGCGCCTGAACGAATTGCACCGGGATCACGCCAATGCCGGGAATGTCCACGCCTTGCAATCGCACTTGCAAGGCGTCCGAAAAGGCAAACAACAGGCATGCCAGCATGGTCGGCACCGGCCGCCATTTTCCGAAGATCAGCGCGGCCAGCGCAATGAAACCTTGGCCCGCCGTCATGTTGCGGATAAACGAAGCGTTCTGCGCCGTTGCCAAGAAGGCGCCGGCGATGCCGCACAGGACGCCGGTGATGATGAGCGCCTGGTAGCGCATCGCATAGACCGAAATGCCCGCGGTATCGACAGCCTCCGGGTTTTCTCCGACCGCTCGAAGCCGTAAGCCGAACCGGTTTCGGTACAGAATCCATGCAGTGATCGGAACCGCCGCAAAGGCGAAATAGACGAACAGGTTATGTCCGCTGATGATCTCGGAATAGGCCGATCCCAGAAACGGAACGTTCTCCAAGGTCTCTTCCAGTGGCAGATGAATCGGACGGAAACGTGCTGAATCGGCAAGTGCCGGGGTCTGTCCTCCGAACCCGAACCACACCAGACCGACCACCGGTCCCAGTCCGGCAACCAGAATGTTGATCGCCATGCCCGAGACGACCTGATTGCCGTGGTGGGTGACGCAGGCATAGGCATGCACCATCGAAAAGAACACCGAGACGCCGATTGCGGCGAGAAGTCCGAGCCAGGCCGAACCGCTCACGGAGGCAACGGCCCCCGCTGCAAACGCCGCCGCCAGCATCTTGCCTTCGAGGGCAATGTCGAAAACGCCCGAGCGTTCGGCGAACAGGCCCGCCAATGCGGCCAGGATCAACGGCGTTGACACGCGCATGGTGGCGTCGAGCAGCAGGACGAAGAAGGTCAGGAATTCGGCCATCGTCTATTCCGCTGCCGTCTGGGACTCCCGGCCGCGCCCCGTTAGAGCCATATAGACTCCCACAATTTTCGATTGGAACACATGTTCCATCGCGCCGGTGAACAGAATCACCAAGCCCTGGATCACCACCACCATGTCACGGGTAATGGTCGGGATTTCGAATGAGATTTCGCTGCCACCCTGAAACAGGATTCCGAATAAAAGAGCCGCAAAGAAAATACCGAACGGATGGTTCCGGCCCATCAACGCGACCGCGATGCCGACGAAGCCGTAGCCGGCGGGAAAGTCCAGTAGCAAGCGGTGGTGCACGCCCATGATCTCGTTGATGCCGACGCCGCCGGCGATGGCGCCCGACAGCATCATCGTCAGGATGATTGTGCGCGAAGTTGAAATGCCGGCATAGACGGCGGCTGAGGGGTTCTGGCCCACGGTCCGCATCTCATATCCCCAGCGCGTGTGCCAGATATAGGCCCACACCAAAACCGATACGATCAACGCGATGACAAACGAAAGATTGAGTGGCGAGGAGTCGATTACGATTCCGAACGGCGCCAGGACTTCATGCATGAACGGGAGCCAGGCGTTGCTCGCGGTGTCGCGGCTTTCCGGAGCCTGTTGTCCGGGTTCGATCAGGATTTCGACCATCAGGTACGTCATCACCGCCGCGGCGATGAAATTGAACATGATGGTGGTGATAACGACGTGGCTACCGCGTTTGGCCTGAAGATAGCCCGGGATATAGGCCCAAGCGCCACCGAACAGCGCCGCCGCCACAATCCCGGCAAGGACGGCGAGGGGCGCCGGCCAATCGCCGAGATACAGTCCGGCCAATCCGACGCCGAGGCCGCCAATATAGGCTTGGCCCTCGCCGCCGATGTTGAACAGCCCACAATGGAAGGCGATGGCGACGGCGAGGCCAGTGAAGATAAAATTCGTCGTGTAATAGAGCGTGAAGCCCAGCGAATCGCCGTAACCGAAGGCGCCCTGAAACAACAGTTTCAGCGCCGCCCACGGGCTTTCGCCGATCGCTGCAATGATGATGCCCGAGATCGCAAACGCGACCAGCAGGTTGAATGCGGGAACCAAAACATGGTTCACCCAGCCCGG
>PVBE010722999.1_pt1 | contig 11093 bp, 4 predicted proteins | sample 1631181 | NCBI WGS metagenome assembly PVBE01 (sample SAMN08397723, study PRJNA350692) | Marine metagenome, whole genome shotgun sequencing project. | isolation source: water | place: Pacific Ocean | collected 2012-04 | reverse complement strand
GGGTCCAGGCGAAGATCCACGGAATGGCCCGCAGTGAGTCGACGTCGTCGCCGGCGCGCCGCCTGGCCGGCCGACTACCGATGTTGAGCCGGCTCAACTCGCTCTCGGGGGTGGCCGCGCGGAAGTAGGGCAGAAAGTTGGGGTGATCCCGGACCACAGCCCGGTAGGCCGCCAGCGAGCGTCCGGCCAGCCGGTCCATCCAGGCGCGCCACGCGGGCTCGGGCTCCGCCGGTGGTCGCAGCGTGGCCTGCAGCGTGGCGGTGGTGTACAGCTCGAGGGTGCGGTGGGCGATGCCACGCAGGCCGAACTTGGCCTGGATCATCTCGCCCTGCTCGGTCACCCGCAGCCGACCGGCCACCGACCCAGGCGGCTGCGACTGGATCGCCAGATAGGTCGGTCCGCCGCCCCGGCCGACCGATCCCCCGCGGCCATGGAACAGGGTCAGGCGCACCCCGTGTGCGCGGGCGGCCGCGACCAGCGCCTCCTGGGCCGTGTAGAGCGACCACGCGGCGGCGAGGCGGCCCCCGTCCTTGGCGGAGTCGGAGTAGCCGATCATCACCTCCTGCTCGTCGCCGATCTGCGCGCGGTACCACGGCAAACCGAGCAGCGCCTGGAGCATCTCGCCGGCCGCCTCCAGGTCGACAATCGTCTCGAGCAGCGGGACGATGCGCTGACCGCGAACGCCGGCTTCGGCCTGCAGCAGCGCCACCGCCAGAACGTCCGAGGGAGCGCTGGCCATCGAGATGACGTAGGCGCCCAGCGCCCCGGGACCCAGCCGTGCCGCGGCCTGGAAGGTCTCGAGCACTTCCTGTTCCTCCGGGGGCAGCACGAACCCTCGTGGTAGCAGTGGCCGCGGGTTGTCCAGCTCCCGCAGGCAAAAGGCGACGCGCCCCGCCTCGTCCCACTCCGCATACGAACCCTCGCCGAGTGCGCGCGTGACCGTGTCGAGCAGGCGGGTGTGGCGCTCCGCGGCCTGGCGCAGATCCAGCCGGACCATCGTCATCCCGAAGCATGCCAGCCTGCGCTGTAGATCGAGCAGGCGGCCGTCCGCGATCAGTCGCTGCCCGGTCTCGACCAACGAGGCACGGACGCCCATCAGCGCGTCCCATAGCGCCTCGGCGTCATGATGCAGCTCGTCCGGTTCGGCCTCCTCACCCGCCAGTCTGGCTTCCAGCGCACGGCGCGTGGCCAGCAGGTCGTCGCGGACCCGACGTAGGAACGCCCGGTAAGGTTCGCGCGCGTCGCCGACCTCGGCGCGCAGCGCCTGACCGCAGCGGCGCATCGAGAGCTCCGCTCGCAGCCGGTCGACCTCCCGGTGGACCAGGTCCACGGCGACCCAGCGGCCGAGCAGGACCGCCTGCTCGGTCACCTCGGCCGTGACGTGCGGGTTACCGTCTCGGTCGCCGCCCATCCACGATCCGAAGCGAATCGGCACCGCTTCCAGGGGCAGGCCCAGCCCCGTCGTCTCGACCAGCGCCGTGTCCAGGTCGCGCAGGAACTCGGGGAGCGCGTGCCAGAGCACGCGCTCGATCACGGCCAGACCGCCCCGCACCTCGTCCAGCGGCGTGGGTCGCTCCCGGCGGACCTCGTCGGAGTCCCAGATCGCAGCGATCTCTCGCTTGATCGCGTCGCGCGCGCGCTGCCGCTCGACAAGGGTCAGATCGGGGCGATCCCGCAGCGCCAGTTGCTCGGCGATCACGTCGTACTTGTGGCCGATCGTGCGGCGGACGATCTCGGTCGGGTGCGCTGTCAGCACCAGCTCCACCTGCTGGGACGAGATCGCCGCGTGTAGTGCGTCGGGGCCCAGTCCCTCCGCGATCAGCCGGGCGAAGGTCTCGCCCACCGAGCCCCGCTGGGGTGGGATCTCGGGGTCGCTGGCGTACTGCCGGCGCCGCCGGATCCGGTGATGCTGCTCGGCGATGTTGGCCAGTGTGAGAAACAGGCTGAAGGCTCGCGAGACGGGCAGTGCGTCATCCAGCGGCATCTCTTGCAACTGGATCGCCAGTGAGCCGAAGGCGTCTTCCTGGGCGCGGGCCTGCTTGGAGAGCGCACGCACGCGCTCTACCACCTGGAACAGTCGCTCGCCGGCTTGCTCGCGCAGTACGTTACCGAGCAACTCACCGAGAAGCTTGACGTCCTCCCGTAGCGGGACATGCGGATCATCCGCCACGATCACAGGCTCGCACATTCGGAGGCCGCGATCAACGGTCTAGTTCGAACCCGCTCGTTCAAGGGCTCCAAGACCCTAGCTCCGGACGTTGCACGCCAGTCGATCAACAGGCGTGAATCGGGCCGACTGATCGCGGCGGGAAGCCTCTCCGCGGGAGCCAGTGTGAACCATTTTCCCAGGCCCAGCACGTCGCAAGGAGCAGCAAGTCCTGGCCTACCTGGTGCCCTGATGATGCTGGGGCCGGTCCGGTCTGGCCATTCCAGCACAGCGGGCGGGCTGGTTCGAGGTCGTGATGGGTTCATAGAAAAGGCGAGGAATACCCAATAGCCTGAGTCCGCGCCACTGTACCAGGGGAGAGAGCTATATTTGAGCTCGCAGCCACCTACCGGGCGATAATGCCAAGGAGAGGAGTACCCCATGGTGCGTATTGCAGTCGTGTTCCTGGTCGCAGTCTTCTTTGTGCCCCCGACCGCCCGGACCGAGACCGGCACGCCCGAGCCGTTGACGTCCGCCCAAGCCCAGCGCGTGTCACAGCTGGTCAAGCAACTCGGTTCGAACAGCTACAAGCGCCGGGAGCAGGCGCACAAGTCGCTGATCCAGATGGGCCGGCCGGTGCTCTCGACTCTGCGAAAATTGCGCTCAGCGGCCCAGGAACCCGAGGTGGGCCGGCGACTGCGGGAAATAGTGGATTATCTCGCCGTCCACGCTGATCCGCACAGCAAGGGACTGGCCGGCGCGATCACGGCTGATCGGCAGACCTTGACCGCGGGCCAGGTGCTGCGGTTGGAGGTCACGCTGCTCAACACCACACACCAGACGTTGCAGCTGGGTACGGCACTGGGCCCTGGAGAGGTGATCGAGCGGCAGCAGCGGTTGCGGATCCGATCGTCGTGGCCGGAGGAGGGCAAGTGGGTCGAGGTCAAGATGGGCTCCTCCAAGGTGTGTGGCCCCGGCACAGGGCTTGTGGCCAGCGCGCTCGGGTCGATGCAACGCCGTTGGGTGATCTACACCATCAGCAGCGCTGTAGCCCAGAGAGGGATGATCCGGCTGACCGTGAGGACCGGCAGACCAAACAGGGGCAACCATCCCATCGACTTCTATGTCAAGCCGGGGACGCTGGAGATCAGCTACCTGCTGACCCGCAACATCAGGCGCCCGCGGGGCTCGCTGCAGTGGAACGGCACCCTGCGTCGCACGGTGCTGGTCAAGCTGGATCTGCCTGGCAAGTAACGCCGGGTTGCTGGTGTATGAGCAAGACTCCGGGGGAGGCCACTCGGGGGGGATACGCCGTATTGCTCATTTTCCGCCGGTCGGCGCTACTCTGAGCGCCACCCCCGGTCTGGCGTCGATGTCCGATCCGCAACTTCCGCGCTGCGCCTGGCTATTTCGAGGCGGCGGATTCTGTGGCTGGCCCGGAAAATTCATGATGCTATCGTATACCGCCGGTGCGGCGGCACGTGGGGAGGCCGCCGACGAGGACGCGGGTGGGCCGACAGCGGAGTGCACCGGTCGTGCTGTACTGGGTGGGTTGTCCGACACGAAGTCTGGCACCTGCTCCGGGTCAGCCGACTGGTGCTACTGATCTGCATGGCCCGCCGGTGAACGGAGTAAGGAGAGCCGACAGGCCTGGCTGCGGCTGTGGCACTGGATCCGCTGGGTTGGCTTGTCCAGCCCACCGGACCGCCTGTCGAGTTGCCGCCCCGGTCCTCGATGCCCGGCGAAAAATAGATTTTTGTGCGTTGAGTTCGCCTGGTGACGGGACACCGGGGGTAAGGAGAAAAGCATGCCCACGAGAATCGACGACATCATCGCCGAAGTTCGGCGCGGAAACCTGGAGGCCTACGCGGAGTTGGTGGAGGCCTATCAGCAAGACATCTGGCGCATCGTGGTCTACGTGCTAATCGACACCTCGGCGGCCGAGGACCTGGTCCAAGAGGTGTTCGTCCAGGCCTGGTTCAGCATCGACGCGTTCAAAGAGGGCCGGGACTTCGGTCCGTGGCTGCGCACGATCGCACGTAATGCCGTGCGCAAGGAGCTACGCCGACAGATGCGCGAGGACCGCCGCGTGGCCACTTACCAGGAGCGTGTGGTTGCCCGAATGGAAGACGGCGAGGCACACCAGCAGCGGGACGCGCAGCTGCGCGACGCTCTGGCGGCCTGCCGCAAGAAGCTGTCGACGCAAGCCAGTCAGGCGCTCGATCTGCGCTACGAACGTGGGCAGGGCTTTGACGCCATCGCCGAGACGCTCGGCAGGACCGTCGCTGCCGCCCGCCAGCTGCTGACCCGCACTCGGGTCACGCTCCGCGAGTGTGTGGAGTTTCGGCTGCGCCCCGACGCCTAACCCAATGAACAAGAACCCGGAGTAGATCCGATGAGTGAGCACAACGACCCCGTCACCCACCTGACACTGAAGTTGGCCGACGGCAGATTGACCGATGCCGAGCGACTGCAACTCGCTGGCCTGCTGGAAGGCGACCCCGCGGCGCTCGAGATGCATGTCGCGCTACTCGAGCAGGAGGCGGTCCTGCGCGGCTGCCGCCTCGACCTCGATCTGGCCGAGGCGACGCTGGCGCTCGTCAAGAGTTCGTCGACCAAGCGCACCGCAAGCGGGGTGTTGCAGAAGATCCGCAGGCGCCAGTCCGGTGCCGACGGGCCGGCTGTTCCGACGGGCTGGGCGTGGCTCGGTGGCCGGCGGTTCTGGCAGGCGGCGGCGGGACTGGCGGCAGCGGTCCTCCTGACCATCTCCGGCATCAGCTGGCACATCAGCTCGCGACAGGCCGACTCGCAGGAGGCCTTTTTGTACGGTCGCCCGGCCCTCGTCCCCGGTGTCGCGTCGAGCTACCGTGTCCTGGTCCGTGACGGTGATGGGCACCAGCTGATCGAGGGCGCTTCTGTCATGTTTGCCGTCTACGACCCGCAGAAGAAGGTCGTCTGGGAGTCGAAGGCGGTCACCGACGCGTACGGGATGGCCGTCGTCGAGCCCAAGCTGGCCCTGGAACTGCCCGACGGCCAGTACACGGTCCAGGCCGTCGTCGATTCGAGCACGGGGCACAGCAAGGTCAGCCGCAGCGTTTCGGTCCGCCGCTCGTTCAAGCTGCTGGTCACCTCGGACAAGCCACTGTACCAGCCGGGGCAGACGATCCACCTGAGAACCCTCGCGCTGTCGACGGCCGACATGCGGCCCGCGGCCAAGCGTCGGGTGGTGCTCGAGGTTGCCGACGCCAAGGGCAACAAGGTGTTCAAGAAGTTCCTCGAAACATCGCGTTTCGGTATCGCCTCCGCCGACTTCGAGCTCGCCCAGCAGGTCAACATGGGCCGGTACCAGATCACGGCGAGCCTCGGAGACACCACCAGCTCCAAGACGGTCACGGTCAAGCGCTACGTCCTGCCCAAGTTCCGGGTGGACGTCACCACCGGGGAAGGGTTCTACAGCCCCGGGCAGACCATCACGGGCAGCATCGACGCCCGGTACACGTTTGGCAAGCCAGTGGCGCGGGGTCAGGTCAACATCGTGGCCAAGCACTTCGTCGGGCGCATGCGCCCCGTGGCCACGGCCGAGGGCACCACGGACGATGAGGGCCGGTTCGCCTACTCCCTGCAGTTGCCCCAGCGGCTGGTCGGCAACCCGCGCCAGGGTGGCGATGCGGCGGTGTTCATCGAGGCCACGGTGGTCGACGCGGCGGGGCACACCCAGACAAAGAGCGTCGAGCGAATCGTCGCTCGCCAGCCCATCCGCATCGCGGTCCTTGCCGAGAGCGGCCTGCTGGTGCCCGGCGTGATCAATCGCGTCTACATCGTCACCGCCTATCCCAACGGCCGCCCGGCGCAGACTCGCCTGCGGATCAGCGGGTTCGAGGCACCGGTCGAAACGTCGGCCGCCGGCGTGGCGAGCGTCGAGTTGGAGCCCCGACTTGCCCGGAACGCGAGGCTGACGGTCACGGCCGAGGACGCGCAGGGCCGCACGGCCCAGGCCAGCGCAAACCTGAACCTCGACCGGCGCGACGCGTCCGTCCTGCTGAGGACCGATCGGCCGATTTACCGCACGGGCGATACGGCCAGCATCACCGTGCTGAGCAACAGCCAGCGCGGTCGCGTGTTCATCGACCTGGTCAAGGAGGGCCGGACGGTGCTGACCGAGGCCGTTCAGCTGAGCCAGGGCCAGGGTAAGCTGGCCCTTGACCTCTCGCACGACCTGTTCGGGACGCTCGAGCTTCACGCCTACCACATACGCGTCAATGGTGAAATCGTCGGAGACGTCAAGCTGATCCAGGTCAACCGCAGCAATCAGCTCCAGATCCAGGCGACGCTGGACAAGAAGACCTACCGGCCGGCGGAGAAGGCGGTGTTGAACCTCGCAGTCACCCGGTCCGACGGAAAGCCGGTCCAGGCAGCGCTGTCACTGGCGGGGGTGGACGAGGCGGTGTTCGCGCTCAGCGAGGCCCGTCCCGGTCTGGCCCGGGTCTACTTCATGCTCCAGGAGGAGCTGCTCGAGCCCCGGTACCAGATCGACACGCGAGTGCCGTTCAACCCGCATGGCGTGATGACCGTGGACCAGCCGGACGCGGCTCAGCAAGAGGCGGGCGCGGTGCTTACCGCCATGGCAGGGGCTTCCAGCGGACTGGCTCGTGACGCGGGCCGGACCTGGTCGCAGAAGCGCCAGGTCTTCGACCGCGAGGAGCGTGAATGGCATCACGACCTCCAGACCGCGGCGCTACTCACGCCGAGCGGTCTGCTGCTGCTGCTGTTGCTGCCGCTGCTGATCTATGCGGGACAGACACTCATTGCGGGTCAGATCCCCGGGGACCTCGACCGCAACCAGCAGTCCTCGCTGCGGTCGGCGGGCCGATCGCTGGCCATGTGGTGGGTCGGAGGGCTGTACCTGCCGTGGGCGATGATGCTGTTCGGACTGCTGCTGGTGAATTGGCGGCCGGAGCTGTACGGCTCCCTGATGCTGCTGTCCCTGACCTGCGGCGGCGTGTACCTGCTGCGGCGGACCGAGGAGGGGCGGCGGTCGACGGCGGGGCCGGTATGGTGGTACGGGACCGCGGTTGTCGGGATGCTCGGGGCGATCGTGCTCAGCCACGAGGTGACACGCTGGCAGCCCCAGTCGCTGCTTTTCACGCTCGGCGTGCTGGCGAGCACTCTGACCCTGGTGGGGCTGTGGCGCGGAGTGCGTAAGTTCCGTGAGCAGGCCTGGGCAGCGGGGCAGCCGCTACTGGCCAAGCTGACATGTGTGCTTCCGGTGGCTCAACTGGCGGCGATCACCGGGTTTTTTGGCCTGATCGCCGCGGTCGGGCAGCACCCGCGTCACCTGACCGATCAGCAGGCCGCTCCGTTGCTGCTCGGGATCGTTGCGCTGGTCCTGCTGACCGTCGCCGCGCTGACTCCGCTGGTGTACGGCGCGACCGGCGCGATCGGCCGCGGTCGCTGGCTGGGGCTGGCTTTGAGCCGACTGCTGATCGCCGCCTGCCCGCTGGTGCTGATCTTTAGCTTGCCGACGCTGAGTACGTCTCGCGGGTTGGGGGCTCGGTCCGACTCGCTGCGGGCAGGAACGGGGATGATGATCAGGACGCTGGCTGCTACGAGTCGGGGCCAGGAGGCCGAAGTCACTTCTGATGAACCGGCCGGGTTTAATTCGAGGGAAATACTGGGCGGCGACGCTGCGAACCAGCGGCCGGTGCGCGTGCGACGATACTTCCCCGAGACGCTGCTGTGGCGCCCACAGCTGATCACCGACGAGCAGGGGCGCGCCCGGTTGGAGATCCCTCTGGCAGACTCGATCACCACCTGGCGGCTGTCGATGAATGCCGTCAGCGGAAAGGGAGAGCTGGGCTCGAGCGCGATCGGGCTGCGGGTGTTCCAGCCGTTCTTCGTCGACATTGACTTCCCCGCCGCGCTGACCCAGCACGACAGGATCAGCGTGCCGATCGCGGTCTACAACTACCTCGACAAGCCCCAGAAGGTGCGGCTGGAGGTCCAGCGCCAGGGGTGGTTCACCCTGCATGGCGAGCCGGTCCGCGAGGTGACGGTCGGGGCTCGTCAGGTGACGGGCGTGCGCTTCGAGATCACGGCCGAGAAGCCCGGCGTGCATGCGCTGCAGGTCAGGGCGCACGGGGCGGAGCTCGCCGACGCCGTCGAGCGCAAGGTCCTCGTCGAGCCCGATGGCAAACGGGTCGTGAGCACCATCAACGGACGCATCGGCGAGGGCGAGGGTACGCACGAGATCACGATCCCGCCAACAGCGATCGAGGGGGCCAGCGATCTGCTGGTCAAGATCTACCCCGGCGCGTTCAGCGAGGTGATCGAGGGTCTGGAGGGCATCTTCAGGATGCCCGGGGGGTGTTTCGAGCAGACCTCGTCGTCCACGTATCCCAACGTGCTTGTGCTGGACTACATGCGACGTAACAAGATGATCAAGCCCGAGGTCGAGATGAAGGCCACGCGCTATATCAGCCAGGGCTACCAGCGCCTCGTGTCGTTCGAGTGCAAGCGGGGTGGCTTCGAGTGGTTCGGCCACGACCCCGCGCACATCGTGCTGACCGCGTATGGTCTGATGGAGTTCGTCGACATGGCCCGGGTCCACGAGGTCGACCCGGCGCTGATCGCCCGGACCCGGCAGTGGTTGCTGGGCAAGCAGCGCGGAGACGGGACGTGGCTCGAGGCGAGCCGAGGCATCGCGGAGGGGGCGATCAACGGCAAGCAGGGCAACGTGCTGCGCACCACCGCATACGTGGCGTGGGCCCTGGGTCAGAGTCTTGGTGATGAGGAGCCGGACAGCAGGCTGAGCCGGGCGCTGGACCATATCGCTTCCCAGGCGCTGAACGAGACCGACCCGTACACGCTGGCGCTGTGCGCCAACGCCCTGGTGGTTGGTGGGCACGACGCCGGGATGGCCGTGCTGACCAAGCTGGATGGCCTCAAGCAGAAGACCGACGGGAAGGGCGTTAAGTGGACGTCGACCGCCAGCGGCGTGACCCACTCTCGGGGGAACGTGCTGGCGATCGAGACCTCCGCGCTGGCCGTCCAGGCCTATCTCGTGTCGGGGTACGGTACGGCGACCGCCCACGCCGCGCTACGCTGGCTGTCGGGCAACAAGGATCAGTTCGGGACCTGGAGTTCCACGCAGGCCACCGTGCACGCGATGCGGGCGCTGCTGGCGGGTGCGGGCCCGGGAGCCGTGCTGGACAAGCCAGCCCATGTGACCGTCATCGCCGCCGGACAGGCCGTGAGGCAGCTGAAGATCACGCCCGAGACGAGCGACGTCTACCGGCTGATCAGTCTGCGCGACAAGGTGCGTATCGGAGACAATACCGTCTCGCTCGAGTCCGCAGGGGGTGAGGGGCTGGCCTATCAGGTCGTGGCGGTGCACTACGTGCCGTGGCCGAAGCAGGCGCGGCCGGCGAAGCAGCCGCTGACGATCGACGTCCGGTACGAGAACCCGGAGCTGTCGGTCGACGATCTGCTGACCTGTCGGGTCGAGGTCGCTTACCACCGGCGGGGGACGGCCAAGATGACGATGGTGGACCTGGGTATCCCGCCGGGGTTCGCCGTGCAGCGGGACAGCTTCGAGCAGCTCAAGCAGCGTGGCCTGATCGAGAAGTATCAGATCGCCGGACGTCAGGTGATCCTGTACCTGCGCAATCTGGAGAGCGGCAAGCCGTTCCGGTTCACGTACCAGCTGCTGGCCCGCTTTCCGGTGGCAGTCAAGACGCCTCGTTCACGGACCTATCAGTACTATGAGCCGGACGTCCTCGACGTCGCACAGCCCGTCCGGCTGGTGGTCAAGAAGAAGTAGGCCCTGGCAGCGGATGGGTACGGCGGCGTTCCCGAGGATCCGGGCGCCGAGGGGCAACCGACGTGGGCCGAGACGGAGGCGATACCGTGGGAAACCGCAGCGTCGCCCGCTGGTCAGATTTCTCCTGCCTGGGCCTGGGCCTGCACGGGTGGGGTTGCCCTGCTTTCTGGCGTCATTCTTGACGAGGTGGGGCGGTCGGTTCCCGTTCGCAAGTCGGTTCCCTTGTCACGGGTAGTGAACGAAGGCTTTCGGATTGCGAACATAGACTGACAAACTACGCTAGTAGATCGAGAACCTGCTTGGCGCACCGGGGTCTGATCACCTCCTGGCGTGTCACCAGAGCGCAGCATCGAGGCTGTCCGCGTGACCGAGCAGACTTGACACGCCGCACCGATGGTGCGACTGTACGATCGAACCATAGCATGCGACGATGGGGCTATTGATGCAGATCCGCTTCCTGGGACACGCCGGCTTTCAGCTGTCCGGCAGCAAGACAGTGATCATCGACCCGTTCTTGACGGGCAATCCCAGTGCGCCATTCGGACCGGAAGCGATCCAGTCCTGCGACCTGCTTCTGATCACCCACGACCACGCGGATCACGAGTCGGATGCCGAGAATGTCTTGCGCCAGACGGGCGCGACGCTGGTTGGCATACACGAGATCGCGGTCAAGTACGCTGAGCTGGGGTATGCCAGCGAGGGAATGAACATCGGCGGCAGTCTGGCACTCGACGGCGTGACGGTTCACGTGGTCAACGCGATACACTCCTCGCCAGCCTCGCACGAGTGTGGCTTCATCGTCGAGATGGATGGCCGGACGGTCTACCACATGGGTGACACGGGGTTGTTTGGCGACATGGCGCTGTATGCGCGTTTCTTCCAGATCGATCTGGCGATGGTGCCGATTGGCGACCGGTACACGATGGGGCTCCGGTCCGCAGCCGAGGCCGTGCGAATGGTGCAGGCCAGGCGAGTGATTCCGATGCACTACAATACGTTTCCGATCATCGAGCAGGATCCGCAGGTTTTTGGCCAGCTGGTGGGGGATGCGGCGGAGGTCGTGGTCCTCGCCCCCGGAGAGAGCATGGAACTCACGTGATGACCCGGCTGGCGATCCTGGGTTGTCTG
>PVBE012287798.1_pt1 | contig 11094 bp, 8 predicted proteins | sample 1631181 | NCBI WGS metagenome assembly PVBE01 (sample SAMN08397723, study PRJNA350692) | Marine metagenome, whole genome shotgun sequencing project. | isolation source: water | place: Pacific Ocean | collected 2012-04 | reverse complement strand
GGTCGTCTACACCGACAGCCCGCTGGGCGCGATCGGAATGATCGACATCACCGACCCCAAGTCGCCGAAGCCGGCCGGTGTGGTCGAGCTTGGCGGCGAGCCGACCTCGCTCGCGATCATCGCGGGACGCGCGCTGGTCGTCGTCGACACGACGAGGAAATTCACCGAGCCGGCAGGCCATCTCGCGGTCATCGATCTGACCACCAAGACGATCGTGAAGACGTGCGATCTCGGCGGCCAGCCCGATTCCGTGGCGGTCAGCCCGGACAAGTCGATCCTCGCCGTGGCGATCGAGAACCAGCGCGACGAAGGTCTGCGGGACGGCGAGATGCCCCAGCTGCCGCCCGGCAACCTGACCATATTCTCGCTGTCCGGTGGTGAGCTGCAGTGCGACGCCCGCAAGGTGGTCGGTCTCACCGGCCTCGCCCATGTGGCGCCAAGCGATCCCGAGCCCGAGTTCGTCGACATCAACGCGGCCAACGAGATCGTCGTGACACTGCAGGAGAACAACCACCTCGTGGTGATCGACGGGCGCGCGGGCGCCGTTATCAATCACTTCTCCGCCGGGGCGGTCGACCTCGATAATATAGATGTCGACGCGGACGGGGCACTCCGCTTCGACGGCTCGCAGCGCGATCGCCGGCGCGAACCGGACGCGGTGAAGTGGCTCGACGAGAACCGCTTCGTCGTCGCCAACGAGGGAGACTACGAGGGCGGAACGCGCGGCTTCACCATTTTCAGCAAGCACGGCCCGATCCTTTGGGACTCCGGGCCCTCGCTGGAATACGAGATCGCCGCCATCGGCCACTATCCCGAGAAGCGCTCCGGCAAGCGGGGCATCGAGGCCGAGGGGATCGAGGTCGGATCGTTCGGCGCCCAGCGCTACATCTTCGTCACCGCCGAGCGCGCCTCGGTGGTCGGCGTCTATCGCGACACCGGCGGGCACCCGGAGCTGGTGCAGCTCCTGCCGTCCGGCATATCGCCTGAGAGCGCCGTCACCATCCCGTCGCGCAACCTTCTGGTGACCGCCAACGAGACCGACCTGATCGAAGACGACGGGGTGCGCGCCCATGTGATGATCTACGAGCTGCGCGACGCCGCGCCGGCCTATCCGCAGATCAGGTCTCTGACCACCGGTAATGGCCCGCCGATCGGCTGGGGCGCCCTGTCGGGCCTTGCCGCCGACCCGGCCCGGCGCGGGATCCTCTACGCCGTCAACGACCGGTTCTACCGCCGCCAACCGACCATCTTCACCGTCGACGCGACGACCACGCCGGCGACGATCGCCAAGGCGCTCCGTGTCACACGAAACGGCTCACCGGCCAAGAAGCTCGACCTCGAGGGCATCGCGAGCGATGGGCGGGGCGGCTTCTGGCTCGCCTCCGAAGGCGGGCCAAACGGAAAAAAATCTCACATGGTCTACCACGTCGACGCTACCGGCGAGATCGACCGTGAGGTTGAGCTGCCGCCGGAGCTCGAGAAAGTCGCCCGGCGTCACGGCTTCGAGGGCCTTACCTCGGTCGGCTCCGGCGCCGACCAGACCCTGTGGATAGCGGTTCAGCGCGAATGGAAGGACGATGAGGACGGCTACGTCAAACTACTGTCCTATCACCCCAATTCCGGGAAATGGGGCGCCGTCCGCTACCCGCTCGACAGGGCGGAGACGGGACGGGTCGGGCTATCGGCGATCGCCGCCCACGGCGGTCACCTCTACGTCGTCGAGCGAGACAACGGGATCGACGACGCGGCGAGGATCAAGAAGCTCTACCGCGTCGCCCTCTCGGGTTTGACCCCTTCTCCCCTGGGCGGTGATTTGCCGACCGTGACCAAGCAAAAGGCCCGGGATCTCATTCCCTACCTGAAGGCGCTCAGCGGTTACGTCACCGGCAAGGTCGAAGGGTTCACCGTCGATGCCTCGGGTGTCGGCTATGCGGTCACCGACAACGACGGCGTTGCCGATTCCTCCGGCGAGACTTTGTTCTTTTCCGTCGGGCGGATGTGATCGGCGGCTAATCGCCTGCTTCGAGGTCGAACTCGGCGACGATCGGGGCGTGATAGGATTCGGGCGATCCGTGGGCGACGGCATAGCCCACGACCTCGTCCTCCAGCCCCTCGTTGTGGATCTCGACGCCGCGGCAATGGGCGAGCAGGCGGCGCGAGACCAGCAGATGGTCGAGCATCAGCGGCCGGCCCGCATGCAAAACCGAAAAACGCCGCGAATCGGGAACCGCGCGCTCGATCGGCACCAGCACGCGCCCGGCGAGGCGGCCGTTGGCGGTATCCTCCTTCTCGGCCCTCAGGATGCGAAGGGGCATCTCGGACAATTCGGCGTTCATGTCGCCGCACACCGCGATCAGCGCGTCCGCCTCGGCGTCGAACACGCGATCGACGGCGAACCGCGCCTCCAGCGCCTGGCCCGCCCGCTTCATGGTCGCGAGATAAAACCCCTCGGCCCAGCCAGCAGCGGATTTCCAGGTGAACGGGCCTTCCTTCTGGCCCGGCACGAACGCCGCCAGCGGCGCCCGGAGATGCGTGTCGAGGACGTGCAGGCGCCTGCCGTCTTCGAGGTCGATCCAGGCATGCAGCACCGGCCGGTCCCAGCCGACCGGCGCCGCCTCGGCGTCGGGCGGTGAAGCGCTGGCGCGACGATAGGCCGGCGGGCCAACCAGGTCGTGCCAGTACTGGCGGTGCCCCGCGAGGGGAAGGCGGCTGAGAATGACGAGGTTCTGCACGTCCGCCGGCCCTTTGCCGTCGGCGCGCACCGACGATGCCCGGTGAAACGCCGCATATTTGGTGCCGTCGAGCAACGCATCTAGGGCGCCGAACGCGCGCCGGGCGCGCTTGTTGCCGGCCGGCTTCTGGGCATTGACCTCTTGCAGGCAGAGGATGTCGGCGTCGAGCCGGACGAGCTGAGGGCGCAGGATGCCAATGCGCTCGGCCAGGCTCGGCTCCATGCCCGGTTGATCATCGAGGTTTTCCAGGTTGAACGAGGCGATCCGCATTGATAACGACCCTTGTCACGCAACGGCGAAGATGGCCCTCGGGATGCTATAAAGGTATAGACCTGGATCAATTTGAAAGGCATCGAAGAATTCCGCTGATGACGGACGACAAGAAATTGCACGAGCTGGAGCAGGCGCTCCGGGCCAGCGAGCGAAAATTCCGCTCGCTGATGGACAACGCCGTCGACGGCATGATCATCATCGACGATCGGGGGGGCGTCGAGGAGTTCTCCGCCTCGGCGGAGCGCATCTTCGGCTACGCGGCGGCCGAAGTGGTGGGGCACAGCGTCAATATGCTCATGCCCGCAGTCGAGCAAAGTGCTCACGACGAACATATGTCGCGCTATCTCGATAGCGGCGAGGGGCGGATCATAGGCTTCGGACGCGAGGTGACCGGGCTGCGCAAGGATGGCACCGAGTTTCCGCTCGAGCTGTCCGTGGCCGAGATGTCGGAGCCCGACGGGCGCCGCTTCATCGGCTCGGTGCGCGACATATCGGGCCGGCACGACATGGAGGCCAGGCTGCGCCAGGCCTACAAGATGGAGGCGCTGGGCCAGCTGACCGGCGGCGTCGCGCACGATTTCAACAACCTGCTCGCGGTCCTGATGATGGACCTCGAGATACTGGCCGAGGTGACGGCCGGCGACGAACGCTTCGCCGAGCTCGTCGACGAGGCGCGCGAGGTGGCGCAAAACGGGGCCGATCTGACCCAGCAGCTGCTTGCCTTCTCGCGCCGCCAGCCGCTGCGCCCGCGCGCCATCGACCTGGGCGAGCAGATCGACGGAACCTCGGCGATGCTGCGCCGCACGCTCGGCGATTCGATCGATATCGACACCGTCGGCCCCGGCGCCTTGTGGTGGACACTGGTCGATCCGGGCCAGATCGAGACCGCGCTGCTCAACCTGGCTCTCAACGCCCGCGACGCGATGCCGTCGGGCGGCCGTCTCACGTTCGAGATCTCGAACGCGCCCATTGACGATGAAGCCGTCGCCGAGACGATGGAGATCGAGCCAGGAGACTATGTCTTGCTCAAGGTCGCCGATACCGGTCTCGGCATGGCGCCCGAGATCGCCGAGCGCGCTTTCGACCCGTTCTTCACCACCAAGGCGGAAACATTGGGCAGCGGCCTCGGTCTCAGCATGGTCTACGGTTTCGTCAAACAGTCGGGCGGTCATGTCGGACTCGAGAGCGCGCCCGGCCGGGGCACGACGATCACGATACACCTGCCGCGTGCGCTCGACGCCGACCGGGCTGAACCGGCGGACGCCACCACGCAGTCGACGGAGCCGAGGGGCGAGGAAACGGTGCTGCTGGTCGAGGATCACCCGAGGCTCCGGCGTCGCGCAATGACGGTCCTGGTTGATCTCGGCTACACCGTCGTCGAGGCCAGCACCGGCGAGGAGGCGCTCGAACGGCTCGCCGAGAACGACGACATCGCTCTGTTGTTCACCGACATCGTCATGCCGGGCGGCCTGTCCGGCCCCGAAATGGCGCGCCGCGCGATCGAGGCGCGTCCCGATCTCAAGGTTTTGTTTACCACCGGCCATGCCGAGCATAGCGAGCTTCAGTCCGACCTCATGGCCGGCGGCGACGCGCTGCTGCGCAAACCCTATTCACGGCGCGATCTTGCCGTTCGCGTTCGCCGGATGCTCGATTCCTGATTTCCCATGCGGACCCTCTACATCGTCTTGTAGGCCGCTTGTCGCCTCGCCATATATCCGGTGGACGCCGATTTCGGGTCCGGATGACGCCCGCCCATGGCTTCGGGGGGCACGACGTCGCAATGTCTGTTGTTGGAGTTGCCGGCTATGGAGTTCGACAAGTATACCGAGCGCGCCCGCGGATTCATCCAATCCGCTCAAGGGCTTGCGGTTAGGTCCAATCACCTCCGGTTCACCCCGGAACATCTTTTCAAGGTCCTGTTCGACGACGAGGAGGGCCTTTGCGCCAACCTGATCCAAAGCGCCGGTGGCGACCCGGCGATCGCCCGAGAGCGCATCGCGGCCGAGCTGGCCAAGCTGCCTACCGCGACCGGTAGCGGCGGCGGTCAGGTCTATCTCGACGCCACCACGAGACGCGTGTTCGAGACGGCGGAGACGGCGGCCGAGAAGGCCGGCGACGGCTTCGTCACCGTGGAGCGCCTGCTGCTCGCGCTGGCGCTGTCGACGGGCACGCCGTCGGCCCAGATCCTGGCCGATGCCGGCGTGACCCCCCAGACGCTTAACCAGGCCATCGAAGCCCTGCGCAAGGGCCGGACGGCGGATAGCGCCACGGCCGAGGATTCCTACGACGCGCTGAACAAATATGCCTCCGATCTCACCGAGCAGGCGCGGTCCGGCAAGCTCGATCCCGTCATCGGGCGCGACGAGGAGATCCGCCGCACCATCCAGGTGCTGGCGCGGCGGACCAAGAACAACCCGGTCCTGATCGGCGAGCCCGGCGTCGGCAAAACCGCCATCGTCGAGGGATTGGCCCAACGCATCGTCAACGGCGACGTGCCCGAATCGCTCCGCGACAAGCGGCTCATGGGGCTCGACCTGGGCGCCATGGTCGCCGGTGCCAAGTACCGCGGCGAGTTCGAGGAACGTTTGAAGGCGGTCCTCGCCGAGATCAAGGCGGCCGAGGGCGAGGTCGTCGTCTTCATAGACGAGCTGCACACCCTGATCGGCGCCGGCGCGGCCGAGGGCGCGATGGACGCGTCCAACATGCTGAAGCCCATGCTGGCGCGCGGCGAGCTGCACTGCATCGGCGCGACGACGCTCGACGAGTACCGCAAGCACGTCGAGAAGGACGCGGCGCTCGCGCGCAGGTTCCAGTCGGTTTACGTCGCCGAGCCCACGGTCACAGACACGGTCTCGATCCTGCGCGGCCTCAAGGAGAAGTACGAGCTGCACCACGGGGTGCGCATCACCGACGCGGCGATCGTCTCGTCGGCGACGCTGTCCAACCGTTACATCACCGACCGCTTCCTGCCCGACAAGGCGATCGACCTGGTCGACGAGGCGGCGTCCCGGCTGCGCATGGAGGTCGATTCCAAGCCCGAGGAAATCGACGAGCTCGACCGCCGCATCATCCAGCTCAAGATCGAGCGCGAGGCGCTCAAGAAGGAAACCGATCAGCCGTCCAAGGACCGTCTCGAACGGCTCGAGCAGGAACTCGCCGACCTCGAGCAGAAATCGGCCGAGCTGACGGCTGTCTGGCAGTCGGAGAAGGCGAAGATCGTCGACGCGCACAAGGTCAAGGAACGCCTCGATCACGCGCGGATCGAGCTCGAGCAGGCCCAGCGCGAGGGCGACCTGGCGCGCGCCGGCGAGATCGCCTACGGCGTCATCCCCGAGCTCGAGCGCACGCTGGCCGACGCGGCCGACGCCAAGGACAACCGGATGCTCAACGAGGAGGTCACCGACGGCGACATCGCCGCGGTGGTATCGCGCTGGACCGGGATTCCGGTCGACAAGATGCTGGAGGGTGAGCGCGACAAGCTGCTCGCCATGGAAGAAGTCATCGGCGCCCGCGTGGTCGGCCAGGGGGAAGCCATCGCCGCGGTCTCGAACGCTGTCCGGCGCGCCCGCGCCGGGCTGCAGGATCCCAACCGGCCGCTCGGCTCGTTCATGTTCCTGGGCCCGACCGGCGTCGGCAAGACCGAGCTGACCAAGGCGCTGGCGGCGTTCCTGTTCGATGACGAGGCGGCGCTGCTGCGCGTCGACATGTCGGAGTACATGGAGAAGCACTCCGTCGCCCGGCTGATCGGCGCGCCGCCCGGCTATGTCGGCTACGACGAGGGCGGCGCCCTGACCGAGGCGGTGCGCCGCCGGCCCTATCAGGTGATCCTGTTCGACGAGATCGAAAAGGCGCACCCTGACGTCTTCAACGTGCTGCTGCAGGTGCTCGACGACGGCCGGCTGACCGACGGCCACGGCCGCCACGTCGATTTCCGCAATGCGCTGATCGTGCTGACCTCGAACCTGGGCTCCGACATCCTCGCCATTCAGCCGGAGGGCGTCGATTCAACCGATGTCCGCGACAAGGTGATGGCGGTGGTGCGCGATGCGTTCCGGCCCGAGTTCCTCAACCGGCTTGACGAGATCCTGCTGTTCCACCGCCTCACGCGGGAGCACATGTCGGCGATCGTCGATATCCAGCTCGACCGCCTGGCGGCATTGTTGGCCGGGCGCAAGATCGCGCTCAACGTCGATGCAGGCGCCCGCCAGTGGTTGGGGGATCAGGGCTACGATCCGGTCTATGGCGCGCGCCCCTTGAAGCGCGTCATCCAGCGCCGTCTGCAGAACCCGTTGGCGTCATTGATCCTGGAGGGCCGGATCGAGGAGGACGAGACGGTCCGCGTCGCCGCCGGCGCCGAGGGTCTCATCATCAACGGCGTCGAGACCCACGCGGCCGCCGCGGAGTAGCGCCTCAACCGCCCTCCGCCGGCAGCGCGATGTCGAAGTGGCGCCGCAGCAGGTCGTCGATCAGGTCGAAACACGAGCCGTGACGCACCACCCGCATCTCGCCGACGTCGATCATGGTCGACGACTTCCGGTAGCGGTTCCAGCGCATCAGCCCGTAGTCGATGACGATGTCGGCGGCCGCGATGATGTCGGGCTCGATGTCTTCGACACGGAACTTGACGCCCTGGAGCGAGACGTTGGCCGACGAGCCGATGATCAGGCGGCCGTCGGCGAAGCCGATGCGGGCCAGCGTGTCCAGCATCGGCCCGGCGTTGAGCAGCAACGCCACGGTCCCCTGGTCGGTGGTCTGGTCGAGCACGTCCGGGTCGAGGCGTGCAAGCGTCGGATGGTCGAGCCGCGCCGGCGCGACGGTGCCGAGCGGCAGGCCGTAGTCTTCGGTAATCGCCCGGACGACGGCGCGGCGCGCCTCGGGCAGCTCGTGGATCGCCAGGTGCATCTCGCGGCAGCCGCACATGGCGTTGAGCTTCTCGGGCTTCCGCCGTTTGGCCCGGAAGATCTTCCAGATCGCCTCCGAGGTGACGCCGAGGATCACATAGCCGACGTCGGTCGGGATGATGGCGATGCCGCCGTCGGTCAGCACCTCGTACACACGCTTCGCGTCAGCCTCGACATCGAACAGGTTCATTGTGCGGTGGTCCTCGTGTAGCTTCGATCAATTGGGCGGCGGAGCCATCATAGCAGGGCGACGGATCGAAGAGGTAGTAGGGCTCGCCGGCCGACGATTGATCGAAGTCAATGCGGGTCCGGGCTCGTCACGCTGGGATTCGGCCCGCCGAGATGGGTGGAGGTGAGACGACGATGGCCGAGGAAGAAGATCATATTCTTGCCGAGGTGTCCGACAATGGGACCAGGGTCAGGATGTTGGACGGATCGGAATGGCGGATCGAAGGAGCCGGCGTCGACGTCTCGACCGGCTGGCTCCCTGGCGACGGGTTGGTCTTGCGCCGCGATGGCGAGACCTGCGAGATCGTCAATGGCGACGAGACTGTAAGCGTTCAACCGATCGCCTGATCGGCCCATTTTCGATCACGGCGACAAGCGCTACTGGGCCGCCGCGCCGGTGGCCTCGATGTTCTGCATGTGGGCCCAGATGTCGTCGTACATCAGGTGCATCACGTCGACGGTCGTCTGCACGGTGTCGATGACCAGCTGAAGCTCGCCCTCGGTCGTCGCGAAGCGGTCCAGGAGCTTGACCCCGACGCCCGCATGGTCCTCGTCGGCGGTGTCGTGGACGACCCAGTAGGCGACGCCCTTGTCGTCAAGCCCGAAGCGCTCCTGCAGACGCTTGGCGATGCGCCCGTAGGTGCCCGGGATCGGCGCCTCGCCGCCTAGCATATGAGACGACACGCCTTCGAGGAACGTCTTGCCGCAGATGTGGGAGAAATAGGCCTGGAACGAGGCCACCCCGGCGCAGAACTTGGTCGCGTACATCTCCGCCTTGGGGATACCGATCGCGGCGGCGTAGTCGAGATAGAGCCTGTGATGCGAGACTCCGTCGGCGAATAGGCGCCCGGTTGCCTCCTCGTAGACCACCGCGGCGATCTCTTCGCGCCATTCCGGATCCGGGCAGATCACGTAGAGCGGGCCATGGTAGTTGTGATTGTGCAGCGGGATCGCGCCGTGCTGCTGGCAGAAATAGCGGATCTGCTCCAGCGACAGGCTGTCGTCGAGCATGCCGGCCCATAGCGGATGGCCATAGTTGGGCTTGGTCTTGTGGATCCGGTCGATCTCTTCGAGCACGATCTTCGCGGTCAGTGCCATGGTCGCCTCCTGGTCGGTTATTCGCGCGGTCTAGAATTCTGACGGTCATCTCGCATCCGCAGTCCGGGGCCGCCGCCTCCCCGGGTCGAGTCCCGAATGTGTCGCAACCCGGGCTCACCCGCAAGTCGGTACGCGCTCGCTGTTCGCGGCGCGCCCCAGCGTGTACGCTCGCCCCGATCGGCGATGCTCGGAGAGGACCCGCATGACCGTTTCCTACTATGTGCGCTATCACGGCGAGGCCGAGGACACCGACGCGTTTCTAGCCTACTACCGCGACGTCCATGTTCCCCAATTGCTGCGGTTTCCCGGAATTCGCTCGGTGATTCTGCACCATGCGGCGGCGAGCGCCGATCCGTTTCCAGTCAATCCCGGCGGCGACCTGCTGCTGGCCGAAATGGTGTTCGATTCGGCCCGCGACCTCGACGATGCGCTCGCCTCCGAGGCGCGCGCCGAGGCGCGGGCGGATTTCGCCTCGTTCCCCCGGTTCGACGGAACCGTCACCCATCAGGCGATGTCCGCCGAGGAGTTCCGGCCATGACCGAGCGCACCACCGAAACCCGGCGCCGTGTCATGCGGCGCGATCCCAACCCGCATCTGTTCCAGCCGATCACGTTCCGCTCGGTCACTTTGCGCAACCGGATCGTGGTCTCGCCCATGTGCCAGTACTCGGCCGACGACGGCGTGCCCGAGGACTGGCATCTGGTCCACCTCGGCGCGCGCGCCGTCGGCGGCGCCGGGCTCGTGTTCACCGAAGCAACCCATGTCGAGCCGCGCGGGCGCATCACGCCCCATTGCCTGGGGCTGTGGAACGACACCCAGCGCGATGCCTTCCGGCGCATAACGGCGTTCATCGCGGCGCAAGGCGCGACACCGGCGGTCCAGCTCGCCCACGCCGGGCGCAAGGCGTCGGTCTCGGTACCATGGGAAGGCACGAGGCCGCTCGCGCCCGACGCGGGCGGCTGGGACGTCATCGCGCCGTCGGCGATTCCTTACGCCGAGGGACACCCGGTGCCGCGCGAGATGGACGCGAGCGACATCGCCCAAGTGATCGACGCGTTCAAGTCGGCGACGATCCGCGCCCGCGAGGCCGGGTTCTCGGTCGTCGAGCTGCACGCCGCTCACGGCTATCTGATCCACGAATTCCTGTCGCCGTTCAGCAACCGCCGGGGTGACGGCTATGGCGGCGCGCTCGACAACCGCGCTCGCTTCCTGATGGAGAGCCTGGACGCCGTCCGCGCCGAGTGGCCCGACGACAAGCCCCTTTTCGTCCGGCTGTCGTGCACCGATTGGGTCGACGGCGGCTGGACGATCGAGGATACGGTGGCGCTGGCGGGCATGCTGAAGGCGCGCGGCGACGTCGATCTGATCGACTGCTCGTCGGGCGGCAGCGATGCGTCACAGAGGATTCCCATCCACCCGGGCTACCAGGTGCCGTTTGCCGAGCGCGTCCGGCGCGAGGCCGGCATCGCAACGTCGGCCGTCGGCCTGCTGCACAGTCCCGACGGCGCCGAGGAGGTGCTGGCCAACGGCCGTGCCGATCTCGTGATGCTGGGCCGCTCGATGCTGGCCGATCCGCACTGGCCGCTCCACGCCTCGGGCGCGCTCCGAGCCGAGCATGTGGCTTGGCCGGTCCAGTACGAGCGCTCGAATATCTTCTAGTGTTCTGTCTCTAACGGAAGGATTCCCTTTGGCTCGTGGATGTGCGAGTCATGAGGGATGAGGAATGGATCATGCGTCTGGCTGGCTCCCAAGGATCGGGCGCGGCTGGAAGGCTGGGTGGCGGGCCGCAACACGCCACAGAAGCTGGTGTGGCGGGCGCGGATCGTGCTGATGTGGGCTGACGGCGCCGGCGTGACGGCGAT
>PVBE011719208.1_pt1 | contig 11095 bp, 11 predicted proteins | sample 1631181 | NCBI WGS metagenome assembly PVBE01 (sample SAMN08397723, study PRJNA350692) | Marine metagenome, whole genome shotgun sequencing project. | isolation source: water | place: Pacific Ocean | collected 2012-04 | reverse complement strand
GGGTGGGGTTGGGGAGGGTTGTGGCGGGCAGAAAGCCTGCCGGGGGGATGAGGGGGTTCAGATCGAGAAGTGGGGTCGTAGACGTCTCTTCGTGAGACGCGTGCCCCTCTCGTGGTGACCAGACAGGCTGGCCACACTCGTCGTGTCGAATCCGTGACTCAGCATCAGCTACAACATGCCCGCGAAGCGGGCGCAACAGGGTTTCAGCGACGGCGATCTAAGAGAGGCGGGAGCATTTCTTGACATTGGACGGCAGGAAGATGACGCCCGCGGCTTGTACTGGTTCTACAACTCCGGGATCTGACGGGTCAACCCCAAATCAGCCACAATATGTAGGGTTTTTACGGGCAAGGAACCACTAGATATTGTGTTCCACAGCCTTGTTGACAACTCTGGCCCCCTCCCTCCCTGCGTGGCCCCGCCGCTTTCTGCGACCGCTGTGGATTGTGGATTTGCGCGGAAATCGGGGTAAAGAAGACCCCGGATTTCTGGTTGTCCCCAGGATCGGAAAAGACTTGACACCACAAGTTGTGGATAACTTGTGGACGGAAAATCCAAGGGTCTGTAGACATGCTAAGAATGGGCATGCGCCGACTGCGAGACCTGTGGTCAGCACCCCTGGAGGAGGCCTCGTCAGAGCATCTGGCAAGGATCCTTGCTGGGGACAACGATGCCCTTCGGGTTCGTGCTGTTCGGACCCTCGCGGCGCGCGACGAGGTCCGCTCGCTGAACCCTGAGCTGTTGATCGATCCCGTGCCTGGCGTGCGCCGCACGGTCGCGAAGGTCTTCGGATCGAAGCCTGGGCCGCAAGCGCTGATGGAAGCCTTGGGGAAGGAGCCCTGCTGGACGGTTCGCGTAGCGCTGGCCATGAGGCTCGAGCGACTGGGGCGAGAGGCGCGATTGGAGGCCCCCGCGGTCGTGACGGCCCAGGGCCCACGAGTCCCGGAACGAGCCCTCGGTCTCGGCTTGGGCGATCCGGAGGCGGAACGGGTGATTCACGCTCCCTCCGAGCCTCTGGTCGAGCGCCGGTCGCGGCTGCTCGAGGAGCTTCCTGATCTCGCGGCGATGGAAGCCCTGGGCGCCATCGGTCAGGTAGAGGACCACGAGCGGCTGATGGCGCTGCAGTCAGGCCTGGGCAAGCGCGGACACAACGCCTGGCTGATCGCGCTCGGGCGGAGTGGAGATCCGCGGGCGATCCCGGCACTGACGGCCGCGTTGCGGCTTGTCGCGGTGGATCCGGGGCGCGGATTTGCCCTTCGTCGCCTGGCGGCTCTTGGTCTGGGGCGCATGGGCCTGCCCAGCTTGGGTTCCGAGCTGCTCCGCGCCTTCCACATCGAAGGAGCGGAGGAGGGCAGGCCTGGAGCGGGGCTCGGCATCCAGTACCCCGTACGCGGGGTGCTGGTGTGGGCCATGGGTGAGTGCCAGGCCCCGAACACCGTCAGCCTGCTGTGCAGTCTCCTGGGGGATCGGTCAGGCACGGCCCAAGGCGGTCTCTACCTGCCGGCGATGGGCGCTCTGGTCAAGCTGGGCCCGATGGTGCGTCCCCATCTCCAGCGCGTGCGTGGGCCGGGTGCGGAGGTGGCTGCGCGCCTTCTGGCGCTATGGGAGTGAGCTGCGCTCTCCGGTGCCAGCGCTGTCGTTGACGTACTGGTCGGGGTTCATGCCCGAGGACACGCGCACCATCCCCGAGCGGTACACGCGAACGATGAAGTGGTCTTCCGTGACGCCCTTGTCGGCGGCCATCTTGTTGTAGATCAGGTACTCGATGTACCCGCTCTCGGCCCCGTAGTTCAGGTCCGAGGCCCCGTTGGCGACCCAGCCTCGTGGGTTGAAGGTGATGGAGGTCACGTCGGGTTCGGCCAGGCCAACGAAGCGCTGATAATCCTGACCGGCCTTGGAGATGTCCCGCTTGCCCTCGGTGTCGTAGGCGTCGTTGCAGGCGCTGCTGTCATCGAAAGGCAGCACGTCCCAGCAGCTCGAGTTGTGTGTCTTGTTTCCGACGCTGATCTCCCAGGCACCGTAGGAGGGCGTCTCCACGTCGGTGGGGCTGGAGTCGTAGTCGGTGATCTCCAGGCGGGCCTCGCGATTGTTCATGATCGCGTGCGTGCGGGCTCGGCTGATGTCCGCCGCCAGCAGGTTGGCCGCCTTGCGCGCCCGGTAGCGGGGCATCAGGTCCTGGGCAGCACCGACGCCCAGGGCCGCCAGGATGACGATGATGGCCATCACGATGACCAGTTCGATCATCGTGAAACCAGCACGCTTGTTGCGGAAGGTGGTCACGGTTCCCATTCTGCCACCTCCTCCGCTGTGCGACGAGCCATTGTCGGTGGAAACCCGCGCGAGGCGAGAAAGCGCAGCACGGCCTTCCGTCCTCTGTGGGCCCTCTTCTCCGCGGAATTGCGGCAGAGGGCCGCCCAGTCCACGTCGAGTTCATCGACCGCCCGATCGACCAGCGTTCCTTCGAAGCCCTTCTCCTTCAACCGACCCCGGACCTTGATCGGGCCGTAGCCCCGGTGAATGGCGAAGGACCGGGCAAGCGAGCGGCAGGAGCGTTCCTCGTCGTGAAGTCCGAGCTCCTCGACCCGGGCGATCGCAAGCCGGGTTTCATCGGGGCCGTGGCCCTTGCGCAGGAGCTTTCGACGCAACTCGGCCCGGGCATGGTCCCGCCTGGAGAGCAGGTCCACGGCCCGGGCCGTTGCAGAGCGTGTCGGTTTTGGCACCGACCTCTACTTCTTCACTTCCTTGTGAAGGGTGTGCTTGCGCTCGTAGCGGCAGTACTTGTTGAACTCGAGGCGACCGGGGGTGTTCTTCTTGTTCTTGGTGGTCTGGTAGCGCGACACACCCGGAACACCGCTGTCGCGGCAGGTGGTGCACTCGAGTTGAATGATGATGCGTCCTTTCGCAGACTTCTTCGCCATGTGTGCCTCCTCAGATCGTCTGCGAGTAGAACTCGACGATGGCCTGTAGGTTGCAGTCGAAGGGCAGGTCGGCCAGCTCGGGGGTCTGGGTCATCGTGCCCGTGGCCTTCGCAGGATCGAACTCCAGGTACTGGGGCCGGGTCATGGCCGCGCTGCGCTCCATGTTCTCCTGGAGGAAGCTCTTGCTGCGGGTCTTCTCCCGGACGCTGATCTCGGCTCCCGTCTTCACGCTGAAGCTGGGACGATCGACGCGCTTGCCGTTGACCAGGATGTGGCCGTGCACGACCATCTGGCGCGCTGCCGGAATGGTCATGGTCAGCCCAAGGCGCCAGACCACGTTGTCCAGCCGGCTCTCGAGCAGGGACACCAGCACGTGACCGGTCGGCCCCTTGCGGCGGGACGCCTCCTTCACGTAGCGGCGGAACTGCTTCTCGAGCACGCCGTAGTGCCAGCGGAGCTTCTGCTTCTCGATCAGGCGGGTTTTGAAGTCGGACGGCTTGCCGCGGCGACGCTGTCCGTGCACACCGGGACCGTAGGGTCGGTCCAGCTGGGCAGCGGTGGTCAGTCCGGGCAGCACCGTCCCCACGGTCCGGCACTTCTTCAGCCGGGGTCCACGATATCGGGCCATGATGACCGTCCTCTCGTTGGGTGCTTGGAGTTGGCACGACCGGGGGGTTTTGATCGAGGGATCGTGGGCCCGGACGCGCAGATCGCCAAAGGTGGATCCCTCCAGCGAACCGACCGCTACTATGGGAAGCTGCCGATCCAGTCAAGGAGGCTGCTTGGACCAGCTCCGCAACGCTCTAGAGACCGCCGGAATGCAGGACACGGGCAAAGCGACCCCGGCGGTTGCTCCTGCCCCTGTGGAGGATCCCCACAAGAGCACGTGGGTGCGCTTGCTGGGCCAGTTCACAGCGGTTCCAAAGGGAAGCACCATCGGCCACCTGGAGCAGCTGCTTCACAAGACCGTGAAACAGTTGAAGGGAAGAGGCCGAAAGCGAGAGGCCCGCGAGCTGAAGGATCACCACGGCAGCTGGCGCAAGAAGGTGGACAAGCAGGCCTGGGCCGCCGTGAAGAAGTGTTGCGCTGAGTTGGAGCTCTCTGAGAAGACCTACAGGGCGGTGAAACAGTCGGGACGCGACCCTTCGAAGCTCCTCCAGAAGCTCCAGACGCGACGCGCTGCCGAGTACCGCGGCGCGAGCGCGAAGCGAGTCCAGGCTTGGCTGCTCCAGTGAGTCTCGGGCCCATGCTGGCGCTCCTTTTCCTGCACCTCGGTCGTAGAGGACACGGCGGTGCTCGACCCGGGACCCGAGCCCGCCCTGGCGGAAGCTCCTCCCCGTCAGCTTCGGCGGCTGACCTCGGAGCAGTACCGGAACAGCATCCAGGACCTGTTTGGAGACGACCTGGTCCTGCCCGGGAGTCTGGAGCCGGACGAGGAGGTCGATCTGCTGCTCTCGGTGGGCTCCAGCGTCACCGCCGTCAGCCCGAGGGGCGTTGAGCACCCGTAGCCGAAAATCCACACAACATGGCTCTAACGCCGGAGCCTCAGGGGAGGATGTTCTTGATCGCGTTCTCGCTGACGCCGCTGTCGACGCTGACCACCTTCAGGCCCGGACCCAGGAGGGTGACGCTCGGGATGTAGCCGTCGCGTTCGAAGCGGCTGCTGATCTGCCAGCCCGGATCGGCCAGGACCGGGGTCTTCTTGTAGCCGGCCATGTTCACCCAGTTGCCCAGGTCGCCGTTGTTGGGGGTGCTTCCTGCGGAGTTCTCGGCCAACAGGGTGACCACCACGAGCCCCTGGTTGGAGTACTTGTTGTGCATCTGTGCGAGCCAGGCCGCCTCCTGTTCGCAGGGTCCACACCAGCCTGCGCTGGACACGATGACCACCGCGTGGTCGCAGAAGTCGTGCAGGCGCACCTGCTCACCGTGCTTGTCCTTCAGCGTGAAGTTCGTGGCGGTGTTGCCCTCCGCGTTGCCGTTGCCCTGGGTATCGAAGCGGCATGCGTCGATGGGGTAGCCGCCCGTGTAGGGATGGTCGTTGCTCGCCAGTGGATCGGTGTAGCTGTCGACCTCGTCCCCGTCGCTGTAGCCGTCGCCGTCGGTGTCCTGGGCACTGGGGTCGGTTCCCAGGTCGACCTCGTCTCCGTCGTTCAGGCCGTCTCCGTCGCTGTCGGGGTTGTTCGGGTCGGTCCCGTGGGACTGCTCCTCGCTGTTGGTCAACCCGTCGTTGTCAGCGTCGGCGTTCTGGTTGTCCGGATCGTCCGGGTCGTCGTTGTTCCCGTCGCCGTCCCCGTCGGGTCGGTTCGCATCGGGTCGATCGGGTCGGTCGAGGGGGCCGTCGGCGGTCACGCATGCGGTCAGGCTCACGAGACAGATCACACCAAGGGCGAGTCGGATCACGGGACGTCCGTCGGTGCAGGGCGAGTATACGTTCGCCGGTCCAGGACGGCATGCAAGGGAACTGTGAAGGTCCGGACCGGGTGTCAGTAGTAGCTGTACAGCGGCCGAGCCACGACCTCGGCGGCGTCGAGGCAGGGCTCTGATTCGCTCCACTGCAGGCGGACATCCGCCCCGTTCAGGGAGCCTTCCCAGCCACCGTTCAGGGCGGCTCCTTCGCCCGCGAAGGTCTCCACCCAGCTGTCGTCGTACAGGTTGGTGGGCTGCTGAAGCACATGGGTCGCCGTCAGGGAATCACCGACAACGCGGAACTCCCAGAACTCATCCGGAAGCACCGACCAGGACTCGATGGCCTCCTCGTGGTCCAGTGCGTCGGCAGCCTCGAGAAAGTCCTCCTGAAGCCCCTCCCAGGCCATGCAGCTGCCGACGGTGAGCAGCACGGCGTCTCCGTCGCTCAACGCCACGTCGATCTGGGTGTCCACGCCAGACACCTCGATGCACGCCACCAGCAGGATCACTTCTTCTTTCTCCGTCGTCGGGCACGGCTGCTGCCCTTGCTCTTTCCCTTCTTGCGCTGTGGAGGAGGCCCCTTCTGGGCTGGGATTCCTCGCGTTGGCTCCGGGCTTCCTTCGGGAGGCCGGTACAGCCCGGGGAGCGCCATCCTGCCCGAGGGGACCAGCTCGAAGGCGGAGCCGGTGACCAGCACGTTGCGCCCCAGCACCACGGCGATCAGGAAGAGGAAGGGGAGGACAATGTCCTGAGGGGCGATGGTGCTCCATGACTTGTCGGAGACGGTCACCGAGAAGCTGAAGAGCTCCTTTTGCACCTGTGGAGGGCTCGCCAGCTCCTCCATCGGGGGAACGCCGCTGATGCTGATCGGCAGGTCCACGCCAGAGAAGGCCACCGAGGGAAGTTCGATGTCCTGGTAGGCCCCACCGGGACGCACCAGGAGGTAGCGCCGGACTCGATCGTCCTGGCCGTCCGCGGCTTGGAGCGGCCGCCAGGCCACCACCTCGCCCTGGTAGTTGTCGAAGAAGGCAGCGCCCCACAGCCCTCCCAACAAGGCCAGTGGAACACACACGGCCAGCAGCAAGCTGAGCTGCCGGATAGCGGCCTCGCGCGTCATCGCAGATAAGCTAACGCGCTGATGCTGCTGCTCGCCCTCACCATTGCACACGCTGACGAAGCGACGCGCGAGGCACGGATGCAGGAGCCTCCTACGGTTCGCGACATCCACTTCGAGGAGACGCTCGAAGGACAGGTGTGGGCTTGCCGGGTTCTGTGGCCGGGATTGTGCCGCCTGTTGCGTGGAACCTCGGACAACCAGGTCCGTGCCGTGATGGACCAGCAGGAAGATGGCTTCGGAGCGCACCTCCTGGTCGCCCGGCGTGTCGTTGAGCGACCTCCCTTGGAGGAGGAGACCCTGATGACCGACGCCTGGAGTGTTGAGCTCTGGTATGCGCACCACGGTTGGTTTGACGCCAGGGTTGTCGGTTGGGAAGTGGTGGAAGTGGAGCCCAGAGGTCGGCTGGCGCGCTGGATACCCCGATGGCGCTATGGCATCCCGCAGGCCCCCGTCGTGGATGTCATCGCGCACGTGGAGGAAGGGCCCCGCAGCCTCATCCGTGAGGTCACCATCGATGGTGACGAGATCGCGGGCCCTGCACTGGAGCGCCGCATCGATCGCGCCGCGCAGGCGCTGGTAGGCACGGCGTACATCAACTCCAAGCCCTACGGGCTGGCGCGCTACGTCGAGGATCAGTTGCGCAGGGTGGGTTTCGCTCGCGCCAGTGCCGAGGTTCGGATGCTGGCTCGCCCCGAAGACCAGGAGGTGGACATCTTCATCGCGGTCGAGCCGGGCGAGATCTGCGTCTTCGGTGAGGTGGAGGTGGTCGGCAACGTTGCGGTGTCTGAAGAGGACATCCTGCAGCGAGTCACCATCCTTCCGGGCGAGCGCTACGACCCGGACGCCATGAACGAGACCCAGCGCAACCTCTTCGGGCAGGGCACCTTCGCCGTGGTGCAGGTCATTCCGCAGTTCGAGGTGCCAGGACAGCAGATCCCCATCCGCATCGAGGTGACCGAGGCGAACTTCCGCGAGGTCAAGATCGGTGGTGGTGCCGCGACCGGTGGATCCCAGGGCGAGGTGCGTGGGCGAATCGCTGCGGAGCACCGGAACCTCTTTGGTCGGCTCATTCGGGTGGACATCGACGCCACCGCTGGCCAGCGGGTCTACTCCACGAACTCGGCGCCGGGCCTGAGCGCTCTGGCCGCCGCCCGGAACCAGGACCTCTCCGAGGTCGCCGGTACGGTCAGTACCGGGCCCTTCGCACAGGTGGATGCAGACCTCGTGTGGCCGGAGTTCCTCGGGATTCGCCGACTCAGCCACACCCCGGAGACAAGCTACGAGCTGGCCTTCGAGCAGCTGCAGACCTACCACGACGTTTCCCTGGCCCCGGCCTTCACCTGGCGCCCGATGCCGAAGCTGGCGATCACGCCGATCTACCGCTGGGAGTACCGCTTCTTCATGGAGCGTGACCCCAGCGTATTTTCCCCAACCCTGGACGAGGTGGAGAGAGGTCTGAACGACTGGTCCGTGCAGAGTTTCCAGCTGCGGGCCAACTGGAACACGGCCCAGCCCTTCTTCCAGCCCACCCACGGTTGGTACGTGGACGTCAGCGTGCTCAACGCCGGTGGGCCTCTGGAGGGCTTCACCTGGGCGCAGGGAGATCTGGACATTCGCAAGTACCAGGCCGTGGCGGTGAACGACTTTCGGGGGGTGCTCGCCTTCCGGGTGGCTGGGGGCTACCAGCGGGCCTACGGTGACGATGGCCATGTCCCCAGCTGGAAGCGCTACCGGCTCGGAGGTGCCACGGACGTGCGGGGCTATGCGCAGGACTACCTGGGTCCGCGCGCGTGCTTTGCCCAGCACCCGAAGACCGGGCTGCCCGCCACCTTGGATGCCGACGGCAGCGTGGTGACGGACGCGGACGGAAACCCGGTGGCGCCCCAGTCCATCCCGTGCAGCAGCATCGACCGACGGGAGCGGGTGGTCTACCCGCTGGGTGGCACGCTGTCTGCGCTGGGGAGCGTCGAGCTGCGCATCGAGTTGCCCTACAACATGCAGGCGGTGGTGTTCCACGACCTGGGACAGGTCTGGCCAGATCCTCGCTACTGGTCCTTGCGAGAGCTCTCTCCGACCGCTGGCGTGGGCCTGCGCTACCCCACACCGGCCGGCCCGGCTCGCCTGGACCTGGGCGTTCGCTACCTGCACTGGACAGACCGGGAGCCCGCCTACGCTGCGGATCGCTTCTTCGGGGTCTACATCGCGGTCGGAGAAGCCTTCTAGATGGCGCCAACCCAAGCCCCGCTCCCGCTGGAAGGGAAGAAAGAGAGGACGCGTCGGGCTCGGCTGCTAAGGGCCTTGCTGGTGCTCCTGTTGCTCTTTGTCGGGAGTATGGGCGGTGGCTTGAGCTGGTTCCAGGCCAAGTGGGGCCAGGACTGGCTGCATGCCTTCGTCGAAGGCCAGGTGCGGCACATGATGGGGGAGGGCGGCTTTGAGATCGGGGGAGTGGACGCGGACCAGTGGGGGGTGATCGAGCTGAGCGATGTGGTCCTCACCGACGGAACCGATCGCGAGGTGGTGCGCCTGGACCGCGTTCGGGCTGAGTACCGGGTGGACCTGGACGAACAGCGTGTCGTCGTCGATGAGCTGCTCGTCCGCGGTGGCGAGGTGGACCTCCTCTTGGACGAGGAGGGTCTGCTCGACCTGGAGCGCATGTTTCCGCCCAGCGGAAAGGACCCCTTCGAGCTGCCTGGGGACGTCCAGCTGCGGTCCATCGTCATCCAGGATGTCCACTGGGCCTATACCGACGCGGAGCAGACCCTGGCGATGGGCACCCTGGGGCTCAACGCCACGGGGGCCGGCAGCGGAACGGTCTGGAGCTTCGACATCGTCTCCGGAGGCGGGGTGCTCGAGGAGCCCACCCTGGGCGACTACCAGGTGTCCGGGGAGGTGGCCTACGACCTGGTCGGCACCATCGACATCGAGCGGCTGGATGTCGACGTCGCCGACTCCGAGTTTCTGGTGGAGGGCAGCGTAGGGCTTCAGGGAGAGGAGCCCACTCTGGACCTCACCGTCGATGCCGCGCTGGATCTGGATGGGCTGGAGCGGATGACCGGTGATGTGGGAACCAAGGGCCGGCCCAACGCGGAGCTCGGGCTTGTTGGGCCCCTCAGCGAGATCGCGGTGACCGGGCGGGTCTTGCACGAGAGCGGAAGCGCCGGCGTCGATCTGGTGGTTGGCCTCGAGCGGGAAGGCATCAGCTACCGGGGAAAGCTGACGCCCCGCGAGCTGGAGCTGATGGGGCTGCTGGACTCCGTGACCGAGCCCACCACCCTCACGGGCGAAGTCGAGCTGAAGGGCGTGGGCGTCACCTGGCCCGAGGACATGACCGCCAACGGTACGGTGCTCCTGAGCGACAGCGTGGGTTGGGGCTATGCGCTGCCCCAGGCGGAGGCCACCTGGGAGCTTGAGGCCGGGCTCATCACGCTGACCGGCTTCCGCTACAGCGCGGACTGGTGCGAGGTCACCGGTACCGGGCGCCTCACAGAGACCTGGATGGACGTGGACGTGGACGCCGCCTGCAATGATCTCTCCGGACTGGCGGAGTTCGAGGTGCCCGGCGTGCACGGTTCGTCCCGGGTGACGGGCAGGCTTCTGGCCGACTGGTCCGAGGTCGTGACGGCGGACTTTGATGGCTACGCCGTCGCGTCGAAGCTGGGCTACGCCGACTACGCGGTGGTCCAGCGCTACGAGGGCCCCCTCAGCGCAGACTGGGACGAGACCACGGGGGCCACCGCCGTGGGCACGGTCGGGGCTCTGGAGGGCATCTCCAGCTACGGCGCCTTCATCACCACCGCCGAGGCGGGCTGGGAAGCGACCCTCGCCCTGGACAGCAGCATCACGTGGAGGGCGGAGTTCACCGGCCGGGATGCGGTGTACACGGAGGCCACCCTCGCCGAGGCCAAGGGGCTGGGCAGCGGATCCTTCAGCGCAGATGGCTCCATGCAGGCCCAGGTGGATGTCGAACTCGTCTCGGCAGCCTACGAACGCTTCGGTGCCGAGTGGGGTACCGCGAGCATCACCGTCGTCGACACGAAGGTGGACCTGGAGACCCACCTCTTCGACGGCAACGAAGGGGTGCTGCACCTGGATGGGGGAGGGGACTACGAACAAGGGACCTACCGCTTCACGGACCTTCGAGCAGGGCTGGAAACGGCTGTGCAGTGGGAGGCCGACCGACCCGTCATCGTGCGGCTGACCGAGTTTGGGGTCGCGGATCTGGACCTGGCCATGACCAGCCCTGCCGGTTCGATCGAAGCCAAGGGCACGCTGGCCACCGAGGGGCCGGTCGAAGCCACCGTGCACGCTCAACAGTTCCAGGTGGCCTATCTCTCGTACCTCTTCCCCGAGTACGGCACCTATGTCGGCTCGATCGACGCGGACCTCGTGGTGGGTGGCGCTGCGGACGCTGTCGAGCTGGACGGAACACTGCGAGCGACCTCCGTCATGGTTCCGGGCAAGGTCTGGGGCCTGTCGGGGGTGGTGGAGATGGAGAGTGCTCCCGGACAGGTGCTGCTGGATGGTCGCCTGGATGACCAGGAGGGACACCTGCTGGCCTTCCGGGCAGCTCTTCCGGCGGTGCTCGACCTCGAGAACCCGACCGCTCTGACGCGCGGGCCCGTAGAGGCCGACGCGATGTTGCAGCGCTCGGACT
>PVBE012733125.1_pt1 | contig 11097 bp, 11 predicted proteins | sample 1631181 | NCBI WGS metagenome assembly PVBE01 (sample SAMN08397723, study PRJNA350692) | Marine metagenome, whole genome shotgun sequencing project. | isolation source: water | place: Pacific Ocean | collected 2012-04 | reverse complement strand
AGCGTTTATATTATGCTGCTTCATTGTTAGCAGCTCTGATTTCATTTCTGCTTCTGTAAGTGTTTTTCCAGTTATATGGTGATGGTCGTGCCTGTTAACCCCATGAAGAACCACTGCCTTATTATTTATCCTTAACTGCCTTTCCGATATTTCTATACGCCGGAACCCCATGCGCTGAGAAATAACTTCTCTTGTCTTTCCCGAAGAGTCCACTAAGGAGACATAGAGAACATATAGATGGGGAGTTTCTGCAGTCCAGGCTTCTACGGGAAGAGAAGGAAAATCGAATTCACAGCAGAAACCTTGAAATTTGTATGCTCCAAGTAATTGCTCTAATGCCGATCCTGAGATTTTTTGAGGAACAGCGACATTACTTTGTTCCGCTATTAGGTCACTAGATAAATTCTCGATCCTGAGATTTAATGCAAATCCTTCACAAGGTCCGGAGAGAAACACTACACCAGTTACTGCCCCTTCCATCTTCTGTTGGTCGTAATCTGGTGAAATGTGAAGGTCAGCTATGTGTTCGTATTCTCTATGCTCAAGCGAGACCGGCCGGTGTATGCCGCCATGAAACCAGTGGTCCTGATCTTCGATCCAAGTAGCGTCGCTCCAGCGGATAACCATTATCGAAATAACGTTCCCTGACTTGTGGATATGTGGGGTTAAGTCAAATTCGCTCGATAGGCGGCTGTCCTTTCCCAGCCCGACAAACGACCCGTTACACCACACAAGGAGCAAGCTTTCTGCTGCCCCAATCTCAATAGTGACTCTGCCTTCTCCCCATTGAGACGGCAAATCAACTTTTGTTCTATATAGCCCAGTTGGGTTCTTGCGGGGGGTTTTCGGAGGCTCTAAGCCTTCCCAAGGCATCACAATATTTGTGTAATGCGGGAGGTCATCAGTTCTTTGCCTAGTCCACACCCCAGGAACAGAAATTTGTTCCCAGCGGTGATCATCAAAATTTGGATCAGTCCATGATTCAGGGGCATGATCAGGAGCGTTAACAAGTTTGAACTTCCACTTACCATCAAGAGATACCCGCATAGGAGAAGATTCGCCTTCTCTTGCTTCTTCTATGCTGTGGTGCGGAGTTATAGGAACCCGCATAGGTAAGCGATTTAGCTCTGTAAGTTCTGGGTTAAAAGCCATTTCAATTGGCAAGGTAAACACGTTTACAGTATGCCTTGAAATCTCGGACTGGTTCCCTCTTCGGCGCAGATGGTGGTAAAACATTGAAATGCATTTAGATTCTGACGTTGTCGATTATGTCCTCTCAACGACACGTTCCGTGCGCCTTCGACTTGATTTCGAACGCCCTGTCGATCCTCAAATTATTTTGGACTGTATTGACATCGCTGAGCAAGCTCCGACAGGTGGAAACAGGAGTAGTCGGAGATGGATAGTCGTTACCCAAGAATCCCAGAAAGAGAAAATAGCAGACCTTTACTTGAAGGCTGCTGGAAATTGGATGATTGAAGCGAGAGATAAGCTAGCTGGATCCGGGCATCCAAATGAGAAGATGATGGAGTCTGCGGCATACTTAGCCGAGAACTTGGAAAAGTCGCCGGCAATCGTTATCCCAACAATTATCGGGACTCATGATAACTCTGGCAAGCCAGGACTTTTTGATTCTGTAATTCAGAGTGCTTGGAGTTTCTGTCTAGCTCTTAGAGCTCGGGGGCTGGGTAGTGCATGGACTACTGCAGTTTTAAGCGAGCAAGATGAGCTTAAATCAATACTTGGTATACCTGATGGGGTAACTGAAATTGCGTTACTCCCCGTAGCTTGGACAAAAGGGACAAGCTTCTCAAAGGTTGATCGAACCCCTGCTCGTGAAATTACCTACTTCAACAATCACGGAATAACTTTTGAGAATGGCCCAAGTTCACCTATTGCATTCACTGATGAGCCAGGTGTCACGACAGAAATCGATATCGATTCTTCTCTCTCGGATGTCTGGAGAGTTATCTCTGACATTAATTTTCCAGCACAATATTCGGATGAATTTGTTTCCGCAGAGTGGAAAGAAGATGGGAGTCAAATAGGTGTAGGTTCAAAATTTCTAGGAAAGAACGCAAATACAAGCATTGGGGAGTGGACAGTTGAGTGCACAATTGACGCCTACGAGGAAAAACGTAGGTTTGGCTGGTGCACTGGTGACCCTTCCGCTCCTGGAGCTCGGTGGAGGTACGAGCTTGAATCATTCGGAAGCTCTGTCCGGGTAAGACATAAAGTTTTGTTAGGCCCCGGCTCTTCAGGACTAACTAGGATTATTGCTGAACTTCCAGATAAAGAGGAACAGATAATCATGAACCGCGCTGTGTCTCTCAAAACGAACATGGAAAATGTCCTCGAAGGAATGAAGAGTTATTTAGAAGGTTAATCGTCGATTCGTTCAGTTTCAGGCAGCCGAACTAGTGGGATTTTTCGACTTGTCTTATCTTGATAGTCTGCATACCAAGCCCGGTCTGCACAGAGCTGGCCCCAAACCGTCTCATGTTCTTGCCCTTCAAGTATCTCGGGTTCAGACCAGAATTTTCCATCTTGAACCTGGCAAAGGAGCTTTGGATTTGCTTCTTTGTCACGGAGATTTAGATACCAAGATGGGTTCTTGTCAGATCCGGCGAAGGAAGCGACGACGACCCGGATTCCATTGCGGTCTTGCCAAGTTGGAAGTGCCACCTTATGCTGATTTCCTGATTTCCTTCCGACTGTTGTTAAAAGAACATGGTGCATTCCTGCTTGAACCCAAACCATGTCGTCATTAGTCATTTCCATCGCCTCAACGTGAACTTTGGTAAGGTCCACAATCTCTTCATGACTCGGGGTGTCCCAAACCTGTTCGACGAACTGGTCTGTTGATTCGGGGTTTTCTGCTGTCACTTTTCTTCCTTCATTCATCAAAATCCAGTCCGAAGAGGTTAATGGCATTACCGCGAGCTATCTTATAAATTTCGTCTTGTTGTAGGTGGCCAAATAGCTCTTGAGCGACTGTTCGAGAATTTGGAAATGTTCCATCCTGATGCGGATAGTCAGTTTCAAATAGAACATTGTCAATCCCGATTTGATCGAGAAGTCCTATCCCTACGGTGTCCTTGAAAAAACAACTGTGGATGTGATTGCGATAATAATGAGAAGGAGGTTTAGGGATTCTGTTTTCTCCTTGCGCCCATTGGTGTGTATGCCATGTATCGTCAGCGCGTTCAATGAAATACGGGATCCACCCAATCTGGCTTTCTGCGTAAAGAAGTTTCAAATTGGGAAATTCCTCAAATTTTCCGGAGAAGATCCAATCGATCATTGATGCAGCACTATTGCAGACAATTAAATTTGCCGTCACAACGGTCGGGGCTTCTGGTGATGTTTGAACTGTTCGGGTTCCTGAGCCGATATGCATGCAAATCACGGTTCCAGTAGCTTCGCAAGCCTGAAAGAATGGATCCCAATGGTTCCCATGGATCCCAGGCTGCCCAAGCCACGAAGGAAGTTCCGACCAGGCAACAGCTCTACAGCCTCTTTCTGCAACTCGGTATATTTCGTCCGCAGCTAGCTTCGGGTCCCACAAGGGAACTATGCAAAGAGGGATTAGGCGACCTTCGCTGTCGCCGCACCATTCATCAATCATCCAGTCGTTGTATGCCTGCACACACAGTAGACCGAGTTCAAGGTCATCAGCTTCAGAGAAAAGCTGGCCGCAGAATCGTGGGTAGTTTGGAAAGCAGAGTGAAGCTTCTACATGATTGATATCCATGTCAACAAGCCTTGCCTTTGGGTCGTAGCATCCATCTGCGATATCGTCGTACGTTACTCCCTCCATGGTGACTTCCTCTGGGGGGATACCGGGGCAGGCGACCATCTGCTTAATTTGGTAACGTTTGTTTTCAAAATGCCACCAAGCTGCCATTTTGTCTCCTGTGCCAGGAGTTTCAACCCATACGCCATCATCTAGCGCCATTTCACCCTGTGGGGCTATGACTATTTTGGGAGCTTTTTCTTTATGTTTTAATGGGACTCGGTCTTGCCATACGCTGGCAGGTTCTATTACGTGGTCATCTGCGCTAATTATTTTTGGGATCATTAGTAATATCTTAGATTGCGCTGAGCTCTTTTCATAACTTGCCGAAATTACAAGGCTGTTTGATGACCTATTGGGCTATGTTCTAGTGCCCATTATGATACCGAAGCACATTTCATCGTCGCTTCCGTCGGCCCACAGAACATATCTGGGTTCGATGTCTGGTGGCCTTAAGGAACGGTCCCATGTGCATTCCAGCCGGATGATGTCACTGGGCTTTATGCTTATTTCTTCAATCGGGTCATAGTTAAACTGCCATTCGAAATCCCATTTAGGGATGTCAAGGAGGATTCTCTCCTTAGGAGTATCTGGATTTAAAGTCATTCTGAAAGTTGTACCGATACCATGCTGGTGGCCGAGAACGGAGACGATGGTCCCCGAGAATCTAGCAGGTTGATCACATGTTGAGGACGCATAACCGTCTGTCATATGTGAAAAATCTTCAGGTGAGTATCCGCAGAGGTCTAGAATCATATCTGCTTGTACTCCTTGTCCGTCGTAGCTTGCTAGTCGATCAATGAGTGATGCATCCCGGTCACATAAGGGGCCAGTTTCGCTTGTCGAGCAGGGAATTTCCGCTGGGGCGAAATATTGGATTAGCTCTACTGGGGTGATTGATTCGTCTGTACTCCAGTTCGCGCGGAAGGAAGAATTATCTGCTGGGGCTTCTACATCGAAGTGATAATGGATTTGCATTACGAAAAAGTCGCCAGGGTTCATCTCTAGTCCATGCCCATGGTGGTATTCAACCGCTCCGGTTCCAGGACCCCAAAGAGTGATCATTTGGTTGAGCGTTCCTATTTGGTTTCCGCCAAGTCCAGTCCCTCCGAAGCAGCTCCAGCCTCCTTGCCCGTCAGAGAAGTTTTTTAGATTAGCGGCTTCTCTAAGTTCTTTTGGGACCCTATATCCGACAAGATGATGAACCACTTCTGTTTGATCGGGAATAAATTCGTAGCCAATGAGATATTTGCGTTCAGTCAACTGGGGGTCATATATGAAACAGCGGTATTCGTCGGTCTGCCCCTTCTCTCCGTCATAGTTTCCTATCGGAAAGATCTCTTGGTCGTAATCAACAAGATGGTGAGCTTCTTCGCTCGCAGTGATCTTGGTTGACGGGTCGATATCAATACTGCCTCCGGATCTGGTCCACTGAATAACGGCATCTCTGTCTTCCTGGCTCAAACTCCAATCATGTTCAAATGGAACGCTCAGATTCGAAGCTGGCCAAGGCGGCATGATCTCTGCTTCAACAACTGCAGCAACTGCGAAAGCATTGGCGGATACATCCGAAGCCGTCCCGAGAAAGGCATGCGTCGTTCCGGGGGCATCTCCGATATGACAGCGTGCACATGATGATTCAATTATTGGAAGAATTCTTTCCCCAAAGCTAATGACCTCCGTTTGCTGGCTCTCCGGTGGTGTTTCATCGTGAGTATTTTCGGGTTCCTGGTTTGTGTTTGTTTCAGAAGGCACTTCCGTATTTACTGATTCGGGTGTCGAAGTTTCTTCGCTCGATCCGCAGGAAAAAATTAAGGCAGAGAGAAACAGGAAAACAAATAGGTTGAGTTTTTTCCGTGAGGCCATATGTGATGAGTGTAGGACCACTTTATGCATTGGGGGCGTCATAAGGATTGGCGGCCAGTGATTAGTGCTCGGGTGACTTAATTGTTCGAGCTAACTCAAGGCCTATTCGAGCTATACGCTGGAGTCTTTCTTCGCCCGTGAGTGCCTCTAGTTCTTTGAGCGTTACCCATCGCATATCTGTACTTTCGTGATTTCGCTTTATCACTGCTTCTCTCGGTGCTAGAAGAAGGTAGGTGAGGTCAAAATGAAAGTGCTCTTCTTCATCTCCAAACTCTGGGATTCTGTGTACATCACAATCTATTGCAGTGTCCCAAAGGGCTAGATTGTCGATTCCCGTCTCTTCGAAAGCCTCTCTATACGCGACATTGGACAAGTATCCTTCTCCATCTGCATGGCCGCCGGGCTGAAGCCAGATGCCAAGTTTTTTGTGCAACATGACCAAAACCCGCTCAAATGAGCTTTCTACTATCATCGCTGATCCGGTCAGGTGACCCTCGACGCACGTTCGGTAGAGGGCATCATTATGGGTATTTATGAATTCGAGGATTTTCTCTCGCGCGAGATCTCATTCGGGTGAACTGGATATAGCGTTCCGAACCTCTTGCTTCGCTTGTGAGATAGATCCCCCTGATGGGAGATCGAAGGTAAAAGATGCGCCGGTTGACATTATTTGTGTGCCTATGGCGTCATGAGTTCTGAGCGGTCGCTAAATGATCGTGCAGCTCTTGGGGAACAGGAATAGGCCTATAGTTTTCATGATCTACGCATACGTAGATAACAGATGCAGTAAACGAGGGCGCATCCTCTACTTTGCCCTCAAAGTGCGCTGTAAAACTTGTATTACCCCAGCTCTCGATCTCACAACGGATCTGTAATTTGTTAGCGAACTTTACTGGCGTCTGCCATGTGATTTCAGCCTTTTTAAGCATTACTTCCCAGCCATATACCTCTTCAAACGCTAGGTCCAGACTTCGAAGCCAGCAATCAAAGGCATCGTCGACGAACGTCAAGTAATGGGCATTGTAGACAACCCCCTGCATGTCGCAGTCAGCGTATCTGATGCGGACCTCATGACTGTAGGTCATAGTTGGCCCTCCTCAGAGATAATTTTCTTTTCAAATCTTTTAATTTGTTCATCTAGTTTTCCTAAGCTTGCAGAGCCGTGTGTTTTTTTGCTGTTGAGTAAGTTCTCTGGCTTTAGGAGAGCTACTGCTTCCTCTCCTAAATTCTCGTCCATGGATATTAGATCAGCAAGTGCGATCCCCCTCGGATAGGGACTGCGCTACCAATCCACCAACGACTGCATGCGCCTCTCTGAAGGGCATGCCACGTTGAACGAGCCATTCGGCTAGGTCCGTTGTCGCTAGATAGGGTGATAGAGCCTGTTCACGCATTTCTTCAACTTGGAATGTCGCTGTGCTAATCATTCCCGTTACTGCCGGCAAAATTTTCGATATGGTATCAACTGCGTCGAATAGCGGCTCTTTGTCCTCTTGAAGGTCCTTGTTGTATGCAAGAGGTAGACCTTTTAGCGTTGCTAGAAATCCTGCAAGGTTACCGATAAGCCTTCCAGATTTTCCTCGGGCTAATTCTGCAATATCTGGGTTTTTCTTCTGTGGCATCATTGAAGAACCTGTTGAGTAACTGTCTGAAAGCTCTAGATATCCGAATTCTGTTGAAGACCAGAGAATTACTTCCTCTCCTATCCGCGAAAGGTGAACGCCGAGAAGTGCAAGTACGTATAGTGCATCTGCGACAAAATCTCTATCGGAAACGGCATCAATACTGTTGTCGAATACACGAGAGAAATGGAGATCCTTCGCGACACTGTCGACATCTAGAGGAACCGATGACCCTGCCATTGCCCCTGCGCCCAGAGGTGAAACGTCCATACGTGCGATCGCTTGTAATAGTCTTTCGACGTCACGTGATATAGCCCATCCATGAGCCAAAAGGTGATGGCCTAGAGGGACTGGTTGTGCTTGCTGGAGGTGAGTGTATCCCGGAAGAACTGCCCCATCCACCTCAATCACTTTCTCAAGCAGGGCCCTTTGGAGAGAAATAGCCATGCGAGTTACGTCCGTGAGCGCCTGTTTCGTCCATAGTCTTAAATCAGTAGCTACTTGATCGTTTCTGCTTCTTCCCGTATGTAGCCGTGCTCCTGAAGGCGTTATTTCTGTTATGCGCCGTTCGACATAGGTGTGCACATCTTCATCGGTTGGTAATACTTCAAAAGACCCGCTACGAATTTCTTCCTCGACCTGATCGAGGGCGAATAGGACTTCAGAGAGTTCTTCTTCTGAGTAGACGCCAATACTTTGTAGCATTTTTGCATGGGCCCGAGATCCTCCAATATCTTGACTGAACAGTCGGATGTCATACGAAATACTATTGTTGAGCTGTTGTAATTCATCAGCTGACTGTTCTAGGAAACGTCCGTGCCAGAGTGATTTATTTTCGTTCTTGTCAGGGTTTTGGTTCATTTTCTGTTTTCTTTCTCTGAACTATCAATTTCCGATTCGCTTTGATGCCAATGTTCTCAGCCTGAGGGCATTTAATTTTATAAAACCACCTGCGTCAGCTTGATCGTAAACGCCTTCGTCATCTTCAAAAGTCGCAATTTTTTCATCGAAAAGTGACTCGTCGCTTCGTCGGCCTACAACTTCCACATTTCCTTTGAAGAGCTTTAATCTAACGTCCCCGTTAACAAAGAGTTGACTATGGTCTATTGCGGCTTGAAGCATTTCACGCTCTGGGCTCCACCAGTAACCGTTATAGATGAGACTCGCATACCTTGGCATTAATTCATCCTTCAGATGGGCAACTTCTCTGTCTAACGTCAAGCTCTCTATCGCTCGGTGTGCTTTAAGCATGATTGTCCCGCCTGGAGTTTCATAAGCACCGCGCGATTTCATCCCCACAAAGCGGTTTTCGACTATATCTAGCCTTCCAATACCATTCGATCCTCCGAGTTCATTGAGAGTAGAAAGGACTTGGGCGGGTGTCATTGACTTCCCGTCAATAGCAACAATGTCACCACCTTTATAGGCGATTTCTACGAATGTTGCTTCATTCGGCGCTGCTTCTGGGCTTACCGACCACCGCCACATCTCCTCTGGTGGCTGAACCCATGGGTCCTCTAGAGGCCCTCCCTCATATGAAATATGGAGGAGGTTTGCATCCATCGAAAAAGGTGATTCTTTCCCTCTTTTCATTTCGATGGGTATGCCGTGCGTTTCGGCATAGGCCATAAGTGACTCGCGAGACCCGAGGTCCCATTCTCTCCATGGTGCGACGATTTTTATTGATGGATCCAAAGCATAGGCGCCTAGTTCGAATCGCACCTGATCGTTGCCCTTTCCAGTAGCTCCATGACTTATTGCATCTGCGTTGGTTTCTCTCGCTATTTCAACGAGTCGCTTTGCTATAAGGGGTCGGGCTATTGAAGTTCCAAGGAGGTATTCGCCCTCGTAGATTGCATTCGCCCTGAACATGGGGAATACGTAGTCTCGAGCGAAGTCTTCACACAAATCTTCAATGTAGATTTCTTCCTCAGGTACTCCCATTTGGAGTGCTTTTGTTCTCGCAGGTTCAACTTCCTCACCTTGCCCTATATCTGCTGTAAAGGTGACGACTTCGCAATCGTAGGTGTCCTGAAGCCATTTCAGAATTATTGAAGTGTCGAGACCACCTGAGTAAGCCAATACAACTTTATTAATGCCTGATTCTAGTTCCATGTTCTTATTCCAATCCTGCTGTTTTTCTGAGCGAATCCGCCACTGCGCTTCCGCTACTTCCTTCATTCGTGATGATCATTATGGTGTCATCACCTGCGACTGTCCCCAGTATTGTGTCTACACCAGCCCTATCAATAGCCGAAGCTACAACATGAGCTGATCCTGGTGGTGTTCGCATTATTACGATGTTCCCGGATGAGCTGACTTCGACGACCCATTCGCCTAGTACTCTCTTCAAATGATCCTCTGGAAGGTGCTGTTCTGATGGAAGTTCGGGGATTGCGTAAATGATCTTTCCTCCACTGCCCCGAACTGTGACAGAGCCCAGTTCATCCAAATCCTTTGATACGGTCTTTTGGGTCGTTTCGATCCCTTCTGATCCAAGCAGTTCTACTAGTTGGGTTTGTGACCGAACAGATTGTTCAGCGAGTAGCTGCACGATGACTTGTTGGCGTTGTCTTTTAGTAGTCACTTTTGATTCCCTTCTTGAAATAGGTGCAATAGAAATCCCCTAGCAGCGTGCATTCGGTTTTCTGCCTGTTCCCATATTCTGCTTCTGGAGCTATCAAGAACTGACCGTGACACTTCCTCACCTGGATGGGCAGGCAGGCAGTGCATGAAAATACTGTCTTCATTTGTCAACTCAAACAATTTATCTTCAACCGTGTATCCTTCGAAGTCCGCCAACCTTTTTACCCTTTCCTTTTCTTGCCCCATCGATGCCCAAACGTCGGTGTATACAACGTTTGCTTCTGCCACAGCTTCTGAAGGGCTGTGTGTAGTGGAAAGTAGCGTCCCGATCCCTCGAATTGCTTCTTCGTCGGATTTTGAGAAACCGTAACCATCTGGATGAGCGATACGGAATTCAATACCCATCAGACCACAGGCCATTGCAAGCGATCGCGCTACATTATTCGCATCACCTACATATGCGACAGCGCATCCCTCAAAAGTGCCAAATTCTTCCCAGATTGTTAATAAATCAGCAAGAGCCTGAAGAGGGTGTGATGTGTCTGAAAGCATATTCACGACTGGTACGGTCGATGCGCCCGCAAGCTTTTCCACGGTCGAATGAGCGAAAACTCGTGCTCCAATTAACGCGTGGTAGCAGGATAGAGTCCTAGCGACATCTTCTGCACTTTCACGCTCCCCGATGCCAACTTCATCGGGACGGATAGTAATTGGGTGGCCTCCTAGCTGGATAATTGCCATTTCCATGGAGTTCCGTGTCCGGTTTGATGGCTTCTCAAATAGCAGTGCGGCTCCTTTATTCTGGAGTACTTGATCGGGTTCCTCTACTTTTGAAAGTTCTATTATTTCAGTTACTGCGTCGGCGGATAGATCATCGATTTCAAGAAGGTGGTTGGGCATGGAGAACTCCTTTCAGGATACTCATGGCTTCATCTACGTGATCGTGTGAAGTTGATAGTGGCGGAGTAAGGCGAATAGCAGTAGGGGTAATGGGATTAACTAAGAGTCCCTTCTCTGTAGCTTGCGCAGCAATATCTGCACTGATCTCCCCATCCAACTCAGCTGCGAGCATCCCCCCCATCCCTCTTACGGAAATGACTCTCGGGAGGTTTACGAGTGCACCAGCGAGAACATCGCCTAAGGATGCTGCCTTCTGGGGGTAATTATCCCTCTCCATGATCTCTAGGACTTTTCTCGCGGCCGCAGTTCCGAGCGGATTCCCGCCGT
>PVBE011594185.1_pt1 | contig 11097 bp, 11 predicted proteins | sample 1631181 | NCBI WGS metagenome assembly PVBE01 (sample SAMN08397723, study PRJNA350692) | Marine metagenome, whole genome shotgun sequencing project. | isolation source: water | place: Pacific Ocean | collected 2012-04 | reverse complement strand
GTGTGTGTGCGCGTGTGTGCGTGTGCGTGTGCGTGTGCGTGTGCGTGTGCGTGTGCGTGTGCGTGTGTGTGTGTGTGTGAATGCGTGTGTGTGCGTGCGTGTGTGTGCGAATGCGCGCGCGCGCGCCCGTGTGTGTGTGTGCACGTGTTTGTGTCTGTGTGTGTGTGTGTGTGTCTGTGTGTGTCTGTGTGTGTGTCTGGGTGTGTAGTAGTCGACCAATGAGGCAGGCAGATGGGCGGACAGATGGACAGACGTGCCGCGCGTGCGCGGCGTGGAGCCTACAGGTTGTTGCGTAGGCACCCTCGGTCCCTGCGAACAGCAGACAGTGCGGGTTCTGTCCCTGTCACGCGACTGTCAGGCAGACAGATGACAGTAAGGATCGCATAAAGCTGAAGTCAGAAAAATGTGGAAGCACCAGATGCGATGTAAGGGAACTGAAGTTTGTGTCGGCCCTTGGCAGCCTTGCCTCGATTTCAACACCACGCTAAGTGCAAATGGAGAGCATGTCCCACTTGGCCACCCACTTATGACAACCATTACATGTACCTGGTGCCGCCACATCCTCTGACTTAGGCTAAAGCTGAAGCTTAGGCTAGCAGTGGTAGACTGATAGTAGTAGCAGCAGTAAGGATCACATAAGCAGAGTGACAGAAATAGTAGCAGCAGCAGCAGTAGCCATGGTTCCAGGAGCCTAGGAGCCCAGGAGCCATGGTGAGTTCGAATCTGGTCAACACGATGTGAAGTTCGAATCTGGTCAACACGATGTGAAGTTCGAATCTGATCAACACTATCGCATCAACTTCACCCATGTTGTTTTCGAATATGGTGAGTGAAGTTCACTGGCCAACCACTTAATAGTAATCACTGTAAAGTAATGGCAAAATCACTCTGCGTCGGGCGATCAGGCCGCATCCAGGCGATCATTTTCCCAACACACACACACACACACACACACACACACACGCGAAAACGGCTATTGGTCAGACGAACGAACGTCAGGAGAGTACAATTTGCAAATGACTAATTCGACATAGGCTGGACACGGGCAGGCCAGTTCGCAGTTGACGTTGAACGTACAAGGCTCGAACTAGCACACGCATCAAAGATATTGCAACACACAAAGGCGATTGGCAAAACGAATTCGAAAGTACTCCTTAGGCCTGAGCTGTGGACTCGACAGCTGGCACAGGAGCGACAGAGGGGGCCGCTTCTTGAACTCCCGTAGCCTCTGCAGGAATCGAAGCTGGAGCTCCAGGAGCCCCCCCTGCAGCTACAGGAGCGACCGCAGCACCAGAAGGCTCGGCAGCAGGAGTCGAAGCTGGAGCCCCAGGAGCCGGTGTAATAGCAAGTGCAGCTATGGGATTAACACGCGCGAGCAACGTATCAGGTACTTTGATCCGTTGCTTCACGATTAAAGCTAACGACCTGGTCGCGAAAGCTGGGTCATTGCGAACCAATGCTTTGGCAGCAAACACGATTCCTACCAGCGATTTGGCATTCGTGGTCAACGTTGCCGCCGATTTCTGCACGGTATCCTGTCTAGATGATGCGGGTACAAGGTGCTGGTACAAGATGGATGGTCCAGGATGGTACAAGACTCCAGTACAAGAGCTTGTTTTTTTTCAAGTTTGGTAAGTTTCCTAACCGAAGGTTGGAACCCCCCTCCCCACTGTTTCGGAAAGGTGGTTTGGACGAGCTGACTTTGGATGCTGGTACGAGCTGGCACGGCTAAGGGTCGAGGACACGCTGGCGGTGCGAGCTGATAGAAACTCGCAAGCTCCAATGCTGGCACAAGACGGATGATGCGGGTGCCGGATGCCGGTACAAGACTCCTGCACCAGCGACATGTCCGCACACTTCTCCTTTGCGAAGGCAATCAACCTGTTCACGGCGAAGACCAACTGCGAGATGTGCATGACATGATTGTTGCCGTTGCATGCGAGCATGTCCCTGAAGAGCTGCACGTCGACAGATTCGAATGACTTGTGGGCGTCCTTGAAGGCAGTGATGTGGTCGACCACAGGCTGCAAGAAGCCCAACAGAGACTGGACCAAGGAGCAGTATACTCCGCGGAGTTCTGTGAGGCGATCATTGTACCAACGGTCCGATGCTGCTGGCCAATCCTTCAGATCCGTAAACGAAAAGTCGGACCACTGCTTCCACTTACCGTCAAGGTCCTGGTTGCAAGCCGCACGGTTGAGTCCAGCGTTCGTGAAGTCGATGAATTTGTTCCCACAGCGGACGTCGCGCAGCGCTGTTGTTGTGGTCTCCCTGACTGATCGGAGCAGTTCAACCTTGGCAGTGATGGATCCGAGGAACTCATCGAGCGACTTAGCGGTGCTGGTCTGCATGGTCAGGGACGAATCCTCGAAGGCGACGTCCCGAAGCACAAAGTAGCATCGCATGTAGATCCTGCCAGCGCACACTGGTTTCCAAAGTGCCAACGCACCAGCCAGTGAGTGATTGATGAGGCAGGCATGCCACATGTCTGCAATGTCTGACAGAGGATGCCCAGGCAACTCTGACAAGGCGGTGATCTCGCAGCACGGTGGGTCGAACTGTTGCACAAAGGACGCCCCGTCGCCATACGCATCAGGCAATGATGCGAAGAATCCAGTCTGATCGGACGGTGGCGTTGCAAGAATAGCATTGAGGAGGGTCATGCACTTGTCTGGGTTGCCGAAGGTGGACGTCAAGAGGCCGAAGACTTTATCGGCGTTGGACACCAGACAACTTGGAAATGCATGCCGATACACTCGAAGTTGGAACTCCGTGCTGAACTTGTCGTAGCACCCGTGCATCTCGGAGGTCCGCCACGCCATGCCGCTCGTCTTGTTGAAGCAGCCGATCGCTCGGGCGATCACAGTTGCCAGCGGAACAGGTGCTGCCGCATCGCAACCTTGAGCCCCGGCCAATTGAGACACATGCGCATGCGTCTCGATGTAGGCTGAATACGCGATGGCGTACGACAGGTCATCATCAGTTGCGTCGTGGCCAGCCATTTTCTTGAACGCGGTGTGATGGGCGGTGGCATCCTTCTTGCAGGCACTGCCGAGCGCGAGCGCGGTTTCACGTGAGGCCACGACCTTCTCAGCTGGAATGTCCTCGCTCAACTTCGCAACGTACGCCTCCAGTGCACTGGCAACCTTACTTCGATAATCCGCACGCAAGTCCTTGACCATGTCCCGGTAACGCGAGAGGATGTCAGCGTGCTGTGTGGCAAACGCATCGTTGCCGGCAGTCTGTGCACACACCTCGTCGTAAAGGGATCGACAATTCGTGAAGGACTCGTTGGGATCCTCAAAGATGGCCTGGCAGGAATCGAGCAAGGTTGTCAGCCGCTCAATTTTGGAGACAGCGAGATGAGCGCCGATGATGGCTCCGCAATACTTTGCGGCGGCGCTCTTGATCTCGGACGACTTTCTTTGATACCGTAAGTGATGAAAGAGCCCTTCTGTTGAATTTTTACATGCAGCAAGTGCCGCGTTGAGCTTCTCACGCGGCTTGTCCTCGGGGAAGAGCAACGTGTCCAGAACATCGAGCTGCGTGCGGGTCGCCTCACTGAGGATGGCACGGACTCCTTTGAAGGCGGTCGTGAGTTGCTGGAGCGTCGGGGTCGCGTAGTTCTTCGCAAGGGCGTGCCCTATTTTCTCTGTAACGGCAGTAGATTGTAGGCTTTCCAATTCGTGGGAAGGAAACCCACGCGCACTGAGGTCCATGATCGACAAGATCTTCTGATTCCGGGCGCCCTTGATACACGTGGACATGCACTGCGACAGCAGCTCGAGGTCGAAGTCATGGAAAAAGGTGTCGACTCTCGCCTCCCAGGTGACCCTGTAAAGGTAGAAGCCTATACTCAGGTGATGGTGTTCGAAGATGAGGAGCGCCCCGAATAGCGCAACAGAGTCACATGACTTTTTGGTGGTGGTCACTGTGGCGCCCTTGGCACCAGTGCGCTGCTTCTTCTCAGCCACCTGCAGAGACTGGTTCTCGGCGACAACGGTCAATTGGTCCAAGATTGTACCGGTTGTTCCGAGCATCTCGGCGATATGTGCATGCGTGGTCTTCAGCTTGGTTTTAAGCTCAGTGCACTTCTTTGTATGTGTATCCACAGTTGTGGTCTTTACCTTGGCCAAGTCGTCACTGCCAATAGGCGTCAAAGTGGCACCAATAAGTTTCTCGATGATGTCCTTCGGGCGCTTCGGCAAAGACTCGATCGCCTCCGTCAGCTCTTGGCAGAAATCTGTCCGAATGGATGCGTCGCCATCCGTAGCTTCTGCGCTGCCGTGCTCATCACCAGCGGGCGGCGGTCCGCCAGCAGGGGGCGAGCCACATGCTGACCTGGGTGGCGCTGGTGCAGCTGGCCTGGCCGCAGCGACCACAGCTGGACGCTTAGGAGCTGGTGCTGGCGGGGGATCTGACGCACGGCGGCGCTGTCCAATCACGCTGTCGCCCTCCAGCAAATCCAGCAACCCAGTCGACACCGCATGCCGTTGCCCCAGCACGCAGGTGTTGGTGGGAGTTGTATCATCAACGGGGACAGCCTCCTCAGTCGTGGCGGCCATCTTGCCCTGCATAAACGAGGCCAACTCCTTGAGGTCATCGAAGACGCCCGCGTCAGAGCAGAGACTTCGCATCTCGGCAGACAAGTTGAGTTTGCTGAGTGCTTCGACTTTTTCGCCACCTTTTGGACCAGAGCCAGCCATGATGGCGGAACACGAGTGCATCCCGTCGTCGGTGTCGATGGATTTGGCCCAGAGCTGCTGCGTCATACCAGCCTCCAGGTCATCGGCAGTGCTACTCAGCTTCTGCGACTTCACAAACTTGTAGTGATCGGTTTCTTTCCTGGGCGACAGGTTGGCCTATGCATGCGCCTCATGAATGATCCCTTGATCACACACGATCGCACGCGATCGATTGTCCAGCCCAGACGCACGACCGAGCAGTGGTCTACCGCGAAGGACGACACAGCCGATAGCATCCCGGAGGGCAATTGTAGTTCGGTGCATACACGACGATGCCCCGAATGGGTCTCAGAGGCGGTTCTTGGTAAAACTCCACAACCGGAACACCATGCTCAAGCAGGTCTTTCAGTTTAATATTGGGAGGCAGATACAAGGGTCGAATTAGCTGACAGGCGGGGCGAATCAGACAACGCATCTGGGTGTCAGACAGCTGGGAACAAACAAACACATACCGGTATGGCGCATGCATATCTAGCCAGTGATCCCAACGAGTACTTGGGCAGTTTGTCCAATGGAATCAGGTCGCGTTTCGGCTTGGACAGGCCAACAACAGTTTCAACGACACGATGCACTTCGATGGGTGGCACTGCCCACTGTCGTTTGAAGTCACCGGAGATCAGTCTGTTCCGCTCATTGTCGACAAAAGAGTCGACGAGCTTCACATGATCGGTTCGGATATCCGGTTTGGTAAGGACGGCCAACATGACAAGCATAGCAATCAACAATCTAGCATCTGCATCGCTGAGATGTGGTGCGATGGCGGACGAGTCTAAGATGGCTTCGTTAGGGCGATGACTGACAAATGGTGATGATGGTGACAATGACACCCTGTCACAGCATCCTGTGATAGTAAGAGGGCACGTTCAGAAAGTCACCCTTAGTTTTGAAGTGAGGATGCCTCTGACTGAACCAAGCGCGGTTCAGTGCGACCGAGCAAACGTGTGGTAAACAAGCATAACAGACTGGTGTTGATACATGTTCAGTTTTTCCAACTTACAGGTCCGAGGATGAAAGGTGCGACCCCTCCAGACATTCAGCGGAGTTTCGGGGAAGGGGGGGGTGTAACTGAGGCATGGTAACGGCACTGACAGACGGACGAGCACAATGATGATGCAGCTGGAATCGTGTACCGAAGATGCTAACGAGGGACCTTGCAAGGCGCGCAGCAATCGCCAAGCGCTTGCCCATTCTCGTCCCGGGCGACCCACGGTGTGGGCATACCGCGGAACATCTGAGTACCAGATGTGATACAGCAAGCATCCTCGCTCTGCCGACCATCGTAGGCACACTTGACGTCGGTCACCGATCGAGACACTGTTGTGTTCCACAAGCGACAATCATCCTACTGCGGTGTATCTAACACATTCCACCGCACACCATCTCGACTGGCCAGAAGTATGGAGCCGTGAACGCTCGAATGCAAAGGAGAACGATGAGTGCTGACGTACTGGAACTGATGTGAGCGGCAGGGCAACAGCGACACGAGAGTACAGGCCGCGGGGCGGCGTCTCGGCGAGATGGCCGCCCAGACCGAGGCGTTGTCGATGCAGCGCTGCGAGGTCAGGTGCTGGATTGGCACGCCCCTGCGCGGAACAACGTCAGGTACAGCAGTTCTAGCGCATGTGACGTGATTTCTCCGAAGCGGTAGTGGTGATGGCAGCAGCAGCACTAGTGGTGGTGGCAGCAGCAGCACTAGTGGAGATGGCAGCAGCAGCAGCAGCAGTAGTGGTGGTGGCAGCAGCAGCACTAGTGGAGGTGGCAGCAGCAGCAGCTAATGAAGACTGTTAATAGAGCGCGTCAGCTATCGAATAGAACACCCACACTGTCTGAAACTAGATCCGATCCGTTTACTATTCTATGTCACCTAAGTTAAGAAGCGAGTCAAGTGGAGACAACATAGACGTGCAACAGTACGGTCGCCACGGCTTAAAAAGGCGCTGATACAAGGTCTAGGTTCCAAATTACAAGCCCAAGGATGAAAGATGCGATCCATCCAGGCATTCAGAGAACTATCGGGGGGGCCCAGCCGTGGCCGTGGCCAGGCGGGATGCACGGAGCGTATGTTGGCTCGGTGTGTAATCATGATCGGGCAACAGGACGGTTCCAACAGCTCAAACATAGCTGGTACAATTTACAGGTTCCCAATTACAAGTCCAAAGATGGAAGATGTGATCCCTCCGGGCACTCAGCGAAGTTTCGGGAGCTCTGTCATTGCAACTACGGAGTGGCATCGGCGCGGCCAGGCGGGATGCGCGGAGCGTTTCATAATCGATCTGGTTGTGTTGGCTCGGTGCGTAAACACAGGATCGCGATTCTGACAGACAGCTTGACATGTGTCACTGCAAGAAGTATACATGGACACGTGCGTAAGATACGAATTTGGCAGCTATTACTGCAAAGGAACTGCTGACAGGCCAGATGGCATGCAGCTGATGGGCCAGATGGCATGTGACTCCCAGATCTAACAAGACCATCTATACAGCTGAGCACACGGGCACACATGCAATGATTAAGTCATCAGTCGACGCGCGCGTGCAAGGTTAGAACTCGTCCAACAAGCCGAAGTCAGCCATGCCAGCGAAGCCTTGAGACTCCGGATTGGGCTCTGCGCACTGGCCATCCACGTATTTGGGAAGCTCATCTGAAGTCTGATCCTTGGCAGTGTTGAGATCGACCTGGAGCTGCGTGGTGACGCGATCGAAGTCCTCGGCGCGGCGCTGCTTCGCATCGGCGATGATCAGACACATGATGAGTATGAGGACCAGAGGCCCGCAGAACGCGTTCCCTGCCAGGTCACTGAGCAGATCCGCGTCCCACTTCTCCGCCTCCGCGCGAGAGATCAGAATGCCCTGTAATGCGCAGAGCTCGTGCGGAACCCAAAGGCGGTCCAGCACTGTGTCCCAAATACGAGCGACCTTAGCGATGCACTGGATGACGGCTGCGGCGTCGGGACCCGACAGGAAGGCCCTATCCTTGTCCTGCGAGATGTCGACCGACCGAGCTGGAGCGGAATCCGGGACACTGGTTAGGCACGATGTCTCTCGTGGCGTCAACGTGTCCAGCCACGGCAGCTGACTGGCCAGCTGCGGGTCGGCATACCGGTTCAGCGGCTGCGCGCCCTTGCGCCGGTCCTTCTTCGCCCACTGCTGCGTGGCCTTGGCGCGTTGGTTGGACTCCGCATGATGCGCGGCGGCCTGCAGATGGGCGTCGAGGCTCGACCCGATGAGCGGGTCGTCCGGATGGAGCGTGAACGCGTCCACGGGGAGGAGTGGAGCCGCTACCTTGACGGCGTCCAGGGTCGATGCGACCTCTTTCAGTGAGGCCATCGAGAGAGTCCGGGAAAACATGATGAAGACCCTCCAACGCATCTGTGGTATCATGAACTCGTGAGGTGAACCGACCACGGAGAGCACGTTATAGCCCAGTTGGCTGAGGTCCCGCTCGCACACTTGTAGGTTGGACCGGCAGTCGTCGGGCAGCTCAGAGGTACGGGCATTGATGTTGAGCACGTTCTCGCCGATGCCGTGCTCGGGGCGGTGGGTCCGAACGTATGACAGATTCCACTGCCACGTTGATCCGGAGTTCTTGCCGCCGGACGCGCACAGGGGCGTGTCCGCGGCCAGGTTCTCACCAAGGGCTTGCACCAGAGCACCACACACTAGGATTCATATATGATGCGCGATCATTCTGGTATTGGCTGATGGCGATCACCCGATCGTCCTGGCTGCGTGGGATGACGTGACTGCATCGGGTGTTACGGATGGAAAAGTCCGGTGTACCTCCGAACAGAAAAAAGCCCGCTGCGGTCAATGCAACGGGCATGAGGGTCGGATCGAGGCAGTTGATGGACCGCGACTTGGACAGAGTCGACGCGCAGGCAAAGCATGCCGGCAACTTCGGGTGACGGTGAGCAATGAAGGAGCGGCACCGCGCGTCGTTGTCGCAAGCGAAAGTCTGTCGCAGCACGGCGCCCACGCCGAGGTGTTCCCCCATCAAGGCGATCCAGTCAGACACATTGTCACTCCCCGAGCAGGACGTAGCGAACGTGGTCGAGCGAGACGCATCCCGTGTGCGAGCGTCAATCCAATTCTTCAGCAGCTGGATGTCCTCTGGCGGGAATGCGTTCTCAATGATAGTGCAGATGCGCGTGATCAGGGCACCAAGATCATCTGGGTTCAAATGCGAGACGTTGGCCATGTGCGGATCCGCCTCATCTTCATCATCCGCATCCGCATCCGTCTCATCATTGTTCTCCTCCGAATTCTCATCCGGATTCTCCGCAGCCGTCGCACCCGCAGCCGTCGCATCCGCATCCGCCTCATACGTGTTCTCCTCCGCATTCTCATCTGGATTCTCCGCTGCCGTCTCATCATTGTTCCCATCCGCATGCTCATCCGGATTCTCCGCAGCTGTCGAACCCGCAGCCGGGCGAGATGCACGTGGCGCTGTGGTGGGGGACTTGAGCAGCGGCGCCAAACAGTGCTCACCACCAAACAGATCCGTCATCCGTGTATCGTCGTCATCGGAATCAGAATCCAAACAGCTCTCACCACCAAACAGATCTCGGCATGGCGCAGCGACATCTCTGTTTCCTTCGTCATCGGATGGTTCCAAAGCGGGCATCTCATCATCAGAATCACGATCAGCACGTATCATTCTCATGGTTCCGTCGTCAGCGGTGATGAGTGCGGAGGGCTCTGACGTAGACACCGCATCATTGCATGCAAGCTTCTTCTGCACCAGGCGCTCCAACGGCTGATCAGTCTCGACTATGTCGGTGTCAGCAAGGTAGTAGAATTCGACTGTGCTCGTAAGAATGTCGATACCAGTGATCATGACAAGGCAGGCCTCCAACATCGTCACATCAACGGAAGCGGACTCGGGGTAGATGTCATCCGCGATGACAAACCACGTGTCGCCTGTGCGCACGACGGTGTCGCGCCACGCCAGGCTGCAGACATCAGTGGATGCGTAAGCGGGATGGGAAGCCAGCCGATCAAGGCGCTCAAGGAGCTCTTCCCCCTGTGAATCGGTAATCTTTCCATCGGGTCTCAGTCGCAGAGGTGACTGGTCCACCGGGGCGGCAACCGGTGTGGCCACTGGCGATGGCGAGGAGGGCGACGATGTGGAAGAGCGCACCGCGGCAACGCTCACAGCTGGCGACACGGCTCCACCTGGACCAGCAACGCTCAGGGCGTCGAGAGGTGCGGGACTGGATGAGAGCATGGGCGGCCCGTCGACACATGGTGCGACAGGTGCAGCAGGTGGTGCGGGCGACGGCGGAGCGGACGGCGCGCGCGCGGCAGGTCCCGCGGCACTGTCATCAGCCCAATTCGCACCTGCCGACGACCGATAGACGATGCGCGTGACGTCGGTAAGATGCAACTGACGCTGAGGCGGAAGTGGGGGGCGCCGGTCCGACTCGGCGCCTGGACTGGACTCGGGGGACCTTCGGCGCTGGCGCGCGGAGAGCCTCTGCGTCTGTGGCACTCGCTGGCGCGGTGGTGCGCACTGTGGCAGTGGACTTGCCATGAATGCGAGTGCGGCGTGGCGATTGCGTGGCACCGCGGTTGCCCGGCGCTGTGGCAGGCGCCTTGCCTCGCGCCCGACCTCTACCGCGCTGTTGGCAACGCTTTCGCCCACCGCCGCGACCTCTACCAGCAGGTGGGGGGCTGGATGAGCGGGCGGCGATCACCGCAGCCCTGGCCGTTGCGCACTCCGCGCGGGCGCGCGTGCATTCACTGGCGAACGAATCTGGCAACACATCCTCGAGCATGCGCTCCAAGACTCCATCGGACACTGACATGGTGACGGAAGTGCGAGCGGGATGTCGATTGCGTGTGTTTAGCTCGGACCAATGCTGTAAGTCAGCAGGGTTAAGTTGGGGGAGATGCCCCACACACCCCAACCCTGGTCGCCACCCAGATCCCCTCGCGTCTGTCCGCGCCCGGCCACCCCGCCCACTCCCTCCATACCCACCCACCCACCCACCCACCCACCCCGGGACGGGGGGGGAGGGGTGGAGGGTGGGGTTCCGGGGCGGGGACAGCTTGACGTTGCAGATGGTTGCAGGGGGGGAGGGGTCCAGGACTGGGACAGCTTGAATTTGCGACTGGTTGCAGGGGGGGGTGCATGTCAGGGACGACTTGACTTACACACTGGTTGCAGGGGGGTGGCATTGCAGGGACGACTTGACTCACACACTGGTTGCAGGGGGGTGGCATTGCAGGGACGACTTGACTTACACACTGGTTGCAGGGGGGTGCATTGCAGGGACGACTTGACTTTTCGACTGGTTGCAGGGGGGTGGCATTGCAGGACGACTTGACTTTCGACTGGTTGCAGGGGGTGG
>PVBE012560450.1_pt1 | contig 11098 bp, 2 predicted proteins | sample 1631181 | NCBI WGS metagenome assembly PVBE01 (sample SAMN08397723, study PRJNA350692) | Marine metagenome, whole genome shotgun sequencing project. | isolation source: water | place: Pacific Ocean | collected 2012-04 | reverse complement strand
GCTTACGCCGAGGGTCGCCTCTGAGGAGGAAGTGCAGGCTCTTGAGAGACTCCCTGGCTTCCAGGAAATAAAGAACCAGAAAGACACCCAGGCAATGCGGCTGGCACGCGAAACTGCTGAATGGCAGCAGAGGAGTGGCAAGAAGCGGCAAGGAGTCCAAAACTTGCCGAAGCAAACTGCTAATGAGGAAGAGTGCCGTCTTGCACGTAGGTGGCAGGATTTGTTGTCTGCGTACAAGGAGGGCAACCTTTCAGCACAGGACGTGCGGGCAGTTGAAAGTTTCCCAGGCTTTCTGGAATATGCTGCGTGGAGTGCGACATCACAGGCAGATCGTGAACAAGAGAGACGACGTCAGAAAAATGCAAAACGCGCGGCAAGGGCCGATGCAGAGAGGACTGCTGCAAAGTTGCGGCAGACATTCTTGCCTAGGATTCCTGGCCGCAACCAGGAGCACATGCCCGAGAGTCAGCGCATGTTGTTTGGCAAATCGAGGATTGCGGCGGAGCGCAGGGATGCTGTGTTTGCAAGAGCTGCAGAAGTGGACGATTACTTGCAATCTCTCCGTTTCACATCATGCGACTATTGCGAGCGGGGGTGGTGGGGCACAACTCTGGACCCGCCCAAAACAATTTCCACCACTGACCTGCACGAGAAGTTCATGAATTTCTTGCTGGCTGATCGCAATGACTGGCTGGATCCGAGGCGGCCTATGTGCCTGCAGTGCGCCAAGGAGGTGCAACAAACGGCACGGCTTGCAGATGGATCCGGTGTGCCATGCAAGGTTGAGCCCCAGATCTTCACAGCTCAGAATGACATGACATTCGGGCCTACATATGCTGCCATAGACAACCTCACATACTTTGAGGAGCAGCTCCTCTCGCCAATCCAGCCAGTAGTGCGGATCTTTACGCTCCACAGCACTGGCTTGACGGAGGCACGAGGCCATGTAGCCAATTGGGTCCAGAATGGACCCGAGTATGTACGGGCTATACCTCTCAAAGCCGGAGATGCTAAGATATTGTTGGTCCGGCGTTTTCCGAAGGATCCCAATAGAAAGCAGAGGGTACCCTTCGTGGTTAGCCGGCGTCGACTGGAGGCTGCGCTAGACCAGCTCACAAAACCTGAAGGACAGGGGGGGCACCGCGCTTTCCAGCACGACCGCTTGGTGCGGAACGGCTTGGTACCAATCAACCGTGAAAATCTTGATGCCTACAACGATGAGGGCAAGGAGCCCGAAGGCATGGAGGTTACAGTGGTTGAGCAGCAGGATCAGTTCTGTATCGACAAAACCCTCTTCAGCAAATGGACATCCTTGAACCTTGCGCTGCAGCTGAACTGTCAGGTGCGGCAGTTTTTGGATGATGCCCTGCAGAAAGAGCCGGGGGCTTCGCAAGATGAGGGGAATCTCGAAACTCTGTGGGAGACACAAGCCTGGACAGTACTGTGCAGGCTGGTCAGGGAAAGCATGCTGCAGCACCAAACACAAGCTGAGCAATCAGTGAAGGCGCATGCAGAACACATCACAACTACGGCAACTGAGGCCCCACCTGATGCCAATGCTCAGGTGCTCACTGACACAGCGCTCTCTTTCTGGCTGCGCTCGTGGGCGCGCTGGGAAGGCTGGGAGGGCAACACGGACGTTCTCCATGTTCTCCGCGATGAGCTTACAGCAGTGCAGGAGGTTGATGCTCTGCGCGACAATGCCCATGAACATTCTGGCACGTGGGAGCCTGACAGTGCGGACGCCAAGCGCACTGAAGAGGAGCTCTTAGACGATTTCTGGGACGAGCTCGTGCAAGAGCATGGCGACAAGCAGGATCGCCAAGTAAACCTACAAACGCCCAGCGCCTCTACAGAAACAGAACAAGTGCCACCCGAGCCTCGGGAGACGGAGGTCTTTGACACAAGCGGTATGAACGCAACAGAGCGAGCCATCTGGACACGATTCGAGGCGGCTCGCGTTGAGGGGGCTCCTATTTTGGACCCACCGCATCTCGAAGACACCAGGCGCATGGTGCGTGAAGACACGCCCTGGTATATATCTGCGGCCTTCATCAAGATTTTCCAGACTGGCGCAGGAGATTACTGGGCGTACGAGAAGGAGAGGCGAGCACGTGGAATGCCCATTTCACTGCAAGCGTGGATTCAGCACGTACTTCGTGGCAGAGATGGGCGTGCCTTGCGGCATCCCCGCTTTTTCTATTTTGCCGTGAACACGTTGTTGCGCAACAAAGCTGTGCGCGGCAAAAGCTACTTTGTCAAGAAGTCCTATGGGGAGCAGGCATTCCAGGAGTACACTCCGCAACAATTGCTGCGCATGGGCAAAGCTGGAATGGCACGTGTACTTTGTGCCTATGAAACCAATCTGCCCGGCTCTGCCGCCGAAAAGCTCGCACAGCGAGCTGATTTGGAGTCCATGATCAACCAGCTCGAAGAAGAGAGCGCACAGAAGGCTGCTTCTGAAATGCCTGGCCGCCATGAGAATCTTCGGCAGCAAATGGAAGCCATGCAGCAGTGGCGCGATGAGTGGCAGAATGTCGAAGAGCCTTCGCCGGATGGGGTTGTGGAAGAAGCTCTGAAGGAGGCCAGACACGAAGTGGAGCAGTGGCAGCAAGATGCAGAGCCCCTTGGGCCGACTGCAGGTGAGACGCGAAGGCTGTCTGATGACAATGTTAGGCCATCACGCAGCAAGCAGGAGTTGCTGAAGCAGCGGGGCCCGCTACTTTCCTCCTTGCGGGCGCATGCGCAGCGACATGCGCGGTACCGCCGAGATCTACAGCAAGGCGGATGCATCCCTGCTCATTTTATCACGCTCACGACGGCAATCTATCATTGGTCGGATTTGGCAGCGGTTCTCAAAGAATATGAGCAGCAAACAACTACACATCGCCATGGGCGTGTTGATCCACCCGAACCGGGTGAGGAGGCACTGCCAGACCACAAGCGCAGAGTGCTACGATATTCCGGTGTTGTTGCATGGTTCTGTGCACTCAAATTAGAATTGTACGCGTCGTATGTGTTATGCTACGACGACATATTCGGTGTCTACGAGTGGGGAGCTGGAGGAATTGTTCACCTGCATCTGCTGAGCTGCCGTTTCCCCGGCTTGGGGCGCTATGACTACGAACGTGGGGACGTCCCTGCCAAGCAGCGCAGGGAGGATGCCAGGGCCATGGCGTGGCAGCATGGCGCCGAAATTTCGGAGTGGAATCTGGCGCGCCAAGACAGGTGGGAGACTGTGGACGGCTATGACGAGAGCCTCACTCCACAAAATCCTGCTGGTGAATATGGCCCAACAGTGCTCACTGATGATTCGGATTGCGACTCAGTTGGCCCAGGTGCAGAGAAAGAGAGCAATGACGAGGTCAGCTCAGAAGTGGAAACTGGCATGCGGGAGCTAGCGGCTCTACTCCAGGATCCACAGTGGCATCCCAGCGCACTGCCACTTCATTTGAAAAGAATACTTCTCACATGTCATTCCCAATTAGTGCGACGCATGCGCCGCTGGTATTATGCATGTCTCATCAATCGCACCCACATGCATGACCGGCATTCAGGAGAGCCAGTGGCGATCCATCCAGTACACGGGGATGACTCAGCGTCTGAAGAAGAGGCAACAGATTCTGAGGAAGAGGTGCAAAAAAACACTTCTGCTACCCTGCGCATGCTCACTTGGAATACGAGCCTGCAGCCAGTGTCAAAGTTCGTGGTCGAGGCGTCTAAGGATGCCGATATCCTTTGCTTGCAGGAGGTAACGCCAGCCTCCGCTGCATGGCTCCAAGCGGAACTGGGGCAACATTTTGATTTCATTACACCACCAAGATGTGGGGGATCTTGGGACACAGAAGGCCACGGTGTGGTGATTGCAGTTCGCAGTGAAACCCTAGAGGCTCGAGCGCCAACCTTGCACGCCATGAGTTCCGAGCAGGAGCGGAGCCTCATGGTGGTACGCGTGCACGTGCGACACAGTCGGTTGTCGCTGCTGGTCGCCACTGCTCACTTTGAGTCTGGTACAGGAGGCGTGTCACTGCGCAAAGCACAGCTGAGCGAAGCTGTGGAACACATGCGGGATGACAGCGTCGACGCTTCACTTCTAGCTGCTGATTGCAATCTCCGGCGGGAGGAGAACACTAAATCGATCCAGGCTTATGGACTTGGGGAGGATGCATGGGTGCTGGCAGGCTCGCCAGAGAATCTCCAGTGGACGTGGTCTGGCTGCCGTCAAGGAGAAAGCCATGCACAGCCGCAGCGCTTTGACCGCATATTTATTCAAAGCCGCAAAGCAGCCACACACCAGGGTGGACCAGAGCGACAAAGCTTGGAGCTGTGTAGTGCCAGCTTTGGTTTGCGCAGTGATCCTGGTACGGACCACCGCGGCGTGCAGTGCTCTTTTAAGCTTATTGAGGCACGAGACGTGCAACGCAGAAGGCGTGCGCACCAGTTGAGCGAGCCCCTGCGAGCAGGGGCTCGAGCGCGCTTAGGTGCAAGGGGAGTTGCCCGACGCCCTGCCAAAGGAGAGGCGTGCGCCAAGGTAGAGCCACACACAGAGCATCAGGATGGGGGTCCGCAATTTTATTGCGGGAAGCATTTTGAAAAACCACGGATCCGTGCAGGAGACGCAGCCATCCTCGAGGATGAACGCAGGAAGGGTCTGTGGCGTATCAACTTACCGCGAAACTGCGCGCAAGTGAATAGCCACATTGTTGCCTTGGCTATCGTGCTCGGTGCAAACACTGATGCCCAGCCTGTATTGACTGCCAAAGGCGTTGCTGATTATGTCACGAAATATATCACGAAATACGGCTCAGGCATGTCAGTTTCTGCGCGCATAGCATCCTTGTTGGACGACATTGTGGCGCGCATGCCCGAAGGCAAAACCATGACAGTGGCGTCACTGCTAGCAAAGGCTTTCATTGCCACGGCGGTGCCAGAGAGCCTTTGCTGTTTGGAGGCATGGCACATACTTTGGAACTTGCCCCGCACCGTGTCTTCGCGTTATTTCAAGGGGCTCAATATGGATGGACTCACTAGTGTCAAAAAGCCATCCGACGTCAAGAAGAAGGACCCAGTCGCAGCACAGACATGCGAGAAGGAACAACAAGAGGAGCCCAAAATTACAAGGGCAACCACCATAGCCCTCTACAGGGACCGCATGGACCTGCGATGCAACAGCGAGGCTTTGAAGGCAGCGCTTCCCAGCTATAATCTGCTCCGCTTCAGTGCAGAGGTGGACCCTCGTGGGGGCGTCTTACATGCGCGACGGGGGAAACCACGCGTCATGAATTTGAAACCATATTTGCAGCTGGATGTCACCAAGCCAACCGCTGCAAAGCACGCCAAGATGTCTTTGCGCATGCTCAAGCCATGGCATGGTGAGGGGCAAGACCCGATGCATCTTTCTGACGAAAAGGCATTGGCGTTCCTGGAGGAGTTCGCCAAAGGCAATCAGGCTCCCCGCTGGTTTCGCAAGCGTTTCGAGCACCATAACCGTGAGCGGCGCAGAGACCCGCCTTCCACGTTGGGTGCTGCACCACGCGCCGACGAGTCTACTCGACACGCCTTCAATGCGAGCGTTGGAAATGAAGCCAAGATGGCAGCTGTGTGCGCCCATCGCCTCCTCTGGGATAGAGATCCAAGCGACCCCACATGGTCTGTGCGTGAAGCATTGAAGCATGCCAAGGGAAAGCAAGCGCCCCTGTCATGCTTAAAAGAAATGCTTGAGGCATTGGGTGCCATTGACGGTCCGATGCCGCGCTCGAGGGAAGCGCTCACTGAAGAGCTTGTATTGCACCTCCTCTATCTGGATGTCCAAGATTTTGAGCGAAGCAATCGGGGCGTCGGCAAGAAGGGTCTGCCCAAGCATGCTCTGAACAACGCCGCCCAGGCATGGAAGGATTATCACAAGAGCTCACTCCACGAGAACAGCCGAAAGCTTCTTTCGAGCGCTAAGCCGTATGCCGTTCTCTGGAACACATACAAGAAGGTAGTTCTTGAGGAGTGCGGACTGCACGTGGTCAGCGCCCCCTCCAAGAGAATTTACTTTTCTGCTCCGCTTGCACGGCCCAATGGTCCGCATGCACTTGAGAAGGATGGCCGATGGCGCCAACCTGTCACTGCTCCGTCTGCGTGGCTGCCAGCGGAGGATGACGCGGAAGACGCCCGAGACCAGCAGAGAGCTCGAACATTTGTGCGGAGCGCTGCGTATGAGCAAAGCATGGGCGGCGCGGGTGCCCAAGCGGAGTTTGAGGTCCCCGTGCCAGCAGATGAGGATGCGTTGGAGTGCCCAGATAAAGGCACGAAAGCGGAGTGGGATGCTCTATGGCAGGTGGAGCAGCTCGTGCAAGCAAAAGCATTTGCACATAGGCGTCCAGCGCTTCATGTCGGCAAAGAGTATCTGCGCTGGGTGCAGCCGACCAGAGACGGTGGTGCCACGGCAGCGGAGTATGGACAGGCTTTGATCAGCCACCCTAATGCCAAGGCATTGTCGGCAGGAGTTGTAACTGTGGAGCAGCTTGACCCCACGCAGCGCGCATTTGCAGATCTTGTGCTGTCTTGGGCTAGTGCTCGAAAGCGCAAGGGTGAGCTCCATGCCATGCTTTTGGGCACAGCAGGCACGGGGAAGACCACAACGTTGCAGGCTGTGCTGCAACGCTTCCAAGAAAAGGGATACGGCAAAGTGGCTGTCTGCGCATTTACTGGAGTTGCTGCGAGCAACATCGGAGGTGGGGCAAGGACTCTCCACGACATGTTCAAGCTGGCTAAGGTGAATGCCACCTCCGGAGATTTAGAGCCATTGCAGGGAGAGGATTTAGAGCAGTTTGCCAAAGACCTTGATGGCCTACAGTTGTTAGTAATTGATGAGGTATCAATGCTTACCCGTACGATGCTGGCAGATGTGGACACTCGGTTGAAAGAGTGGCGTGCATTCAAGAAGCACGCTTCAAAGAATGCCGCATTCGGAGGGATAGGTATAGTTCTTGCAGGTGACTTCGGCCAATTGCCGCCCGTCAAGGCAGAACATCTCTCGCTGCTTAACCCCAACACCTTGCATGGCCAGGGGTCAAGAAGGGCGAACCTTGGCATGAGACTCTTCAACCGTTTCACAACAGTGGTCAGGCTCCGTCGTATCCACCGCCAACCTGGAGCATCGGCATACAAAGAAAGCCTTATACGCTTGCGGGATGGTGCAATGACTAAGGCAGACCACGAGCTGTGGAGCAAGCATGACCTCGCAGCCGATCCTCCAGTGTGTCAGTTGACGCCAGAGGAGCGAGCGCGATTCGAGGGCGGCATTACGCATTTATTTGCAGACAATGCCGGCGCAGGTGAGCGCAATGGTTGCATGGCTGGCCGTCTGGCTACAGAGAAAGGGAAGAAGATATTGCGCGTTGCATCCAGAGACAGCACTGCAGCCGCTGCTAGGCAGCCTTGCGACATGTTTGGTCAGCTCCGTAGGGTGGTGCACATCGTCGAAGGGGCCCCCGTGATGATCATCGCGAACTTGCGCACGCAGGCTGCTCTAGTCAACGGATCCCTAGGCACCTTTGTTGGTGCGGTGCTACACCGTGATACTCCTGACCAGGACTTACGGGGCGCTGTGTCTGCAGCGGATGTGCATTACGTGGTTGTCGATGTGCCGTCATATTGTGGGCCGGTCATTTTTCCAGACCATCCCACTTGGGTACCCATTCCACCCATTTCAGTGAGGCACAAGCGGTTTAAGGGTTGGGACCGACTTCAAATTCCTTTGGTACTTGCGTGGGGCATCACCATCCACAAGAGCCAGGGGCTCACTTTTTCGCGAGGCGGTGTAGTGGATTTTGCACACCACCCAAGCCATCAGCCTGTAGCAAAGGCTGGCATCGCATTTGTTGCCATGTCGCGCACGTGCTCCTGGGATGCACAGGCCTTCCGAAATCTCCCAAGCTTTTGGGATTTCCGTTTAATGCTGAAAGACAAGCTCTTTCAATGGCGTGGTGTTCTTGAGGAGCGCATGGACCGCTTCCATGACAAGACGATGGCTTTGGTGTGGGGCCGGCAATTCAACTTGGACACAGATGTGCAGTTTCACAAGGAATGGTCAGAGAAGAAGTTGGGCCGGAGCCTTTTAGAAGAGGAGCTGCACGACGTGAGGGAAATGTTGGCAGTGCGAGGTTTGCGAAAACCACCACAATATGATGACGAGCCTCAGACAGACCGCTCAGGCCCTAGGGGCGGCGGTGGCATGAAGCGAGCTATGGGGATGAAGCCCCCAGCCCCAAAGAAGATTCGCTTAGGCGCAGCTGGGCAGAAACGTTCCGCTGCAGAAGATGTAGGACATGCAGACCAGAAGCGTGTGCGACATGGGGTGGTAGATACCAATGCGGCACCCCAGGGAGACCCGTCTTCACATGAGCACGGCGATCAAGCCATGGAGCGAGGAGACTCACCTTCAAATGAGCATGGCGATCCACCCACAGATCAAGAGGACCCAGATGAGGATAATCCAGGCTCTGATGTGGAGTTCATTGGTGAGTGGCGCGACACGATCGCAGACGCCTCTGCACAAGCATCTGACCGGACGGGCAGGCAGCTCCACGACGAGATGGAGGGATCAGCGTTCCCTGCTGCTCAGGCAAGTGCTGACCCTGAGCTGTGCGTGCGTTGCTCGCAGGCAGCAGAGCCTGTGTTGGAGCCTCCGGCCGTACAGATTGTTGATGTGGTGGCTGCTTTGGGTTATGATTGCAGTGAATTGAGTGCTGGCTTGATGGAGGACAGCGTTACCACTGCTCTGCATAATGTTGGCAACACGTGCTACTTGAATTCCTTGCTTCATGTAGTGAGTAGGGTGTCGCTACTCAGGCAGTGGTTTCAACAGCACCTGGAGAAGTGGCACCAGGCACACGCTCCTTTGGGTTGCCCTGTCTGTTTGATCGCGCAGGATGTCAACACCATATGCATCAACGTAGACGCTGCGCCTTTCGTTCCAGAGGTTGTTCGCACGCGTGGGCTCTGGTCCAATGGCGCATTTGCGGACAGCAGCCAGCATGATGTTGCCGAAACTGTGCAGATATTGTTTGACAGCTTGAACGATATCGAAGACAGTGCGGCAAAAGCCTTGGACCCACAGGTTTACACAAGAAGGCCGGCGGGGCCCGCAGTCAAGTTCACAACACCAATGTGGAAAGCTATGGACATGCAGTCGATAAGCCGACTGGAATGCCGATCGTGCGGCTGCGTAAGCGAGAGACCGGAACACATGTCCACATTGATGCTGGACTTGCCGGACGACTCTTGCACCATTGAGCAGTTACTTGACAATCATTGGGGTGATCAACCGCTCAAGGAAGGAGATGACCCATATCGATGTCCTCGAGTGCCGCAGCCTTGCAGCCACGACGCTGTAGTGAAAAAGTCCGTTCAGCCGCGGTCTTGGCCAAAGGTCTTGGTTCTGAATCTAAAACGGTGGAGGACGTTACTTGTTGATGGCGAGTTCGTTTCTGACAAGGCGCATACCCAGGTCAGCTTCGAGACCGTCCTGCCGGTTGCGCCCGATCTTCCACCTTATCGCTTGATTGGCGTGATTGAGCATCATGGCAAGCGTGCTGGAGGAGGGCACTACACATCATTTGTGCGCCCCCCGGACAACTTCTGGTACCATTGCGACGACGAAGCGAGGCCGCAGAAAGTTTCGACAGAAACCGTGCTCGCTGCCCAAGCGTATGTGTTAGTTTATGAAGCTGTTTGATAGGCTTTCATGGTTTGTGCCAGGGATGGAAGACGGGAGCGGCAAGCAATGGAGCTGCCAACCGGGCCGCTGAGCAAGCGGCGCTGGGCGCAGCACGCCGTGTGGAGGGTGGAGGCCACTCGGCACCCAGAGCAGCGAAAGTTCACGCTTATCGCTACCATGCATTGAGCAAGGACTGCGCAGAAAAATGGAGCTGCCATGAGGGCTGCGATCTCGCGGCGTTGGGCGCAGTGCAGCGTGTGGTGGGTGAGGCCACACATTGGTCGAGACAGTCGACGCTCAAAGTATGGAGCCCCCATGAGAACAAGCAATGTCCCCCTCCAAGATGAGGCACGCCCGCGTGTAGGCAAGGCAAGCCGAGGAGAGGATGGAGTGGTCTGGAGGCTGGCTGCCTTGGGCAAGCAGCGGCGCTCCAGAGGGCTTGCCGTGCAATGGGCATGCGTCTGTGAGCATGCAGCCGGATTGTTGTGACACGCAGCCCAAAGAGCTGCACACTGGGCCACACGCCAGAAATGCGGTGCTGGGTGCAGCGCTGGGCGACAACGTCCCGCATATGCACCTCTTCCCAAAATGGACGGAGCTGCCTTTCACCTCCGCCTTAATTGCCAAGTGTTGAGCTGCCTTGTGCACCTCTTCCGAAAAGGATGGAGCTGCTACGCACCTCCGCCTTAATTGCCAAAGGGTTGAGCTGCATCGCGCACCTCTTCCAAAAAGGATGGAGCTGCTACGCACCTCCGCCTCAATTGCCAAAGGGTTGAGCTGCATCGTGCACCTCTTCCAAACAGGATGGAGCTGCGTAGCATCTTCGACTTAATTGCCAACGGGTTGAGATGCCTTGTGCACCTCTTCCAAACAGGATGGAGCTGCTTCGCGCCTCCGCCTTAAATGCTAAAGGGTATGTCCGTAGCATCGGAGCTGCACAATGGGCTGCATATCTTGCGTTATTGCAGTGCTGGGTGCAGCGTGCTGTGCGGAGGGTGGAGGCCGCACAGCTGCGCGCGGGGCGCCACCATGATCCACGAAAGTGGGGGCCATCTGGGGGAAGAGGATGGAGCTGCCAAGAGAGCCGCAAGCAAGCGGTGCTGGGTGCAGCGCGGTGTGTGGAGGGCGGAGGCCACACGCCAACTTCAAAGATGAAGGCCCTGGGGTCAGAGGTGCTTCATGGAGCTGCCAAGAGAGCCGCAAGCAAGCGGTGCTGGGCGCAGCGCGGCGTGCGGAGGGTGGAGGCCGCACGCCAATTTCACATGCTCTTACTTTTGAAGGGCATCGAGGGCCAGTATTTTGTTTAAAAGTGTTGAGCTGCATTGTGCACCTCTTCAAAAAAGGATGGAGCTGCTTTGCACCTCCACCTCGATCGCCAAAAGGTTGAGT
>PVBE011461912.1_pt1 | contig 11099 bp, 9 predicted proteins | sample 1631181 | NCBI WGS metagenome assembly PVBE01 (sample SAMN08397723, study PRJNA350692) | Marine metagenome, whole genome shotgun sequencing project. | isolation source: water | place: Pacific Ocean | collected 2012-04 | reverse complement strand
GAGAACGGCGACGCGTGTGACTGAAGCGCTTTCACGAATGACCTGAATCGGTCGCCCCGAGATGGGCAGATCAAGTCCCTTCGTGATCTTGTGAGTGGCCATGGGGCTCTATCGCTCGTTGGTCTTCAAAATTGGTTCGAGGTCTCTTGGATCGGTTGCGATTCTGCGTAACGCGGCCCCGGAATCAATAATTCCGCCACCCCGAATTGCCGGTTGGTCTCCCAGGCCGGCGTCCGATGCTTCCGGTTGCGCATGGATCATAGGATCGGTGCGGCCGGGATTGAGGGGCGCGCAAGACGCGGCAGATACTAGAGCCAGAAGGGGTTTCGTTCAACTAGCGCTTCGAGGCAGGCGATTGTTTGCTGACACATTGCGCCCTGGCTGCGGGGGCAGTGCCGGGGTCGGTTCTTGTCTACCTTCCGTGAGTTCCTGCTGAATGGTTGCAGAATGGTGGTGGCCGGGGGCGCTGAGCTCGATCAGGGCCGATTTGTCTTGATCCGACTAAGAACCGGAATGTAGAATATAGAACGTCATCACGCCTTGAGCAAAGAACTCCTGGCGGCTGAGGCGACATGGGGACACGAGGTGAGGCCGTTCGTCCCGCAATCCGGTGGTTGCGGATGTCGGGGCGCACGAAAAATCGGGAGAAGTCGTTTACGGGGCATGGAAGTCCGGGGAATCCGGAAAAATGGAAATGGAACGGAGGGGCAAAGCATGGCGAATACTCATCGCATCCTGACGGCCAGGGAAATCATGGCGACTTCCCTCATTACGGTGCGGCCGGATATGACGATCTTCGAGGCGACTCGCATCCTGCTCGACAAGCGAATTTCCGGCGCGCCCGTTGTGGACGAAGACGGGGTCCTGGTGGGGATCCTCTCGGAGTTGGATTGCCTGCGGCTGCTCTCCTCGGACGAATTCTACGCGGACCATCAGGAAGAGGCCGCCATCATCAAGCACTTCATGACCGGGGCCGGCCGGACGATCCCCCCCGACCTTGGGATCTACGCCATCGCCCACTACTTCCTGACCACCCCGATTCGTCGTCTTCCCGTCGTCGAGGGGGGGCGGCTGCTGGGGCAGGTCAGCCGGCGCGATGTTCTCGGCGGTATCGAGGCGATGGCCCGCTGCCGGCGTAGCCGAAAGACCGACGAATACCTGCAGATCGCTCGCTCCTGGTCGGCCATCTGATTCTCAGCCGCGCAGGAATCTCCTCCACCCGAATCCGATAGACGTCGGACGCCTGTCTGGGCGAAGCGCTGCTCCGGCTTCAGAGCAGCATGCCGAGGGGTTCTTCGATAAAGCGCTTGATCTCGGCCAGGAGGTTGCCCGCCGACGCCCTTGGGATGCGATTCCCATCGCAGCCGAGGTCGAGGGAAACCACCCATCCGGATGCGCTGGCCCCGCTTTCGACGACCGTCTTGGGGCGGGCCGCCCCGACTCCGAGCACGATCGGATGCTCGCTGTCGGGGCCGAATCGCGCGGCCCGGATCCCGGCGATGTCGCAGGTAACGATGCGAAGCCGGGCAGGGTTCTCCCGATCCTCGTCGCGGCCCGGAAATTCAATGGCATGCCCGTCGCCGGAGTCGAGGGGGCGAAGTGCCGCTGAAATGGCCGTCAGCCCCTCGTCCCGTCCATCGACGCGGATGCGGCGCCCCCCGGCCGAAGAGGAGAGGCGAGTGATTTCGATTGCCGTTCCGGCACCCAGGATGCTGCGGGAGGCCCGAGAGGCGGCCCGGATGACGATGCTCTCGAGACCGATCTGCAACTCGTTATCGGCGGCTTCGAGTCGATCAACGATTCCGAGTGCATTCGCGACGCTGCATTCGGCGCTCAGCTGGAATCCCGGAATTGCAGCCTGGGACGGGATTCCAGCGGCCGGATCGGACTCGCTCCCTTCCCTTTCCGGACTTCGATCTCGAGGAATTTCTCCCGACGCGAGGGCGATCTGATTCTCCACGTCCGAGCGCAAGACGCGGCCCCGGGAACCGCTGCCCTCGAGGGAGTGGATGGGAATTCCGGCTCGATCCGCCAGACGCCGTGCCAGGGCCGTAGGGGCGACCTCGCTTCGGACGGGTGGCGAGGGAGGTTCCAACTCGACCGTCGGCGGATTCGCGGGGCGATGCGTCTGTTCGGAAGATTCTCCTCCGGCACTCTTTGCGGCTCCCCGCTCCGCTCCCTCCTCTGCGCTCGGTTCGATCAGGGCGAGCAGAATGCCAACCGAAACGTTCAGGCTGCCCTCCTCAACGAGGATGGAATTCAGGATGCCGTCGGCCGGAGCCTCGATCTCCAGGGTCGATTTTTCGGTCTCGACCTCGAGGATCGGCTGCCCCCGCCTGACCCGGCCACCCTCGGCTACCAACCAGGCCACGACGTCCAATTCTTCTACGTCCGGAGAGACCTGGGGCATTCGGATCTCGATGGCCATGGCTGCCTGTCTTCCTATCTTCCCGTCTTCCGCGATTCGTCGGGTAGGATAGCGCGGATCTCCCCGGCGCCTGACGACGGCTTCCGCGTCGGGCCTTCTTCCAGCCCCTCGGCCGCTCCGTTCAGCTTGCGGCGTGCAGCGCTCCGAGTCGGGCCAGTTGTTCTCCGGCCCCGCCCAGGGTCAGTCCGATCTGCTGGGACCAGATAAAGTAGCGGTGGATCGGGTAATCGATATCCGCTCCCGTCCCCCCGTGGAGGTGCATGGCCGAATGGGCCACCCGGCTTCCCCCCTGGCAGGCCCACCATTTTGCACTCGTACTCTCCGCGCGAGAGGGGAGGCCCTCTTCCAGCCGCCAGGCGGCCTGCCAGACCGTGGATTTCATGCACTCGAGGTCTATGAAGGAGTCCGCGAGGCGCATCGTGACGGCCTGGAAGGTTCCGATGGCGCGACCGAATTGCTTGCGTTCGCTCGTATATTCCGCCGTCTTGCGCAGGGCGGCATCGCAGATGCCGAGTTGCATCGCCGCCAATGCTGTCTGGCTCACATCGAGCAGCCATTCGAGGATCTCCTGGCCGGCCAGGGGATCTCCCAGGACATCCTCGGAATCGATCGCCACGTTCTCCAGGCTCACTTCGTATTGGCGCTCGTAGTTGTTCGCGATGCCCACTTCCAGGCGGACGCCCTCGGCCCGGGGATCGACCAGGAAGACTCCTGTCGTGCCGTCGCCCGTACTCGCGGCGATGAGTATCCGGGCCGCCTGTTGCGCCGCGGGGACGCAGACCTTGCGTCCGCTCAGAATCCAGCGCTTGTCTCCAGGGCGTGCGACGGTCGCGGGTCGCATCAGATCGCTAACCCCGATTTCTTCGAGTCCCGCCGTCAGGAGGATTTCACCGCTCGCCAGCCCGGGAAGCCAACGATTTCGCAGGGAGTCGCTTCCGAATTTCTCGATCGCCAGAGCCCCCTGGACCAGGCTGGGCATCAGGGGCAGGGGGGCCAGGGCGCGCCCCGCCTCTTCGAGCAGAATGAAGAGGGCCCCGAGGCCGAGTTCGCTGCCCCCGTATTTCTCCGAAATTGCCGTTCCGAGGAGATGGGCATCCGCCAGGGCACGCCACAATTCGTGGTCGATGCCATCCCCGTCCTGATCTCGTTCGAGGGCCGTGAGGCGCTCGTGTTCGCAGTTGTCCGCAAAGATCTGACGACTGAGATCCCTGACTGCTTCCTGCTCTTCGGTGAATGAGAAATCCATGGCTTCGTGACTCCTGGCCGGTCGGATTCTTTCCGACCGGCTCTTTCAGCGGGCTTCGACGTCGATACGATTCAGCGTGGCGCGCGCGGCATTCGCAGCCCCGCCATCGCCACGATCTCACGCTGTACCTCGTTGACCCCGCCCCCGAAGGTGTTGATCTGGCAAGCGCGGGCTTCCTGGGAGAGCGCGCCTCGCAGTGCGGCTCCGGGGGAATCGGCTCGCAGCCCCCCCGAGATGCCGAGGACTTCCAGCAGGAGGCGATAGACCTCGATCAGGGTTTCGGTGCTGTAGACCTTCACCGCCGAGGCGAGGGCGGGATCGAGGTGGTCGGCTTCGAGGGCCGAAGCCATCCGCCAGTTCATCACCTTCATGGCATCGAGCCGGGCCGCCGCTTCGCCCAGGGCGATCTGCACCCTGGCGTTGTCGATGACTCGTATCCCCTCGGCGTTTCGCATTTCCTTCGCCCAGGCGATTACGTCTTCGAGATGTTTGAAAGCGATTCCGCCGAAAGCCGCCAGGCCGACGCGTTCGTGATTGAGCTGGGTGGTGATCAGTCGCCATCCGTTGTTGAGTCCGCCCACGATCATGGAGTCATGCACGCGAACGTTTTCGTAATAACTCATGCAGGTATGCCCCCCGCCCACCGTATGAATCGGGGTGGTGCTGAAACCTGGGAGCTGGGTATCCACGATGAAGATCGTGATGCCCTGATGTTTCTTGACATCGGGGTCGCTACGCGCTGCGAGCCAGATATAGTCGGCATCGTCCGCACCGCTGGTAAAGATCTTTGTCCCGTTGATCACCCACTCATCCCCTTCCCGAATTGCGGAAGTCTTGAGGGATGCGAGGTCTGTTCCCGCGTCGGGTTCCGTGTAGCCGATTGCGAAATGAATTTCGCCGGCGAGAATTTTCGGCAGAAATTCCCGTTTGTGTTCCTCGGAACCGTGGGACATGAGTGCGGGGCCCACGGTATTCAAGGTGACGAAGGGAAGCGGGGCACCCGCGCGGCGCAATTCGTCGAAGAAGATCAACTGTTCGACGGCCTGCAGCCCGCCACCGCCAAATTCAGTGGGCCAGCCAACCCCCAGCCAGCGGTCGCGTCCCATTTCCCGGACGATCTCGCGAAAGACTTCCCCACCCTCCAGCATCTTGATGGCTCCCCGTCGTTCCGAGGTCATCAATTCCGCGAAGTAGGCGCGAATCTTCTGCTGGAGATCCTTCTGCTCGGGCGTGTAGTCAACGTGCATCGGCAAATCCTCGAAGCGCGGTCCGGATCTCCGGATGGGTGCGCGGTGAATTCCAGCGGACGGCCCCGCTGCGTCGGCAGAGCCAGGGTAGCCCGAAAATGAAACACGTTCTAGTCCCGGTCGATATTGGCTGGATCAATGCCCGGCCGACGGAAAGGGTTTTCGGCGCGACTTCCGCTGGCAGGAGGGCTAGCCCTGGCTCCTCCCGCGACGATCCCCCTCCGCGGGCGCTTGGCGGAGTTCGGGTGGGTGAGTTTCCGCCCTGCGACCGCCGCAGATTTCGGCCGCTGAGGTGATCGGAGGAAGCGGAGGTGCAGTGGGGGCGGGATGCAGGTCTGGGCGGCAATGGATCAGCGAATGCGCCTCTCGGAGGTCGCGGCACACGCCCGCCGGGCCGAGACCCTGGGCTATCCGGCCTGAACGTCCCCGACGCGGTCCACGATGGACTGCTCTTTGCCCAGGCGGCGTTGGCCGCGACGAAGAGCTTGCGGGTCGTCACCAGCGTGCTCGTTGCCTTTCCCCGCAGCCCGATGACCGTCGCGCATGCGGCCTGGGATCTGCAGGCGTTTTCCGGTGGACGCTTCGAATTGGGATTGGGCTCCCGGGTGCGGGGCAATATGGTCGGCCGCTATTCGATGGCATGGTCGCCTCCGATTCTCCGGATGCGGGAATATGTGGGGGCGCTCCGGGCCATCTTCGTGAGTTGGCAGGAGGGGGGCAGCCCTGGCTTTCGAGGGCGAGCATTATCGCTTTACCAGGATGCAGCCCTTCTTCAATCCGGGCCCTCTCGATCACGGCCCGATTCCGGTCCATCTCGGCGGAATCGGAAGGGCCATGACGGCCCTGGCGGGAGAGGTTGCGGACGGTCTGATGCGCCATCCCACCCATACATCACCGCGATTTCTGCGCGAGGCGATCTGGTTCTGCGCGAGGCGATCTGGCCCAGCATCGAGAAGGGAGTTCGGCGCAGCGGGCGCGATCCAGAGCTTGTCGAATTGATGGTCGCGGATTTGATCGCGACGGGGCCGGATCCGGAAACGCTGGCCGAGGCGCGGGCGGGAATTCGCGAGTTGCTGGGATTCCTCTACTCGACCCCCGCCAATTGGCCCTCCCTGGAACTCTACGGCTGGCAGGAGATCGGCAGGCGCCTCCACGCATTGGTGAGGGAGGGTCGCTGGGGGGATATGAGCAGACAGATCAGCGATGAAATAATGGATGAATTGGTGCCCAGCGCTTCCTATGGCGAGATCGTCGGCCTCCTGGGCGAGCGCATCGACGGGCGGGCGAGTCGCATGACGTTTCCCATGCCGAACCGTCCGGAATTCGAATCCGAGGCCCGGAAGGTGATCGAAGCCCTGGGCGAATTGGGCTGAGCCCTTCCCCTATCCTCGAGGGGATCGGCCGGGCATCGGTGATTCGATATTATTCCTCCCGGCGAAGCGGGGAGAGGCGACGATGGCCGTTTTTGTATCGGATTTTGATCATGCTCCAGGCCAGCATTGTGCCTCGACGGCGCTGAGCAATATTCTGCGCTTTCACGGCCTGCCGATCTCCGAAGCGATGGTCTTCGGCCTCGGAGCCGGTTTGGGATTCTTCTACATTCGCAACGACGATCTCAGCCCGAAGCGGCTCTATCACGGCCGTACCGTGACCCTCGAGTCGGATTTCTGTACCCATGCCGCCCTATCCGTAGTGACGGGGGTCGAATCCGACGATCGGCGGGCCTGGCAGTATTTGAGGGAGCAACTCGCCGCCGGGATTCCCGTCATGCTCTCCACGGATACTTTCTATCTCGCATACCAGAATACGACCAGCCACTTTCCCGGCCACCGCGCCGTAGCGGTCGGATTCGACGAAGCGGCGGATCGGGTCTATCTCGCCGATCGCAAATTGCTCGACTACCAGGCCGTCTCCCGGGATGAACTCCGGCTTTCCCGCAACGCCGACGACTATCCGATGCCCTGCCGTAACGAGTTCCACCATTTCCATGCGGGATCCGTCACGATGGGTCGTTCGCTTCCCGAGGCGATTCGAATGGCCCTGCGAAGAAATGCCGCATGGATGCTCGGGACCTCGGCCGATGAACTGCCTTTTGCTTCGATGGGATTGGAGGGGATGCGGAAATTGGCCGCCGACCTCCCCGATTGGAAGGCCCTGCCGGATTGGTCATGGGCGGCACGCTTCGCCTATCAGATCATCGTGAAGCGCGGTTCGGGCGGACTCTTCTTCCGCTCGATCTATCGGGACTTTCTCTCCGAGGCCGCGGAACTCATTCCGCCCCTCGGCGGGGAAGGGCTGGTGGAAAGGACGGCGTCGATTGCGAATGCCTGGGGTGAGGTCGCCGCCGTTCTCAAAGAAGAGAGTGAAAAAGAAAATTGCGTGCCCGCTCTTTTCGAAGAAGCCGGGGCCATGGTCGGGAAGCTCGCCGAGCGCGAGGAGGAACTCTTTCGGGAAATCGCCCGGGTGGCGGAGGATTCCGCCCTTTGGGCGTCCTGAATCGAAAGGGAATCCGATCCCCCTGCCTCGCATTGGCAGCTCCGCAGCCCCCCGCCTCATCCGCCGATCGTCGCTCGGATCGAATCGGCCCGATCCATCTCGGCTCGAAGAGCTTCCGGCGCGGGGCGAGGAATTGCATTGAGATCGCGGCTGGTCCCGAGATCAGTGGATCTTCGCCAGCCTGCTAGATCAGGTCGAGTTGTTGGGGTTCGCCCAGGGCTTCCGAGAAGGATGAGCCGACCTCGCAGAGAATCGTCTCGGCGACGGGGCGCAGGACTTTTTCGACATAGTGCTTTCGGTCGATCTTCATCCTCGCGTGATTGAAGCCTTCCAGGGGCTCGGGCCCGTCTTCCGTGATCAGGTAGTGGATCACGGATCTCGCCCGGCGTCCCTGGCGTTCCTCGAATTTGCGGGCCGCCTGTACGTGGGGTGGGCTCGAGGCCGTGTAGCGATCCAGCGAGCCCTTGCGAATTCTCTTCGTGTAGACGAGTTCGTGATCGAGTTCTCCGGAGCGGACATCGACAATCATATTCTTGACGAAGGGCAGGAGTTCTTCGTCCCGAAAGAGTCGTTCCAGCATTCCTTCCTGCAGCCTCTTGGCGATGCCGGGCCAGTCGCGGCGGACGGATTCGAGGCCGACGATTTCGAGTTGGCCCGCCTCGGCTTCGCCGATCCAGCCCGCGTAGCGCTTCTTGCTCCCCCCCTTGCCTCCGCGAGTACGGGGCAGGAAGAAGCGCGAATAGATCTTTTCGAGTTCGAGATCGAGTTGTGCCTCGACGTCGTATTCTGTGCGGATTCGCTTCGCAATATTTTCCGCCACCCGGATGCGGAGATCCTCGGCTCTTTTCAGGGCTTCGGCATTGCTGCCGTCCCGGGGCAGTTGTACGAAGACCGAATCCGTATCACCGTAGAGAACCGATAGACCCTCGCTTTCGAAGTATTCGCAGGTCCAGGCGAGGGTCTGCTGTCCGAATGCCGTGATTGCATTGGCGAGTTCGGGGCTGAAGAAGCGACATGCGGGGGCGGCGAAAATTCCGAACATCGAGTTCATCATGATCTTGATGGCCTGATCGCCATGTCGATCACCGCGTTTTCGGGCGGCCTCCCGCCTTTCCATGAAACGCTGCAATACCCGGGGCAGGATGGCCTCGTCGCGAGAGAGGTGGGCGAGATTCGGCGCGACGATGCTGGCCCCGGGCGCCTCCAATCTGCCCCGAGCCAGGGCCAGGGGGTCGATGTTGAAGGTGCGCATCAGGCTCGGATAGAGGCTTTTGAAGTCGTAAATGGCTACCCGCCGGGCCAGCCCGGGGGTGGGTTCGAGCACGACTCCGCCCCGCACCGTGGCCGAAGCGCGGTCGGGCTCGGCAGTGGGAGCCACCACCCCATGTCGTCGGAGTTCTGGCAGGTAGACGAGGTCGAAGGAGGCGATACTTGCGCCCACCCGGTCCAGTTGCATGCCTGTGAGGCGACTCCGCTCTCGCGCGAGGGAGAGCAGTCCCTCGTGTTCCAGGATCTCGTTCACGAGCCTGGCGTCTTCGAGGTTGTAGGCCGCCAGGGCGGCGGGATCTTCGAGATAGAGGCGAGTGATTTCCTCGGCGGTATCGGGAAGGGTCTGGTCGATGAGCTTTCCCCGGCCGAGCACGGCATGGGCGACGGTTTCGAGGCGATAGTCGGGCAATTTGAGGGCGTCGCGTACCAGGGGGATGCCGTCGAGCACCATCCGGCCCGGGATGCGGGCACGCGGGGAGCGCATGAAGCCGCGATCCCCTTCGAAAGAGGTTGCCCCGGGCAGCCGTCCCAGGGAAGACTCGGCGAGGTCGAGTCGATGAGCCCTGGCGCGCTCGCTCAAGACCCGAAGATCAAAGTCCACCACATTCCAGCCGAGAAGCAGGTCCGGATCCAATTCCCGAATCCGGGCGGCGAGAGCGATGATCAACGCTCGTTCGTCGTCGTGGATATGCACGTTTTTCATGCCCGCGGCCGGGATGCCGGGCGTTGCCACGATGTGGACCTCTTCCGATCCGCAGCCCGCCAGGGCCGCAGAGTAGATCGTGCTTGCATCGGCCGTCGTCTCGAGGTCGAGGGAGAGATGAGTCAACTCCATCTCGACATCCGAGGGACTGAGCTCCGGATTGCGGAATCGAATGACGCTGCCCCCCCGATTCTCGGGTCGCCCCCCGATCGAGATCGTATTGCGCAGGGCGAGATCCATCAGGTAGCGATAGGGAGGGCGGATATCCCCTTCGTAGGTGGGAATCCCCCGGTCACGCAACTTCTCCCGCAAGCGGATGAGGGTGTCGGGAAGGGATGCAAATACCCGGCTGACGCTTTCGCGAGCGAAGGTATGGAGTTCGGTTTCCCGCAGACGAATTTCCGCCTCGCCCGCCAGTATCCCCGCGTCCGAACGTCTGACGAAGAGATAGGGCTCGAAACGGTCATCCTCGACCAGGAAGGGGCGACCCGATTCGAGGCGTCCGTGGAGTTGGATCAGTGTGCGGCCCTGGCGGACGCGATATCCGGGTTGGAGAATGACGCCGTTGTACATCGGTCGAGTCCTCGGGCGAGGGGAGATGATACGCGGCCAGAGCGTGGCGTCTACCCGATTCCCGGCGTTCGCATTAGGATCTTCCCGGAGGATCGGTGTCCTTCGCCTGGCGGGGATCCGATCGTGGCATGAAAGGACTCAGTATGCAGACGCTTTCAACCGTCGCTCTGGGCGGCCTGGCCCTGATCTTCGCGATCGTCTCCCTGCTGGGCTTTCTGGCCCCGGGAATACTTCTGGATCCCCTGGGCATCATTTTTGACTCCCCGGCCGGAGCTGCCGAAATGCGATCGGTTTACGGCGGCTTTTTCGGTACGGGCGCAATCCTCTTTGGTTTGGGGTCGGCTCGGGAAGGCCTGCGGCGGATGGCCCTGATCGGTGCGACCATGCTTCTCTTCGCCTTCAGCCTGGGGCGGCTCCTGAGCGGGATCCTCGACGGAGTGCCGGGAGGGGGGCCGTCCCTGGTCAATACGATCGTCGAGGCGCTGGGCTTTCTTTTCTTTCTCGCTCTTCTTCAAGGGACTTCGCGATCGACTGCTCGATTCGCTTCGGAGGAAAAATGAGTGATGTATTGGCAATCGATCCCTGGGTGAATCTTTCCATGCTCGGGGGGCAGGCCCCTCCGGAATGGCTGCTCCGGGTCAAGGAAGATTATTTCAAGGCGGGTGATGATTTTCTCCGGGAACTCAGCCCCGATGAATTGATTCGACAGATGGATGCGGCGGGTGTCGAGAAGGCGATTCTGAGTGTTTCCCTGCAGGCTCCCCAGGCAAGCGTGCTCGAGTGCGTGAAGCGCGATCCCGACCGTTTCTTCCTGGCGGTCGTCTGTGATCCGACGGCCCATATGAAGACCTGCTGGGCCCTCGAGGATCTGGTGGCCGAGCAACCCGTGGTGATGGCTCGCGTCGTGCCATTCATGCACGATTTGCCGCCGAATCATCGGGACTACTATCCCCTCTATGCGAAGTGCTGCGACCTCGATCTGCCAATTTCCATCAATACCGGTATTCCCGGGCCGCCGATGCCCGGGGAGTGTCAGCATCCGATGCACCTCGATCGCGTCTGTCTCGATTTTCCGAAGCTGCGGGTATGCATGGCCCATGGCGCGGATCCCTGGTGGTCGGTGGCCCTGCGCCTGAT
>PVBE010529476.1_pt1 | contig 11099 bp, 10 predicted proteins | sample 1631181 | NCBI WGS metagenome assembly PVBE01 (sample SAMN08397723, study PRJNA350692) | Marine metagenome, whole genome shotgun sequencing project. | isolation source: water | place: Pacific Ocean | collected 2012-04 | reverse complement strand
AATGCAAAAATAAATTAAACCAGACACCATTGTATACACGGATCACTACCGTTCTTATAAGGTACTGGATGTATCAGAGTTTAAACATTATTGAATTAATCACTCTAAACTCTTTGTTGACAAGCAAAACCATATTAATGGAATTGAAAACTTTTGGAACTAGGCCAAGCATCATATGCGGAAATTTAATGGTGTTCACAAGTCTCATTTTCCTCTATTTTTGAAGGAGTGTGAGTGGCGATTTAATAACCCCAAGCCTAAATCACAATTAAAGCTGTTAAAGCAACTTGTTAAACAATATATAGGCTAGTTATCTGGTACAGCCCCAAAATAAATGCTAAAAATTTTCATGGTAATTACAAATATATTTATTTAATGAAAATTGTGCTTGCTAATCTGTCTAATAATTGACTCGGCTCATGCCCGGCACCTGGGACAATTTCAATTTGTGGAATCAACTCCTTTAATTTAATTGAATCGAGAAAAATATCATTTTCTCCAATAATTACTTTAAAATCCAGTACCGACTTACCATATTCCTTAACAGATTGCAGAAATTCCAGACCCCTTATCAAGGTAGAGCGATTGGGCAGGCTTCTCAAAAGCTCTTTTGGGAAGGGAATATTGCAATTTGTATAAAAATCAACCAAGGGTGTTTTGTCTTCACTTTGTTTCAATATTTTAATTAGATACTTTAATTGAGTGCCAGTAGTTTTTCCACCCATATCCTGCTCTTTTGTAAAAGCAAGGATCGGTGCTAGTACGACTTTTATTGAAGATATTGGAATAAAGTGTCTATTTCGGAATAGCCAGAGGCTGCCCAGTGAATACCCAAGATATAAATCGGCTTTGTTTTCATTTAATTTATGTTTGGCTTCATCCTCATCAAATGGATCGTTTGGATATATAACTCTGATATCGGAACCCCTGAAATACTTACCTATCTGCTCAGCAAACCAATCAGCAGGAATGGCCCATCCTGAAACTGCAGTTATTTTCATCTTTTTGCCCACTCCTTAAATACCGAAATGAAGGGAGTCAATTTTTCTTTAGTTAATTCTGAGTTAAGCGATATCCTTATTCTTGAACTGCCTGCTTGCACAGTAGGTGGTCGCACAGCACCAACCAGAATGCCCTTATTCATGCATAATTCTTGAAGCTTTAGGGCACTCTCTGGATTACCAACCAGCAAGGGCACTATAGGTGTATTAAATTGAGTTTCAACCTTAACAATATTCATTATTTGATTTCTTAACCACTGAGAGATATCTCTAAGGGCTTCTCGTTTTTTATGTGCATCCATTATTATGTCTATAGTCGCCAAGGCTACCCCTGCTTGATGCGGCGAAAGAAAAGTTGAGTAGATATATTCTCCAGCTTTATTAGTCAGGTATTCGATAATGGATGATGAATTTGTCAGGACATAGGCTCCATTACCCGCCAGCGCTTTACCAAATGTACCTACTATTATGTCCACCTCATCCTGAACGTCAGCCTCTTCAGACAAGCCTGCTCCTGTTGCCCCCAAAACGCCTGTGCCATGGGCCTCATCAAGAATAAGGAGAAAGGGATATTTCCTTTTCAATTTAATCAAATGTTTCAGATCAGGATAATCGCCATCCATGCTAAATACGCTTTCCGTAACTACAAACATGGTGTCATATTTATTAATATTATTTATAAGAAGCTCTTCCAGTTCTTCTAAATCCAAATGGTTATAACGTTTGAATTTAGTTGATCCACGATTCAGTGCTTGGGCCATTGAATGGTGTATATATTTATCCGCTAGAATTAAGTCATTTTTTTTTGGTAGATTCTTCAATATCGCCTGGTTTGCCATGAATCCTGTATTCAAAAGCATGCCGTATTTTTTCTTTTTCCAGGATAGAAGCTTTTCAACTAATTCCTCATGGCACGGTAAGTAACCTGATAACAAGGGTGACGCACCACTTCCTGTACCATATTTATTAGCAGTTTCGTTGGCCAGAGATAAGACTTTCGAATTGTTCCGCAAGTTAAAATAATCATTGGAAGATAAATTTAACAAATCACAATCATGCACACGTGTTTCTCTGTACAAATGTTCTTTGCGACGAATATTAAGTTCGCTTTTTAAGCGGGATTCGAGTGAATCAATCAAGGATTTATGCTTTTATAATGTGTGGTTAGATATGTGGTTAAATTATGGTATAAATTTAATTTTAAGTCAAAGTTAACACTTTATTGAAAAATTATGCCTGATTTTGATGATGATGGAAAAATATGGGTGCGCGGTTCTGTTCGACCTGAATATGGGGTCAGGGTAGGGGATTTATATTTTATTACTGGTATGGAAGAATCTGATAATATCAATTGTTTCATTCGTGATAAATATTTATTTGCCGATATTCATGATACCGGTAAGCAGTACCGGATAATTCGTCGTTTTCCTCTTAAACTTGACCCTGAATGCCCCGGAACATTGTTTAGCGGATTCACCAATACCAAACACGGGGATATCATGGCTCTTACCTACAGGAATGATGGTGTTGAAGAGTATGGAGTAGAAGGCGAGATGTATTCAGATGAAAATGCAAGCGGGATGGATTCAGTTCGATTTATACAACTGGCGGGATGGAAATAAAATAGTATTTATTTTTTGCTTCGTATAAGGCGAACTGCCTGATGTTCTCTTTCGCCGGGGTCTATAAATTCCATGTCCCCGCTTCTAAGGTCAATCCGCAAGCTCTGGCCGGTTTCATTTTTTTCGTTTGTCCATAAATAATAGGAACAGCCTGTCAGAAAAACAGAGGCAATATGAATCTCATTTCCCTCCCAGTCTTTTTGAACTAATGTTTCATCATATATCTGGAGCATCTCTTCTTTACTGGGAAGGCGCCAATCGGAATGCCCCCCGGCGTATACCTGATTCATCAAATTAGCATAATTGAGCCCTTCCTGGAGATTCGCCCATTTCCCCAAATCACCATATGAGTCTTTCGGAAGCCATTCCTTTTCGTTCTGGGTATCTGTTATCACTCCACTGTTTGAATCTTGAAATCTGTCCTTATCGCTCATTTGGCTCCCAATCGACATGGTTTAAAAGACCTGTAAGTTATCATTTTTAATATAAATCCACAAAGGATTTTAGAAATAACCCATGAAGTTGCCTGGTAATGGGTCCCGGTTCCCCATTACCGATCTGGCGCTGGTTTACGCTACAAACCGGTAGAATTTCTATTCCCGTGTTAGTTATAAAAGCCTCATCAGCCTCATAGATATAATTTTCCATAACAGCCTGCTCCTTGCAGATAATGTCATTGGCATCAGCAAGCTCAAAAACAACCTGCCGAGTTACACCGGGAAGAACATATTCATTCAACTCAGGAGTTACCAGTTGATTATTTTTTACGATGAAAATATTGGAAGTTGTTCCCTCTGCAACACAATTATTGTGATCGAGCATAATACCTTCATAGGAGTCTTCTTTCAAAGCTCTTTCGCGTAATACTATTTGTGACAGAAAGTTGCATGATTTTATTTGACTAAATATTCCCGAAACTCTGGGAACACAATTCTTGAATAAAGAAACTGAAACACCATTTTCATAGGCATACTCTGGCAATGAGGTGACAGGTCGTGCCTGGATTACAACGGTAGGCGGCGCATCATAATTAATATTGATTCCGGGCTCCTGTTCGCCACGAGTTATGGTGAGTCTGATGATTGATTCAGATAATCCATTAATCTCCAATGTCCGGTAAATAGCTGAACGAATTTCATTTCTTGTCATGGGCAATTCAAGAAATATCATGCTAGTTGATTTCATTAAACGGTCAAGGTGCTCTTCCAACCGAAATACCTTTTTTGAATAGGCTCGCAACGTTTCAAATAAACCATCGCCATAAATAAATCCCCGGTCCTGAACAGATACTTTTGCCTGATTGAGCGGCCAAAAAAGCCCATTTAAATATATGATTGGTTCTGGCATCAATGCTCTCCTGTCGGACTGGATAAAACGCGAATCATTGCGGCGGCCTTGGCTAATGTTTCCTCATATTCTCTGTCTGGATTTGAGTCGGCGACAATACCGGCTCCCACATGAAAGAAAGCTTTGTCGTCTTTGAGAATTATGGTGCGGATTATTATATTTAAATCCAACTGACGTGAAAATCCGATATAGCCAAAAGACCCGGAATAGAGGCCTCTGGCAGAGGGTTCCAATTCATGGATGATTTCCATACATCTAATTTTAGGACATCCGGTGATTGTACCGCCTGGGAAGAGAGCCTTCAATAGATCACGAATACTGGCATGGGATTTAAGCTTACCCTGAATATTGGAAACAATATGACTGACATGTGAATATTGTTCTAGAAACATAAGGTCTGTTACTTTGACGGATCCTGTTTTACAGACACGTCCCATATCATTTCTTTCGAGATCGACAAGCATGAGATGTTCCGCACGTTCTTTTTCACTGAGCAATAATTCTTTGGTTAAAGATTCATCCTTTTTGGCATCGTCTCCTCTGGGGCGGGTTCCTGCGATAGGTCTGGTTTCAAGAGTGTCGCCTTGAATCTTTATAAGTCGTTCAGGGGATGAACTGACGATTGAGAAATCAGAGAAACGTAAAAATCCTGAGAATGGTGCCGGATTGATCGCTCGCAATTTCAGGTAAAGCTCTAATGGGTCGCCTTCAAATTCTGTTTCAAAACGCTGAGCTATATTTGCCTGATAGATATCACCTTCTCGGATATATACCTGAGCACGGCGAACCCTATCCTTGTATTCTTCTGCTGATAGATTGGATTGAAATCCGTTCGAATGCAAACCCTCGGAAGTACTTATATCGGGCATGGATTCCTTAAGGGAATTATCCTCTAGAATTGGATCTACTTTTTTCCAGAACAGTTCAATTTCCTCAACGCACCGATTATATTCCGCATCATCACAATTTTGTTCAGTTGCGATAATAAATTTTAATTTGCATGATATATGGTCGTAGATAAGTACCCTGTCGACTTGCATAAAATAAGCATCAGGCAATCCCAAAGCATTGTGTTTTCTTCTGGGTAGATTTTCAAACAAGTCTCCAGCTTCATAGGCGATATAACCCACCCATCCACCCCAGAAATGAGACAAATGATCGAAGTATGGAATATCATCGTCAAAATCTAGGGCATCCCATCCTTCACTTACTGACTGGGTGGCTGATCCTGGACCACCGTTAAGATTTAGGGTGGAACATTCACCTCCAATTTTTACATAGCGATTATTAGGAGTACCCATTATGGAATAACGGGAAGTATCATTAGAGCCTTTTCCGCTTTCGAACAGGAAAGCTTCTTGGCTATCCCAAAATAAGTTTCTAAATAATGTTGCCAGATTCAATTGCGGTAAGAGTTTTTCGCCAACGATGGGAACTCTTTTATAGATAGCGGTCCATTCCTGGAATTTTTTTCTTGTGGGAAATATGTTCATCAGAAATATAAAAAATTTTAGGAGGTTATATGATGGAAATCATATAGTAACCGGGCTGGGAAGGGAAAGAGATTTATTCGTATCTCAATGCGTCGATAGGATTAAGATTGGCGGCCTTGCGAGCGGGATAAAATCCGAAAAATATACCAACAGCAACGGAGAAACCGAATGCCAGCAGGATGGATTGTGTAGAGACAATTGTTTCCCATCCTCCAATTTCTGAAACGGTTCGTGAAATAAGAATGCCCAGCATGATTCCAATGCCTCCACCGATAAAACTTATGAGAACAGATTCAATGAGGAATTGCTCCATGATTTCGCTTTTCTTGGCACCTATAGCGATACGAATACCTATCTCACGGGTCCGTTCAGTGATCGATACCAGCATGATGTTCATAATTCCAATACCGCCCACCAGAAGCGAAATACCAGCAATGCCGCCCAGCAGATAGGTGAAAGTCTTCGCCGCGTCTCCCCAGCTATTGAGCCATTGAGAGGAGTTCTGAACGTGAAAATCACTTTCCTCACCTTCACGGATACCATGGCGGATTCTAAGAAACGTATCGATCTCCTTTTTAATCTGTTCCAGGTCCTCTATCTTCTCAGCTTGAATGTCGATCGACTGAACATAGGTCATTCCAAACAATCGCTTTTGAGCGGTAGTAACGGGAATGAATATCTGGTCATCCGGGTCATACCAGCTCAATGCACCTTTAGCTTCTGTGATACCTATTACCAGATAGTTGTTGCCGTCTACTTTAAGTTCCTGACCGATAGGATTGATATCAGGAAATAGGTTTTTAACGACAGTGGCGCCTATAACAGCAACCCGCCGGGCTGAAATGATTTCTTCTTTAGTAAAGTATCTTCCACGGTCGAGGGTAAAATTGGCTAACTTAGCGTACTTGCGTCCGGTTCCTCGAACAGTGGTATTTGTATTTTTGTTACCGAATTTAAGTTGAGCTGGACGGTATACCTGCGCGGCTGCTCCAATAATAAGAGAAACATGTTCTTCTATTGCATCGGCATCTGACAACAGCAGAGTTTGTACACTGTCTGATGAAACATGCCGTGTTTTCTTTCTTCCCGGTTTGACGGTTATAATGTTCGTACCAAACTTTGATATAGTGCTCAACGTTTGCTGACGCGCACCTTCTCCAATGGAGATCATTGAAATGACCGATGCCACACCGATGATTATCCCAAGAGCGGTTAAAAATGTACGCATTGTATTGGCTATTAGACTACGCAACGCCATTTTAAAAAGGTCATATATCAGCATTAAGCAATTAACCCCTCGTTGAGAATATCCTGATGCATCCTGCCATCTTTCATTTGAATGATGCGGCGAGCTCTTGAAGCCACATCTCGCTCATGAGTTACAAGAATAATGGTTGCTCCTTCATCGTTGAGGCTGGAAAAAATATTCATGATCTCATCACCCGTCTGGGTATCAAGATTACCTGTGGGTTCATCCGCCAGGACAATAGCCGGATTGTTGACTATCGCCCTGGCAATGGCCACACGCTGACGCTCACCTCCAGATAATTCATTAGGCCTATGCATGGCTCGCTCGGCAAGGCCAACACGCTCCAGGGAGTCACGAGCGATTTGGTGAGAATTTTGGATCCTTCCGTAAAGGAGTGGTAGTTCCACATTTTCCAGAGCCGATGCTCGGGGGAGCAAATTGAAGTTCTGGAATACAAAACCGATGCGCTTATTGCGAACTTCCGCCAGTTGGTTAGGGCTCAATGACCGGATATCGAATTTTTCAAGGAAGTAAGATCCTGAAGAGGGGAGGTCGAGGCAACCGAGCAAATTCATCAAAGTGGATTTACCACTTCCCGAAGGACCCATGACAGCAACAAACTCACCGGCATCGATACGGAAAGTCACATCCACCATCGCATGGACGTCGACCTTACCAAGTTGATAGGTTTTGCTGAGCTCTTTGACCTCGATCATGACGGATTCACTAGAAAGATTTAAATATAGCTGCCCCATTACTTTTGGATTTGAAAGTCATAGGGGTCAAATGCGCAAGTTCAAAACTGCTCGATATCCGCCCTCCCGTCATATAACCTTTAGTGAAAGGGGGACGGGAATCGAGCAGCTACATTAAGAGCACCCTACTTGGAGCGGATCAACCAAAGTATTTTTCTTAAAGAGGACCCTTTTTTACCGGATTCCTCAAATTCGGCAAGTGCCTTTTCCCAGTCGCCGACAACGACTTCCTGTCCGGGTTCCAGTCCAGATAAAATTTCAGCGTGAATGGGTGTTTGAATTCCAACTTCAATTGGTACCTCCGTGGGTATTTCATCTATCTGGATCATTGCGTATGTCCGGTCTCCGTCGTGCCGCACAGCTTCTCTGGCTATGTACAGAGTGTCTTTAACCTTGTTGGTGATGATATCAACATTGGCGGTCATCATGGGTTTTAAAATCTTTTTACCTTTGCCAAGGATTTCTATTTTTACTTTAAACACCGTGATGCTGTTTTCTACGATCCCTTTGGGAGATATCCTTAAAACTTTTCCGGTGAAATTCTTACCGTAATATGCGTCAGCAGTTACATTAACCTTGAGACCCACTTTGATAGATCCGATATCAGTTTCGTCTACATCAGCAATAATAAACAGTCTGGACAAGTCAGCAATCACAGCCAGGGTGGTGCCCCCGCTGACATTGGATATACCGGATGAAATAATTTGGCCTTGTTCTACCAGTTTTTGAATAATCACCCCAGAAATGGGTGCATAGATATCAGTTTCATCAAGCCGTTCATTGACTTCATCAAGAGCAATCTGCTTCCGTTTTACTTCTGCCTGTGACAATTCAATTTCATGCTCCTTCATAGCTATACCGTGAATAGCAGCTTTCGCGGCCTGAAGGCGGGTTTTCGCTTGAATCAGTATTTGCTGATTTACTTTGTAGCTTGTTACCGCATTATCCCGTGATTCCTGAGATGTGAATTTTTGCGCGTAAAGATCAGCCTGCCTGTTTTTTTTGTCTCCAGACTCCTTAAGGTTAGCCTCTGCTTCTTCTACTTCTGATTCGGCGGATTTTAAATTGGTCTGGTAGTTGGTTTTTTGAAGGAGTAGGGCGGTTCGTGCTTTTTTCAGGCTGGCCTCACCGCTCATCAGGTCGGCCTTAGCCTTGGCGACATTTCTTGTTTCATCATTTTTGTCCAACTGAAGGAGGGCCTGACTTTTTGTGATTTGGTCCCCTTCTTCAAAAGGAAATGAAAGAACTTCGCCGCTGGCTTTGGATTTTACTTCAACCTGAAAATTTGGTTCGACAACCCCTTTGGTGGAAATCTTTATGATCAGATCCCCTTTCAGAGTTTTCACTGTTTTGAAGTCGACCTTGGATTGGGTTTCGTCGCTGTTTGAGTTGTCCGGAAGAAGATAGAAACCTATAAATAAAAGGACGACCCCAACTATAACCAGAGTCTTTTTCATGAATTCTCTTTAGGCTTTAACTTTATATCGTTAGCTTTTAATGTAGTCGCCATGACCTGACGCAAACGAATTTTTGATTTATTATAATCAATCAAGGCTTTTATTTCATTGCTCTGTTCTTCCGCAAGGTCCTCTTGAAACTTCAAAACATTGAAACTTGTTGACAGGCCTACCTCAAACTTTTTTTCTTCCGCCTTCAGTTTTTCTTCAGCAAGTTTTCTAGCAACCTTCGAAGCATGAATTCTCTTAATATCTGTCTTTAACTGCCTGACAGCTTCTCGCACTTCTACGATAATTCCCTTTTCAATATCCCTGATGCTCAGAATCAATTGAGCTTTTTCAAGGCGTGAAGCCGATAATTGGCTTTTGGCTGATCGGTTTCCTAACGGATAGCTGAAATTGACCCCAATTTCCCAATTGAAATATTTTGTTGATAAAGTGTCCGATAGTGCCTGCCCATAATCACCACCATATTTGCTCCTGCCAGTGAAAGTACCAGAGGTAACGTTGACTGCATTTCCACTTAATCCATTTAAGCCAAGACTTCCAACCAGATCAACCGTCGGATACAATTGGTTTTCACGATATTTGACCAGAATATTTTTATTTTCAAGTTCCTTTTGCTTTCCCAGATAGTCCGGGCGATTGAGGAGTGTCTCTTTTATAGCGTTATTGAGATTGATTTCCTCTATGACCATTTCAGGGCGGTCAGAGGGATGTATTGCTTTGAGTCCTTCATCTGATCCATAATCGATATTCAAAATATTTTTTAAAATATCCTCGGTATCCTGAATTAAATTTTGAGCAACCAGCAATGATTCGTTACGCGAAGCCACCTCTGATTGAGCCTGGAGCGTTTCAATCTCTGCCATCGTGCCAACAGATACCTGGGCCTTTACACGGCGTTCCAAATCTTTTGCGCGCTCAAGTGATTTTTTCTTCACTTCTAAGTCTTTAATTCTGAATACAAGGTCCCAGTAAACATTTTCTACATTGCTGATGATGTCTATTACCTTACCTTCAAATTCATAGTCAGATATATTGACCTCGTTTTTGGCAATATAAATATTTCTTTTATTTAGATCGATTCCAAAATTTTTCAGCAAAGGTTGTGTAATGCTTAAATCAAGTTCAGATGTATAACTTGGATTAAGCCCCGCCGTTGTGCTGTTTGTTTTATTTCGATCATTCGTAAAACTGAGTTCGTAGTCCGTTCCTGTTACAAATTTTTGGGTGAGCGAAAGGTTCCAATTTTGGTTTTTATTTCTACTCTTGTCAGGAGAACTGAAGGCGCCTGCTTGTTGCTTTGTTCCTTCTTCCGTAGATAAATTGATTTCAAAAGTTGGGTCGAACTCTGATTCACCCTCTGCTATGTTTTCTGTTTTGACTTTGGAGTTATATTCTTCCACTGCGATTGATACGTTACTGGCAAGTGTCCTCGTGACCGCATCTCTTAAAGACAGCAAAAAAGAGTTTCTTGGAGTTCTGCTACTTGAATTCAGTGCTTGATCATCAGACGCAGTTGATAATTCAGCAGTCTTACCGGGCAGTGGAGATTTTTTTATTTCCTTTGATTTGACAGGGGAGGGTAAGGCCTCCACCAGGAGAGGCATTGTCGATTCTGAATTCTCAGAGGCTCCTTTGGCTTCTTCAATGTTTGCAAACGGAGAAAATATTAAAATTAATGCAATACTTTTGATAAGAGGTGACATTTTCCAATGGCTCCGGAAACGGGTTAGGGATAAACCTATTATATTAGAATGATTTATATATTGGAAACAGCAATTTAATGATAAGTCCTAAATGGAACCATGAGGCTGAATTTAAGGAATAATCCTTTGTATATCTTTAAACTTAAAAGACTTATCGGGTTTTTCCTGTATTTCCTTTACACATCATTAGATAAGTTATTGAAATTTAATAGCAGTTCCATGCAACCCTATTAATTTTTGGTGCTTAAATTGAAGTTTTTTTTGGAAATTATTTATTATATTTTGGATGACGAACTTATAATGTATTTGCAGTTTTATATACATTATATTGCAAAGTAAACAACTCTAGAAATTTAGAATAAAATTAGGTTGTGAATTTTGCGGAAAATTCGTGCCATTACATTTACAGTGTGCTAAATTACACGAGAGTTTTATACATATTTTTATGCTTTTAATAGATTTT
>PVBE012944029.1_pt1 | contig 11100 bp, 12 predicted proteins | sample 1631181 | NCBI WGS metagenome assembly PVBE01 (sample SAMN08397723, study PRJNA350692) | Marine metagenome, whole genome shotgun sequencing project. | isolation source: water | place: Pacific Ocean | collected 2012-04 | reverse complement strand
ACTTTTACCTCTATTTTTGCTTCCTTTTGTTCCTGCTTTACGGTTAAATGCTTGGTGCTTATATACAGGATCTTTTTTTCCTGCTTCCCGCGCAGCAATTTCTTCATTTGTTCCGTGTTTATCTAAATCCCATCTATTTCCTGATACAGCATCAATAGCACCTGTAATATATCTAGCACCTCCCTGTACTTTACCACCGCGTCCATCAAGATCTGTTAAATTGCCTGTCGCAGCATCAACAAATCCACCACCATATCTTTGTACTGCTCCTGATACTTGGTTCCAAGTAATTGGATTTCTATTATTTTTAGCTCCACCCCCTCTTCTATTCTTACTTGGATTAGGATTTACATAAGGGGTTTCGTTACTCCTATCCCTCATTCCACTTCCTCTTGTTCCTCTTGTCATTATCGACCTAGTATATTACTATTAACTATTTAGACGAAATTTTCCAAAAGGTATAGCATCAAGATCATTTAGCTCATCATCAGTGACTTGATAAAGTCCTCCTGCTATTTCACTCCATGTATATTGTCTATTTTGACCCCAATGAAAGTTAATTCCACGAAATCCCCATTCTAGAACTTGAGTGACTGCAACTAGTGGATTTTGGTCATATTTAATGTTAGGTGTTTTGGGATTATATACGAACACATAAAAATTACCTACTTCGGGAATTTTATTACCTTCATCTAGGACACTGATAATTTCTAGCATTAAATCATCAGCATCTTCGGTACCAACTAGATTGTCTCTTACGGATTTAATACGACTCATTATTTAATACCCAATTCGTTTTCTGTGAGTACTTTAAATTCCCATTTTCTATCTTTACAAAATTCTGTTGCTGCTTCCCATTTTGCCTGATTTTTGGCATACTCACAGACTTGATAAACATAACTTTTTGTTTTTCTTTTTTGAACTTTAGGTTCGATACATTGTTTTTGAGGTTTAATTTCAATCACATATTTTTTAATTTTCCCTGTACTTTCTCGTACCTTAATATAAAAATCTGGGAAGTATCTATGAACTCTATTATCAATTGGTGAGATGTATGGAAGTACTATTTCTTCACTTCCCCATTCTAATATATTTCTATTTGAATCGCAATATTTCATGAATTTTAATTCCCATAAAGATCTGTAAATGATGTTTGTGGGATTGCCTCTATATTTTTTAGGAGATAATGGTTGATATTTTCCTTTATAAGCCATCTAAATAACTAATAATATAATCCAAATATAAAGTATTTAGAATGGGAGCATCCATAATTGATAAGATTACCATGCCCGAAGCAAAGGACTTCTTTGGTAGATTATCACAAACCAATCAATATAATATTACCCTTGATTTACCATATCAGGTAGAATTGTATTTACGTGATACCTTTGGTGATTATAGGAATTTTAAAAAACGATTTAATCTTCTTTGTTCAGATACGTCACTACCAACAAGTTCATTTGCGACTGGTGAAGTAAAAGATAACTATATGGGTATTCCTCAAGAATTTGCTCATACACGCATTTATAATGATATTGATTTTACATTCTATATTGATGATGATTATTCAGCATTGAAAATTTTAGATGGATGGATGGATTTTATTTCTGGTGGGCAACAAGATACTAGACGAAATGCATTCAGAAGATTTCAATATCCGAATACTTATAAGACAGATACATTATATGTTACTAAATTTGAAAAGGATATAAGAACTAATGCATTAACCTATAAGTTTATTAATGCATTTCCTAAAACAATTACACCAATTCCAATATCATATGGTTCTGCTGATATTTTAAAAGTAACTGTTAGTTTTAATTTCGACCGTTATGTGATGGGAAATATTTTAGTTCAATCCCAATAACCCTCCTATATAAATATACGACTTGTTTTAGCATATTATGCCTTTACCAAAAATTTCTACTCCAACATATGAGTTGGCGTTGCCATCTACTGGGAAGAAAATTAAATATCGTCCTTTTTTAGTTAAAGAAGAAAAGATATTAATTATGGCACTAGAATCTGAAGATATGAAGCAGATTACTAATGCTATAGTTCAAATTTTAAAGGATTGTATTATTACTAGAGGTATTAAAGTTCAGGCACTTTCTACATTTGATATTGAATATTTGTTCTTGAATATTCGTGCTAAGTCTGTTGGTGAGACAGTAGAAGTGAATGTGACGTGTCCTGATGATAATGATACTAAAGTTCAGATGGAAATTGATATTGATTCTATTAAAGTTCAAAAAGATAAGTCTCATAAAAGTATTATTAAAATTGATGATACAGTTTCAATGAAACTTAAATATCCTTCTTTACAGCAATTTGTTGAAAATAATTTTGAAGTAAGTGAAGCACAAAGTAATGTAGATCAATCATTGAAGATGATTACTTCTTGTATTGATATTATATACAATGATGAAGAGAGTTGGAGTGCTTCTGATTCTACCCAAAAAGAACTTGAAGAATTTATTGAACAATTGAATACAAAGCAATTTAAAGAGGTTGAGAATTTCTTTACGACAATGCCTAAACTTTCTCATACAGTTAAGGTAAAAAACCCTAATACTGATGTGGATTCTGAAGTTGTTTTGGAGGGTCTAGCTGCTTTTTTCAGTTAGGTATGGCTCATACTGATCTTGAGTCATACTATAAGATTAATTTTGCTTTGGTGCAACATCATAAATATTCATTAACAGAGCTAGAAAATATGATTCCTTGGGAAAAGGATGTATATGTTTCTTTATTGGAACAGTATATTGAAGAAGAAAACCTAAAGCAACAACAACGTGGCAATTAATCCTGAAGTCATACCTTCAAACGTAAAACTGAAGAGAACTCCCATCAATGTAAAGACTTTCTTTGGTACAGGTGATGGTAGTGGAGGATCTATTGCTCGTACAAATAATGCTATTGTTAAGAGTGGTGGTGGAGATTTAGTTGCTTCAGTAGTTCAGAATAATTCAAAGAAGATTTCAATACTTAAAAATATTCTTAAGTATCATCAAGACACGCATGGTAATAATAATGATATATTAAGTGAAATAAATCAGACTATTCAAGATATTGGTAATGCATTATCACTAGATTTTTCACAACGTATTACTGCAACGAATAAAGATATAAAAAAAATAAAAGATGATGAGGCAAAGAGACAAACTGCTGCGAAAGAAGCTGCAATAGAAAGTGTTAAAAAGATTGGTAAGGCGGGTACAGGAGTTTTTAATAAACTTACAGCACCAGTAAAAAGTGTATTTGATAAGATTAAAGAATTTTTTGGACTTATTTTTACTGGTATTGTTGCAAATAAAGCACTTGATTGGTTGAAGGATGAGAAAAATATAGAGAAAATGGGAGGGATACTTAATTTTGGTCTTAAGGTACTTCCCTTATTAATTATTGGTGTATTAGGGATTACTGCTTTAAAATGGACACGTAGATTATGGAAACTTGGAAGATTCTTATGGAAGATTCCTGGTAGACTTTTTGGTATACTTAGAACATTATGGAATATTGTTAACAAAATACCGAAGAAAGGATTTAAAAATGCATTACAACGTGGAGGTATTGCTGCATTTGGTAAAAAAGGTTTTGGAGGTGCAGCAAAAGGTGTAATGAGTAAAGTACCCAAAACAAGATTGGGTACACTTGGTGGAGAACTTGCTCAAAAGGGTGCTAAGAAGGTTGGTGGAAAAGCATTAGGAGCACTTCCACTTATAGGAAATTTATGGGATTTGGGATCGGCAGTTTATAGATTTGGTAAGGGTGATTTAGTTGGTGGAATGTTATCATTAGGAAGTGCCATTCCTGTTCTTGGTTGGGGAGTTGCTGCAATAGATGTAGCAAGAGAAATGGGAGCATTTGAAGGTACTCCATTACAGACGATGAAAAAATCTGCTGGTGGTACAGTAGGTGGTATTGGAAGCCCAACTGTTGATAGTATAAGAGCAATGCTTGCTCCTGGAGAAGAAGTTATTAGAACATCTTCAGCAAAGATTTTCAGACCTCTTCTTAAAGATATTAATAATGCAGGTGGTGCATTATGGAGTGAGTTTGCTGCGGCATCCAGAGATCTTTTAGGAATAATTGATACGAGAGAACAACTTTATAGTAATTTTAATAAGAGTATTAAAAAATATGATTCAATTTCTAGTGTTCCTAAACCGGTAATATCACAAACAGTAGGAGCAAGTAAGAAAGGGGGTAACATATCACTTTTACCATTTAATTTACCTAAAGACACAAGTTCATTAAAAGTACCACAACCAGAAAATACGGCAACTGATATTCCTTTAATTCCTGCAGCAAATGTGGCGAATGAATGGATGCAAGTAACACCAGACATATATGGGATATTTGTGTAAGATATGGATAATCAAGTAAAAAACCTTAAATTAAATGTAACTAATATTAAGAGTAATCTTATTAGTTCAAATAAGAAACTCAAAAAGTTACAAATAAAGAAGAATAACTTATTGACTGGATTACAAAAACGTAAGGATATAAGGGCAAAAGAGTCTAGAATTGAAAAGAAGATTGGTGCAGGATTTAAGAATATTGCAAGTGCAGTTACAGCACCAGTTAAAGGTATATTTGATAAGGTACTTGAGTTTGCCGGATTAATACTTGCAGGAATAGCAGTTAATTTTCTTCCAGAAATAATAACTGGAATTGAAACATTTTTTAATAGTGCTTTTATGAAGGGAGTTAAAAGTGTTATAGGTGGATTTGTTAATATAATAGCATCATTAGGGAATATGTTAGGAGGTCCTTTTTCATCGAAAGAAAAGAATGAACAACTTGAAAAGGATATAAAGAAACTTGGTAAAGATATGGATGCAGATCTTAATGATGCATCTGTAGAAAAAGATATGAATGCAATAGAAAAATTATTTGCAGGATTTGGTGCTGTTGTAAAAGAATCGAAGGATGAAGAAACTTCTTCTGTTAAGGACACACCAAATTTAAATTCTGTAGAAGATCTTCCTACTCTTAATCAATTCTCTGGTGGTGGGACCGTAAAATCTTCTAAACAAGCAGGTACAAAACAACAAGGACAATCTATTCCAACACAAACAGGTACAAAACCACAAAGATTAGCAAATAATGGATTTATAGATTTCAAAATCTCTGTGGATAGGATGAAGGAGAATATTGAATCTGATAAGAGTATGTTTAAAACATTTACTGATATTATAATTGATAAAAAAGTTATAGTGTCTGATGATGTACCTTTGGATAATCAACAAACTCCTAGATCTATTAATTGGGAAGGTATAGAAGGTAGTAAAACAAATATTAGTGCAGTAGATAAAACTAGGGTATCTTCATTATTAGCAAGTAATATTGAATCTGATCCTGATAGAGATGTGGTAGTTCTATTTGCTATTAAACCAGTTGCAGAACCAATGCCAATTATAACACCTGTTACTGTATCTAAAGGAAATACTTCTGTAGCAAGTCCTAAAGCTTCAGCATTATGGGGGCGTAGATAAATGTCAAAAGCAAGTGCAGCATTAGCATCGAAGATTTTTCCACTTACTATTACTGGTAAAGATGGACATGTTCAACGTATAGATGGTAAAACTTTAACTGTAAATTATTATGAGAGTTTGCTATCACCTAATATTACGGCAAATTTAGTCTTTGAAGATACTGGTAATTCTATGAAATATAAGAAAGCATATGATAAACAAGAAAGATCTGGATCAATTTATAATGCTTTACCAATAACAGGTGGAGAGGAATTAAGTTTTAAAATTAGTGGTAAGTTGGGAAAATTAGATTTTACTAATAATCCACTTTATGTAAATGGTGCAGTGAATTTGGATCAAGAATCTCAACGTGAATCTGTTATTCTCGATATAGTATCAAAAGGTGCAATTTCTAATCAAGAATCAACAGTTTACCAAAAATATACTGGAAAAATTAGTAATAATGTTAAGATATTAGTAAATCAATTTCTACAGACTGATGTAGAAGTAGATTCGACGGCAAATTCTTATAGTTTTGTTGGAAATAGTAGTTCTGTTTTTGATGTACTTTGTTCGTTAGCATCAAAATCTATGCCTGATAAGGGGAATCCTGGATTTTTCTTTTATGAAACTAGAGAAGGGTTTAAGTTTAAATCAATTGATGATTTGATATCACAAGGTCCTATTGCAACATATTATAAGTCAGGTGTATCAAAAGCTAATTTGGATAATGATGAGAATGATTTTAAAATATTATCTTTTTCTGTTGTTAAGAATCAAAGTTTAATTAATTCTCTAAAATCTGGTATCTATGAGAATCGTACTATTTTCTTTAATCCAAAAACATTTAAAGAGGAAGAGATAATTTGTAAACTTAATGAAGCAGGTGGAAAAAATCAAGGAAGTTCTAAATCTATTACCTTGGATACATCTTTGGGAAAATCTGCAGAATTACCATCTGTAAAAAGTTTTACTAGAACTCATTATGATATTTTAGATGTTGGTACACTTGATCCAACTCCTTCAGGTGAAGAGACTACTGGGGCAAAAGATTGGCAAGCACAATCTACTATGAGATATAATTCGTTATTTACACAAATGGTGACTTTACAAGTTCCTTGTAATCCAGAATTAAAAGCAGGTGATGTGATTCAATGTAATTTTGAGATTCTATCAACAGATGGTAAAGAAATGGGTTCTTCTGATCCTGTACAGAGTGGAAGTTATTTGATTCTTAATTTATGCCATTCATTTGATAGGTTGAGATCATTTACTTCTATGACTTTAATTCGTGATACTTACGGTCTATACACTAAAAACGGTAAATAATGAAAAGTAATCTAGGATATGCTACACATGAATATAGTTGGTTTATAGGGCAAGTGCCTCCTGATCAAAATCAATTTGTAAAAGGAGCAACTTGGATAGAATCTCATGGTAATCGTGTTAAGGTAAGAATACCAGGTAAACATCCAAAGAATGCATTAATTCCAGATGAGGATTTACCGTGGGCAATTGTTGCAAAACCAACTTCACAAGGTAATTATAGTGGTGGATCGATAGGTATATGGGGTGGTGAATGGGTTCTTGGATTTTTTATGGATGAGTCAGAACAAGTACCTGTTATTACTCATGTTTTAGGAAATAATCTCGTTGATTTTGAGATTACAAAATCTAAAGATGGAAGTACTTCTTTTGCAAGAGTTAATAGATTTAATAGTGAAATGAACCCTAATGCAATTCAAGTTGTAGGGGGAGTAAAACCAACGTCTCCAGCCAATGTAACTAAAGAAGATATGCCATCAAAATCATCAAAATCTGTACTGTTGAATGAACAGTCATCTAAGGAGTATGAATCCACATTCAAACCACCAGTAGAGACCACTTCAGAAACTGTTACAGTTACTGATGTAGAATAAATAAACATATCAAAGTATATTCGCATGACAGATTCAGCAAATAAACCATCAGATAAGACATTAATTAAGCAGGCTAAAGAGGCAATTTCTACAGCTGAAAAATTAAATGAAAGAAGTAGTGATTTATGGTCAGCTGAGGAGCGTCAACAATTTGAAGATGCGCAACAAAAATTTGATGAAGCTAAGGTGGAGTTGAAAAAGAGACATCCTAAATCCAAGACAAAACAGACAGATGGTAAATCATCAGCATCTAAAGGTGCTCAAGGTGCTGAAATAATATATAATACTCCTGCTTATGCAGAGATTGTAGCGCTAGTAAACAAAGACAGACCTTTGCCAGATCCATGTGGTAAATCTGAATTATCTAAAATTAGTATATCTCTTCAGAATTTTTTTGAAACACTCAAAGCAATTAAAAAGCATGGAAATTTTTATCTTCAGAATGCAACTAATAAAGTAGGAGATATTAAAAGATTAGTCAAGAATACATCAAAAATTATTGGGTCGGTTCTTAAATCATTAATTCAAAGAGCACGAGATTTTCTATTAGATCAAATTAGATCAGCAATTTCAGCAATAGTTGATATGTTATTCCCAACAATTGCTAAAGTTTGGAAAAATACCATAATAGGACAAATTGTTAATACTATTCTATGTAAGTTCAAGGATATTATTGCAGGTCTTGCAAATCTTGTTCAAGACTTTTTGTTTGAATTGATTGGTAAAGTTGTAAATATTCCTTTCTGTGCAGCTCAACAATTTACAAATGCATTAGTTAATAATGTTGCTTCTGCAATTGATAAAGCATTAGGACCAGTTTTAGATCAGATTAGTAATCTTTTAGGTGGAGTTGGTAAAATAGCAGGATCAATTTTTGAAGCAATTGATTTTGTTCTTGGATTTGAATCTTTCTTATGCACAACACCAAATTGTCCTGAAATTAAGAAGTTTAAAGCAAGTCCATTTATTAAAGGACCAACACCAGCAGATCAAGATAATTTTGATAATTTTCTTCCTATTCCTGACGCAGAAGATATTTCTGGTGATATAACAGGTTATATTGATAACTTATCAATTTTTGGTACAAAATTAGGTGATACTGCTGGAACAATTGATTCAAATATCACTCAATGTAATACTGCTGCATATGAATGTGGTCCTCCAAAAGTTGAAATCTTTGGTGGAGGTGGTATTGGTGCTTTTGGAAATGCTGTTGTTGATATGGCTGGTAAGATTGCGGGTGTTAATTTAGGTTCTGGTGGTTCTGGATATTCAAGTCCTCCTTTTGTAACCTTTATGGATACATGTAATAGAGGTAATCATGCTTCTGCATATACTGAAATTAATGATGAAGGTGAAGTTATAAGAATTATTATGGTTAATCCTGGAAATGGATATTTAAATGCTCCAGATGGTACGAATGAATTTGAACCGGAAGAAGATTATATAGATTCACTAATTGGTACATTACCACTTCCTAATCTTGGTATTGGAATTCCAACACCAGTAGATACAATAGATACAGTAGATAGTGATCAGGTAAATGATTATATTATATGTTTAGATGAATTTCAAGTAATGTCTACAGGTATTGGATATACTGTTGAAGATGAAGTGATTATTACACCTGATATTCCAAATTTGGAAGCAAGTGTTCAAATGTCTGAACAAGGTCAGATTATAAGTATTCAAATTTTAAATAGTCCTTGTGGATTAACTGTCGTTCCTACTATAACTATAAATAGTGAGACTGGAGCAGGTGCTAAAATTAAACCACTATTATCATTTACTAGACTTGGAGAGGATTTAGATCAAGAAATTCCAGATACAGTTGTTTCAGTAGATATTGGTACTGATTCTGATACTATTGCTACTTTAGCTGAAAGAAATATTGTTCGTGTTATTGATTGCCCTACTGATACCTGTATAGGTTGTAAATAAATTATGGCTGAAGATAAATTTTTACCAGAATATACTGTAACTGATAATCCATATGGAAGGATGACTTTTGGACCAACTGGTCCAGAGGATAAAGATGATGGCGCAGAACTTACTATTGCTTTAAAAGGAGGGCATTATAGACATTATAATCAAAATGGAAGTCAACTTGAACGTATTCCTGGTTCATCTCATGAAGTATGTGGAATAGTTGAGCCTGTATCTGAAAAATCTGAAGATGAAAAAGAAGTTGTATCTAAATCAATTACTGCTGAAAATGGTGATATAGTACTTAATGCAGAGGCAGGTAACATAAAATTAATAGCTAGGAACATTTATATTGAAACTGCTGGTGATGGTAGTGATGGATCATTTATGTTGAAAGCAAACGATCATATAACAATAGTTGCGGGTGAACAAATGACTTTGGGAGCACCTAAAGTATGTTTATCAGCTTCTGATAGTATTTCTTTAAATGGTCACGGGTGTTTGTATATTATGACTACTGATATTGTTCAGGGATCACCGTTAAATGCTATTAGTAAATTATTAAATATTGGCTCTGGTGCATCATTTCTTAAGTCTTTTATTGATGGAGTTACAAAGACATGCAAATAGGAGGTAAATTATGGCTTGGAATGATATAGAAGTTAGACATTTAGATGTTTTTAATTCCATTGTTGGTGGTGGACTTATATTCCCTAAAATGTTTACAGAACCAGGAGGTGGAGTTTTATCAGCACATAAAGGGCATTTTGGTGGAGGTTCTAGTGCTATTCCATATAGTGCATCATTAATTGCTGGACCTTCAATAGCAGTACCACCAGCTATACCAACACCATTAACTTGGAATTTCTTGGGTTTAGGACTAGAAACTGGTGTAAGAAATCAAATTGGAGTTGATATAAAAATAGGGACAGATGTGAGTATGGGTCCTTTGAGAATAGCATATAGTACTTTTAAAAGTGCTATTGTTGGAAAGGAATCAAGAGTGACTCCTGGTGATAAAACCACAGCAGCAGATGAAAAACATTTATCACCTAAAGGTAAACTTTTAGGATTCTGGGTATATAATGGACGACCAATTGGTTGGCTTCATTCTCATTCTGATTCGAGAATTAAAAAGAATATAAATCCATTGGACAATTCTCTTAATAGTGTGTTAAAATTAAATCCTGTATCTTATGAGTGGAGAAAAGATCTTCTTCCGACAGATTTTTTAAAAACACAGAAAGAAGGTGTACAATTTGGATTAATTGCCCAGGAAGTTGAAGAAGTTATTCCACAACTCGTTAAGGATGAGAAACTTTATGATAAAGAATGGAAAGGAATTGATTATGCAAGACTTACTACAGTATTAATTGGTGCAGTTAAAGAGCAGCAAACACAGATTGAAGAGTTAAAAGAAAGGATTTCTGTGCTAGAATTTAAATAAATAGGGAATAAACAGATATGGATGATACATTAAAAAATAATACGATTAAGATCTTTGAACGAGATCAGGCACAATTTGAAGGAGTATTTGATAGACGAACAGATATTGATGCTCCCGAAACAGTAGAGAAGGTTACCGTTACTGAACAGGAGGATGGAACTTGGAGTAAAAATTCTGTTGAAGTAAAAAGTAATCTTAAAGATGATCGTGTTATTGGTGAAAAGGAAGCACAAATTGAGAGTGATGCAAAAACTTTGCGTGATTTTACTGCTATAACTGATAGAAAACTAATAGGAATTGCAAGTCAGATTGATGATAAGAAACGATT
>PVBE011094209.1_pt1 | contig 11100 bp, 12 predicted proteins | sample 1631181 | NCBI WGS metagenome assembly PVBE01 (sample SAMN08397723, study PRJNA350692) | Marine metagenome, whole genome shotgun sequencing project. | isolation source: water | place: Pacific Ocean | collected 2012-04 | reverse complement strand
TTCTTTGGTTGCCATGATCAGGCCTCCTCGGTGTCGTCGGCCGCAGCCGTCTCTGTGTCGGCATCTGCCTCTTCGGCAGTTACCCCATTGTCATCAGCCGGCGCCTCTTCAGCAGCAGCATCATTGTCATCAGCCGGTGCCTCTTCAGCCACGGCATCAGAATCTGTTTCCTCGACCGGAGCCTCATCGGCAACGGCCTCACCCTCATCAGCCGGTGCCTCTTCAGCCACGGCATCAGAATCTGTCTCCTCGACCGGAGCCTCATCGGCAACGGCCTCACCCTCATCGGCGTCGTCTGACGACACCGGTCCACCCTGCTGATCGATCAGCGCCTTGAGCCCGTAGGCCAGGTTCTGTGGGAGTGCATTGAGAAGGCTTGCGAACTGCTGCATCGGTGCAGCCAGTGCGCCGGCAATCTGGGCGAGCAGAACCTCGCGCGGTGCGATCTTTGCCAGGGCCCTGATCTGCTCGACGCTCAACCTCTCGGAGTCCAACAGGCCGCCCTTGATCACCAGAGCCTCATGGACCTTGGCAAACTCATCGAGGGCTTTTGCGAGCGACACGGCATCGCCGGCTGAACCGTCGGGCCGCTCGCCTACCAGGGCAATGGCTGTAGGCCCGGTCAGCAGGTCGTCGATGTCAAAGGCCAGGTCGCTGACCGCCAGTCTCACGAGGGTGTTCTTGTACACCTTGTACTCGCCACCGACTGCACGTAGTGCAGCACGCAACTCGGCCAGGGCAGGGACATCAAGGCCCCTGTATTCGGTCAGCACAGCGGCTTCGGCGTTGGCCAGCCGCTCGCGAACCTCGGCTACGACAGCAACCTTGTCGGGGCGGGGATTCTCCACGCTCCTACCTCCTGGTGTTCCTCGGGTCAGGGGCTGCCGGTTGCACCGGCCTCCCATGTACGTCTTCGATCTGGCGTGACGGACGTACACCGATGACCCGGTCCGGACATGGCCCGGAGCCGATCAGGAGACTCGCCTGCTCGGGCGGCCGTCAAGCGCGTTCTGTGCCACATGGCGGCACAACCCGGAGGTCTTCGGTGAGCGTGTCAGTTGTGGCGGTCAGGGTAGCGTTGCATCGTCGCGCCCCCACCTCCGCTGCTGCAGTAGGCGTCAGTCGGCGACCTGTTGCGGATCGATTCTGATGCTTGGCCCCATCGTCGATGAGATGGCGACCTTCTTGAAGTAACGGCCCTTGGTGGATGCAGGCCTGAGACGCTCCAGCTCCTCAACTGCAGCCTTCAGGTTGGCTGCAAGCGCCGGAACCTCAAAGCTGACCCGTCCGATGGGGAGATGGACGTTTCCGAACTTGTCTGTCCGGAACTCAACCTTGCCACCCTTGAACTCGGCTACCGCCTTGACGACATCGTCGGTGACGGTGCCGGACTTCGGGTTGGGCATCAGGCCACGAGGTCCGAGCGAGCGACCCAGCTTGCCGACCGTCGGCATCATGTCGGGGGTCGCTATGGCCACATCGAAGTCGAGCATTCCGCCCTCGACCTCGGCAGCCAGGTCATCGGCACCGACATGGTCGGCTCCGGCCTCACTGGCAGCTGTTGCGGCCGCGCCCTGGGCGAAGACGGCCACACGGACGTCCTTGCCGGTTCCAGATGGCAGGCTCACAGTTCCGCGGACCATCTCTTCGGTCTTTCGGGGGTCAACGGCAAGACGCACCACCAGATCGACGCTCTCATCGAACTTGGAGCCGTGGACCGACCTGACCATCTCGAGCGCATCTGTGCCCGAGTGGAGTTCCTGTGGGTCTATACGGGCCGCTGCATCGTCGTAACGCCTGCCCCGGCCGCTGCTTTCTTCACTCTTCGCCATGGTGTTCCTCCCGGCTTCCTCGGGTTCGGCTCCTGTGTCCGGCGGGGCGAGGTACTCCCCTGTCCCGGAACCACCCATTGCGGATGGTGGCCATCTGGTCTTGGATCTGGTCAGGCGACCTCGATACCCATGCTGCGTGCAGTTCCTGCAACCTGCAGCTTGGCGCCTTCCATGTCTATGGCATTGAGGTCGGGCATCTTGGCCTCGGCGATCTCCTCCACCTGGGCCCACGAAATGGACCCGGCAACCTCACGGCCAGGGTTCTCAGCAGCCTTGTCAAGCTTTGCCGCCTGCCTGATGAGAAACGAGGTGGGCGGTGTCTTTGTGATGAAGGTGAAGGAGCGGTCCTCGTAGATCGTGATCTCGACGGGAACGATCTGACCGCGCTTGTCCTCGGTCTTGGCGTTGTACTCCTTGCAGAAGTCCATGATAGCCACACCGTGGGGGCCGAGCGCTGTACCGACGGGCGGTGCCGGGGATGCCTGACCGGCAGGGATCTGGATCTTCACGATCGCCATTGCCTTTTTCTTAGCCATGTCTGTTACTCGTAGTCGGTAGTCGGTTGGGGCCACATTCGGTGGCTGGGTCGAACGGTCAAGTCTGGAGGTGGGTCAGAGGATTGGCAACCCTGGCACCGGTCACCTCTCGGCAGCCCGGGCAGGATCAACAACTCAGAGCTGTGCCACCTGTGAGAACTCCAACTCGACCGGGGTTTCCCGGCCGAAGATGTTGACCAGCACCTTGACCTTCAGCTGGTCGACGTTTATCTCGATGATCTCGCCTGAGAAGTCGGCGAATGGGCCTTCCTTCACCCTCACGGTGTCGCCGGTGTCGAAGCCCAGCCTGGCCTTGGCCTTGACGGGTGCTTCGGCTGCGGTTTCGTCGGCGCTCGGAAGGAAGGTCTCGACCTCGCGCCGGCCCAGACGGGATGGCTTGCCGCCGGCGCCCACGAAGTTGACGATGCCGGGTGTGTCGCGGATGGCGGCCCAACTGGCGTCGTCGAGGTAGCAGCGCACCAGGAGGTAGCCGGGGAACATCTTCTTGGCGACCGTGACCTTCTTGCCGTTCCGGAACTCGACGACGTCTTCCATGGGGATGACAATCTCGAGGATGCGATCCTCGAGGTTCATGGATGCCGTGCGGGCATCGAGGTTCTTGCGGACCTTGTTCTCGTAGCCGGACTGGGTGTGGACGACGTACCAGTTGCCCGGCCTGTCATAGGCGCTCTCCGGCTTGGGAGCCGGCTCACCGTCATCGGGTGCGAGGAGCGCTTCCTCGTCGATCACCTCGACCTCGGTGGCCTGGTCATCAGCGGCAGCTTCCTCGGCGGGCTGGGCTTCGTCGACAAGATTGCCGACTGGGAGCAGATCGGCCGGTGTCGGCTCGGCTACGTTGTCGGCAGCCTCGGCTCCAGAGTCAACGAGGTTCCCGGTGGGGAGCAGGTCGGCAGCAGCCATTGGTGTCTCGGTCTCTTCTGTGGTGCTCATCAGATGTCAAACAGGTTGAGTACGGAGTTGGAAAATATCCAGTCGAGGCCCGCCACGATGGAGGTCACGGCGATGATGGTGACGACCACGACCGTTGCGTAGTTGGCGGTCTCGGCACGTGACGGCCACGCAACCTTGCGGAGTTCGGCCCTGACCTCGCGGGAGAACTGGGCAACGCTGGTCCGCTCCTCGGCCTGGTGCGACGACTGCTCGCGGCGCTGACGGATCGGCTCGCCATCGGCGTCAACCTCACCCTGGCGCTGCAGGAGTCTCTTCTGCTCGCGGTTCATCGACATGGACAGGCCTCAGATTGGAATATCGGTGGATGGATCAGGCTAACGGGGTCAGATCGCCGCGCGCCCCCGATGGGCAGGTTGACGACTACGCGATCACCCTGCCGATCGGCGATACCGCCGACTGGCCTTGCAGGGCAGGAGGGACTCGAACCCTCAACCGCCGGTTTTGGAGACCGGTGCTCTAGCCATTTGAGCCACTGCCCTGTGTCCCCGACCTCCAGCTCATTGTCGGAGTCGGGGGGCGGATCCGGCGGCAGGATACCAGCCGACCTGACCTGATCCAGCAGGGAAAATCGTGTCGGTGGACGTGTTCGTCCTATGGCACGACCCCGGGGCAGGATCAGCGGGTCTCCTTGTGGTCGACATGCGTGCGGCACCACCGGCAGTACTTCTTCAGCTCGACACGCTCGCGCGTGTTCGCCTTCGACTTGGTGGTGATGTAGTTGCGACGCTTGCACTCCTGGCACTCCAGGGTGACCTGTACTCGCTTGTCGGATGCCATGACGATTTCTCACTTCCGGGTTTTTGGACGACCGACCGTTCTCTTCGGCGGGCCGGGTCGCTTTTCTGGCTTGTAGCGACGGACAGATTCGAACTGTCGACCTCTCGATTATGAGTCGAGCGCTCTCACCAACTGAGCTACGTCGCCAGCGAGCTCCCTGACAGAATCGAACTGTCGACCTTCTCCTTACCATGGAGACGCTCTGCCGACTGAGCTAAGGGAGCACTACCACCTTCCGGTGGTCAGGCAACAGGATGCCACGCTAACCCAGTGTTCCCCAACGTCACCCATCTCATCTGACGCGGCAACTAGCTAACTACAGTCGGTCCATGTCTTCAATCCGGATACGGCTGGCCCAACCGGGTGACTCCGGAACCATCCGTCGGATCTACAACATCGAGGTGCTCGCCTCAACCGCCACGTTTGACCTCGTGGAGCGAACGGCCGAGGAACAGGCGTCGTGGCTGGCAGCCAGGTCTGGAGCGTTCAGTGTGCTCGTCGCTGAATTAGACGATGAGGTTGTCGGCTTTGCATCACTCTCGCCCTACAGGGAACGTGCCGCCTACCGGACAACAGTCGAGAACTCCGTGTATGTCGACACTGACAACCGTGGCCGTGGAGTCGCCGATGCCTTGCTGGGAGAGTTGCTAAAGGTTGCCCGCGACAGCGGCTTCCACTCCGTTATCGCCAGGATCGGAGGAGGCAACGAGGCCAGCATCGCTCTCCACGCCAAACATGGTTTCGAGATGGTCGGCATTGAGCGCGAAATCGGACGCAAGTTTGGGCGGTGGCAGGATGTGGCGGTCATGCAGGCAGTATTGGACACTGGCTGACCTAACGGGCGCAGGAGGGCTTCAACCACCCCCCAGGCCTTGTACTGCTTCTCGAAATGGTGGGCCGGGGAGGATTTGAACCTCCGAAGGCAATGCCGACGGGTTTACAGCCCGTTCCCTTTGGCCACTCGGGCACCGACCCAGAACGTCGGAGGATACCGGCCACCCCGAGTCCAGCCACCGACTACCCGTGTACCGAAATCCGTCGCTAGGGTTTGCCCATGGCTTCCTTCGACATTGTGTCAGAGATTGACCTCCAGGAGGTTCGTAACGCTGTCGATCAGGCTGCTCGGGAAATCCACACCCGGTTTGACTTCAAGGGAACCAACTCGAACGTGGAGTTGGGCGACGGCGCCATAGACCTGGAATCCTCCACCGAGGACCGCCTGGCCGCTCTCGTGGTCGTGCTCGAAGAGAAGCTGGTCCGCCGCAAGGTTTCCCTCAAGTCCCTCGACTGGGGAACGGTCGAGGCCGCCAGTGGTGGTCGTTCCCGCCAGGTGGCCGGGCTACGGGCGGGAATCGACAGCGATTCGGCCCGCACCATCAACAAGATGGTGAAGGACCTCGGCATCAAGGGAATCCAGACCCAGACCCAGGGTGACCAGGTCCGCGTCAACGGCAAGAAGCGCGACGCCCTCCAGGAGGTCATCGCCGCCCTGAAGGCAGCTGACCTGAACCTGCCCCTTCAGTTCACCAACTTCCGCGACTAGGAAATCGGACCCCCACTGAGGGTCTCGCCTGACCTCCAGGAGGCACCCCTGAGGCGGTCAATGCGATCCTGGGTCAAGGGGTGGGTTGAAAACAGGTTGCTACGCCTTCGCCTTCCAACCGCCTGGGCCTTGAGTGGGTCAACGATGTAGGACGAGGCCTGGTTCGGGTTGACACCTGACGGGATACGTGCAGCAGCCACCTCCAGCTTCTCTAGTGCGAGGGCAAGGGGCTCGCCATCGCCCATCAGCCTGGCCGCCGAGGCATCTGCCTGGAACTCACGGCTCCGGCTAATCGCCGCCTGGATCACCATGGCGGCGATGGGAGCAAGGATTGCCAGTGCGATGTCACCGATCGGGTTGCGTTCCCGGTCAGAGGACCGGCCACCGCTGAACATTGAGGCCCACATGGCCATTCGGGCAATCATGGTGATCGCCATTCCAACCGCCGCAGCCACCGAACCGATCAGGATGTCGCGGTTGCGGATGTGCATCAGCTCATGGGCCAACACGCCTCGTATCTCGTACCAGTTCATTCGGTCCACGAGGCCCTGGGTGATCGCCACGGCAGCGTGGTCGGGATTGCGACCGGTGGCGAAGGCGTTGGGCTGGTCGTTGGGTGAGATGTAGAGCTTCGGCATGGGGAGGCCCGCCGCCGTGGCGAGCTCAGACACCACACTGTGGTAGTCGGGATGGTCGGCCGGGTCGGCCGGAACGGCACGTGCAGAGGCAATGGCGATGCGGTCGCTGCCCCAGTAGGAAGCCCCGACGACCACGAGCCCGATGATCAGGCCCAGGACCATCCCGCCGTTGCCGCCCATGGCGCCACCGATCACGATGAAGAGGCCGCCCAGCAGTGCCAGCAGGGCGAAGGTCTTGGTGGTGTTGATCATCGGTTCCTCGTGAATCTAGGTCCTGTCTGAAACTAAAGTTTACGCCCGACTTTCCCCCCGTTGACATCACCGGGTGTACACGCGGCCACTTGAGAACCTGGGAAGTTCAGAACGCTCGGGGGTCAGGTGTCGTAGTAGCCAGAGTGGATGTAGACCGTCGGTACGCCCTCAGACCGGTACATGACTAGGTTCTCTGGATCATCGTCGATGGCAAGAACCGGCTCATAGCCATCACCCCGCAATTCCAAAAGAATTGCCCGCTTGACCTCGGGTGAACTGGCATGGTCATCATCTTTGCGCATGGCCAACAGGTCCCACCTGACACCATGACGATCCAGCCACTCCAGCGTGGTGTCCGCAGAACCGGAAGGTCTGGCAGTCAACAAAATGATCGTCCTGTTCTCGGTTAGACGCTCGACGAGGCCAATCACCTCGGGGATCGGAGGGTCGTCGACGGAGGCCTCAAAAAATGCCCACCAATCCTTATTTGACCCATCTAGGAAGTGCTGTCTCCCAGATGCATCAGAAATAACGCCATCCATGTCAACAATGACAACCGAACCTTTTGGTGGCTTCCCGTCGTGTTCGAAGCGGATCCCGGACAAAGCATCAGTCCTCGTGCTGTGACTCAGTTGCACGAGTGCGAATCTCGTCAACAACGCCGGAGTCAGCGAGGGTGGTGGTATCGCCAAGGTCGCGCCCCTCGGCGACATCGCGGAGGAGGCGTCGCATGATCTTGCCACTACGGGTCTTTGGCAGATCAGGAACAAGAAACACGGCCCTCGGTCTGGCCGTAGGTCCGAGCTTGATGGCTACGTGACCTCGAACCTCTTCGCCTAAATCGTCAGATGCCTCGTACGCACTTCGCAAGATCACGTAGGCAACTATCGCTTGGCCGGTTATCGCATCGGTTGCACCCACGACAGCCGCCTCGGCTACTGCCGGATGGTCGACAAGGGCCGATTCAACCTCGGCGGTGGAGATGCGGTGGCCCGAGACGTTCATTACGTCGTCGACTCGACCAAGCAACCATAAGTAACCATCCTCGTCCAACTTGGCTCCATCACCGGCGAAGTACCTGCCTTCGAACCGAGACCAGTAGGTGTCGTAGTAACGCTCAGGATCACCCCAGATTCCACGCAGCATGGAAGGCCACGGTTGTGAAATCGTGAGGTACCCACCACCGCGTTCGACGACGTATCCGGCGTCGTCAACCAGTTCGGCGAACACACCCGGGATCGGACTACATGCAGAGCCTGGCTTGGTGGTTGTCACACCCGGGAGGGGTGAGATCATGTGGCCACCAGTCTCGGTCTGCCACCAGGTGTCAACGATTGGGCAAGAGCCGCCTCCGATATTCTCGTGGTACCAAATCCATGCCTCTGGGTTTATCGGCTCACCGACCGTTCCAAGTACCCGCAACGATGACAGGTCATGGCCTGCCGGCTCCGACTCACCCCACTTCATGAAGGTTCGGATGGCCGTTGGCGCTGTATAAAGCTGGGTCACCCCGTAACGCTCAATGATGTCCCACAGCCGGTCCTTGGGCCACTGGCTCCGGTCGCCACTGCGGTGTTCGGGAAGGGGAGTATCCGGTGTCCCTTCGTACATGACCGATGTACATCCATTGGTGAGCGGCCCATAGACGATGTAGCTGTGCCCTGTCACCCAGCCGATGTCAGCCGCACACCAGTAGACGTCCTCTTCCCGGTTCAGATCAAACACGTACCTGTGTGTGTAAGCAACCTGGGTCAAGTAGCCGCCGGTGGTGTGCATGATCCCCTTGGGCTTGGCCGTTGTGCCCGAGGTGTAGAGCAAGTAGAGCAGTTGCTCGCTGTCCATCGGCTCTGCGGGGCAGACGGGGGATGCTTCGGTCATAATGTCGTGCCACCAGAGATCGCGTCCCTCAGCCATAGCGACATCGGTGTCGCAGCGGTTCACAACAACCACGTGTTCGACCGAAGCGGCACCCGCATCGAGGGCTGCGTCCACATTCACCTTCAGGGCGGATGGCTCACCTCGCCGGTAGCCAGCATCGGCGGTAATGATGAGGCGGGCTTTGGCATCCTCGCAGCGGTCCACTATGGAGTCGGGTGAGAAACCACCGAATATCACACTGTGGACGACACCGATCCTGGTACATGCCAGCATCGCAACCGGGAGCTCGGGAATCATCGGCATGTAGATGGCAACCCGGTCACCCTTGGCCAGACCCAGGCCCTTCATTACGTTGGCGAACCTAGAGACCTCAGCCAGTAGGTCGGAGTAGGTAATCTCGCGGGTATCACCCGGCTCCCCCTCCCAGTAGTAGGCGATCCGGTCGCCGTAGCCGGCTTCCACATGCCGATCGAGGCAATTGGCCGAGAGGTTCAACTTTCCGCCGACGAACCACTTGGCAAACGGCAAATCCCACTCGAGGGTCGTATGGAAGTCCTCGTCCCAGGTGAGCAGCTCGCGTGCCTGGCGAGCCCAGAATGCCTCGTAGTCGGCCTCGGCCTCGACGTAGTGCGCATTGTCCGACAACAGGGCGGTAAGTTTGAATTCCGTTGAGGGAGGAAAGGTTCGGTCCTCCACGTAGTAGTCCTCGATTGTCGGCTCGCTCATAGCCAATCCTCTCCCGTCATCATGTTCGCCACGCCAGAGAGAACGATAGTCAGTCGCTCAGTGGGTGTCAGGGGCCGACAACCCACTCAAGAACGGTGAAGGCGCCGAGGCCGACGGTGTCCAGGAGTGCTTCGGCCTCGATGGTGCGGCTCCGAGCCCGAATCGCGTCGAGGCCTCCGAGGCTGGCCTGCTCGGCCCAGGTCAGCCGACCCTCGTCAACGAGCTCTCTGATTCCATAACGGATCAGAAAGCTGGCCTGGTCGGAAACCGAGGCACCTGCTGGCAACTGGTCTACAGCCACCTCGACTGTGACGTCCTGTCCGCCCGGCACTTCCAGCGGACCACCACCGCTTTCGTGTCCTACATAGGTTCGCAACCACTCGTCGGTAGACCGCGCAACCATCTCAGCGGTGGTGGTGCAGTAGTCAATCAACAACAGCGATCCCTCTTCGAGGATGGACAGGGCGGCCAACACCCATTCCGAGGCTGTGTCCTGCACGGCGATGTGGGCACCGTCGACCGGTTCAACCAGCACCGGAGGTTCACAGGGTTCAGCAGTCATCTCAACCAGTCGGTTGCCGCCTTCAGTAACCCTCACCTGGTGCCAAACACCGCCTACGGCGATTAGCAGGCCAAAAGGCAGGTTGTCCAGCAGTTCATTAGCGATGATCACGCCTCTCACTGGCCCCGTTGGCAGATCGGAGAGAGACTCCACGCCGTCTGGATGCTCGGAGCGGAGGTGGTCAGAGCGTTCGACTGCGATGTACCTACCGCTAACCAGGCACTCCGGGCCCGCGGCCAACACGGATCGTGCGAGAGTTCCGCTGCCGGCGCCTGCCTCGACCACCGTGAAGTCGAGGGGTCGACCGAGGTGCTCCCAGACTGAATCCATCCAGCGCGCCAGCACTGCCCCAAAGAGCGGACCCACTTCCGGACTAGTGATGAAGTCTCCCCTGCGGCCGGCCACCCCTCCGGTGGTATAAAAGCCTTCGGACGGGTCGTAGAGACATGCCTCTACGTATTCGTCAAAACGGATCGGGCCACCGGCCCGAATGCGTGCACATAGCCGCTGGGTCAGCCCGTCGCCTGTCGGGCCGGGAATGTCAGCCTCCGAGAGCTAGAAGGCTGACGTCAGTGAAACGGGCCACAACCTGTGGCAGGACCCCAAAGACGAGGGTCACACCTCCGCATATGACCAGAGCAGACACCAGTGAGGGCGTGAGGGGCACATCCGAGATGGCCTCTTCGGGTACCTCGTCGACCCACATGCGCAAGAGGACTGAGGCGTAGTAGTAAAGAGCTATCACGGCATTCACCGCTGCGACCACTGCCAGTGTGTAGCTCCACGGATCGGCTGCAGTTGTCAACACCCGGAATACCTCAAACTTGGCGAACCAGCCGCCGAGGGGGGGTATCCCCGCCAGGGATCCCAGGAAGATCGTCATAGCGACAGTCATAGCCGGTGCATACCGGAATGCCCCGGCGAACGAAGAAATCTCGACAGACCCGGTCCTGCGGGTTAGAGAGATGATCACGGCAAATGCTCCCAAGTTCATGGCTGCATAGATAGCCAGGTAGGTCACGGTCGCTGATAGCGCCTGATCTCCCAGAGCAATGCTGTGGCCTGCCACTGCAAGTGGTGCAATCATGAACCCGGTCTGGGCTACTCCGGAGTAGGCCATCATCCTCACGATGTTGGTCTGTCGCAGAGCAATCAGATTCCCAACTGTCATGGAGACAGCTGCAAGTGTCCACACAAGCGGCTCCCACACCTCGGGGCGGCCGTAGAAGCCGACGAATACGAGGGCCAGAAGTGCCACGAAGCCAGCGACCTTGGATGCCACCGACAGGAAGGCCGTGACCGGGGTGGGCGCACCCTGGTAGACGTCGGGAGCCCAGGTGTGGAACGGAGCCGCCGAGACCTTGAACCCGAACCCGGCGACAAT
>PVBE010347109.1_pt1 | contig 11101 bp, 9 predicted proteins | sample 1631181 | NCBI WGS metagenome assembly PVBE01 (sample SAMN08397723, study PRJNA350692) | Marine metagenome, whole genome shotgun sequencing project. | isolation source: water | place: Pacific Ocean | collected 2012-04 | reverse complement strand
GGATCGAGTGCCGGATCTACCCCGGTCAAACGCATGGCAGCGTTATCACCGCCCTGCTCAAACGAACACGCAACCACAGTTGCAACGACTGGTATCAGCAGGAATCTGGTCAACTCACGCATGGTCTCTTGGTTACCCCCTGGCCGACCATTATCCTACCAAACCCTGGCTCACCGGGAAGGTGGGCTATTAATCAGACACATTATGCTTCAGCACTTTAGCTGGGTGGCCGGATGCGGTAGCGTAGACTAACCGTCGTCACAGGTTTCGCCGTCTGCCATATGACTGGTAGCAAAAGAAGGTTGTAACCCGGTGAGGCACCTTATGCGCATACTCGAACTTCTAAAAAATATGACCCTGAGAAGCAGGATTGTCATACCTATGATAGCTCTCTCGGTATTGCCCGCCACCGGAATCGCGATCTTCACCATTGTCAACATGCAGACTTCGATGAGAAGCGCAGCGATCGAGCGTGAGGTAGTTGATACATCCATGCGCACCCGCAAGCTGGAGGAGTTTCTTAAGGCGGTCGAGACTGATCTCCGCTTTCTCAGTAAGGGCCGGCTCCTTAACGATCTTGCTGAAGCGCGTCGCACGGGTCAGCATGAACGAGTGGGCTTGTTGCGCCGGCAGGTGGAGCAGGAACTGATTCTGTTTTCCCAGGGTAAGCGTTCGTTCTATCAGCTTCGCTATATTGATACTGATGGGCTGGAGGTTGTCCGCCTTGATGTGGAAGAGGGCCGTGCAAAAGTGGTGCCTGTTTCACGGCTGCAGAACAAGAGTGGCCGTTACTACGTACAGGAATCATTACAGCTCTCTCCTGACCAGCTCTACACATCGCCAATGGACCTGAACATGGAAGGTGGCCGGGTGGAGGTTCCATTCCGCCCGGTGCTGCGTTTCGGCCTCCCGCTCTTTGGTGAGAGTGGTGAGCGTACCGGTTGTCTGATCCTTAATCTTAATGCCACAAATATTTTTGAACTAATTGAACCCTTGAGGGTTGGAACCGAGGCATTCTTTGTCGATGCAACGGGCAACTATCTTGGCTATGTTGGCCCGGAAGAAGATAAACGTGAGCGCTACAGTCTGGGCAGTGAGCGTGGTTTGGCAGATAATTTCAGTACAACCGAGAGCAGCAGGATCCTCGGGCCAGGCATACAAGACCTTTACCTGGAGACACCCGATGCAGTGATCTCGGTTGAAACGGTTAGCGTGGCTACTGACGATTCAGCTAACCAGTGGAGATTAATCGTCGCCCATTCGATTGACGAGTTCGGTGCACCAATTCGCAGGCTGACCATCTACCTTTCCGTCATCATCGCACTGGTACTCGCTTTGGTCGCATGGATTGGTGTGCTTGTTACTAATAACCTTGCCCGGCCGGTGGCAGAGTTGCGTGACGCCATGAGTCGTATCGCTGCCAATCGTGGTGCCATCAAGCGGGTGGCTTCGCCCGGGCCGGCAAATGAAATTGATGGTTTGTCCCGGGAGTTTCAGATGATGGCTGAGCGCCTCGAACAGACCCAGGACAGGCTGCAGGGCTTGCAGTCCGGGCTGGCCGATGCCGGGAAGTCCGCATCAATGGGCCAGTTATCCAGTGGTCTCCTGCAGGATCTAAGTGACCCGCTGGTTGCTATCAAAAACAAGATTCAGGCTACCGAACCCGGTGAGACTGCCGGAACAATAGCCCTGATACGCAGCCTGCTTGCAGATGTCGAACGTATGGAAGAAGTACTGCAGTTATTCTCTCACCAGACACAGGCACCCCGGCCCGAGGTGATCTCACTGGCAAGCATTGTTAAAAGTGTTGTAGCACTGGTCGGGGCCGAGGTCCGGCATCGGGGCTTGCAGATAGAAGTCGGTGCCGACGCCGGCGTACCTCCCATCAAAGGTGATTTCACCCAGTTGCGGCAACTGCTGATTAACCTGATCCTCAACGCAGCGGACGCACAGCCTGAAAGTGAGCACATCATCATTAAGATTACGGCCATGATGTCGGATGATCATGTGGAGCCAGTGGCGGTTGGTGCCATGGTCAAGGTTATCGATGACGGTCAGGGTATTGCGACGGAAAGTCTGATCAAGATATGGGAACCCTTTTACACCACCAAGCAGGATAGAGTTGGCTTGGGGCTCGCCATCTGTCGCCGCATTGTCGAAGAGCATGGCGGCAGGATTGAGGTTTCAAGCCAGATCAGTCATGGCACCACGGTAACCGTTAGCTTCCCGATAGCCTCAACCGAGGCAGATCCATCAGCCTGAACCGGGTTCCGGGCTGATCTTACAGGCTATATATAAGCAGGGTGCTCTGACACGTTTACAGGTTGTCCGGAGGTTCCAGGCTCGGGGGCGGACCGAGTTCCAGTGTGAGCCGGTCAATCAGCGGCACACTTGCATTAGCGAGTAACACCGCCAGCGCTGCACCATCAGGATATGGCGTATAAAAACGGACCAGCATCATCGCCAGTGCAGCAACAACGGCAAATATGATTCGCCCGCCTGGTGTAAACGGCGCGGTGACCGGGTCTGAAAGCATATAGAACGCAGCCAGCAACGTCCCACCTCCAACCAGGTGCAGTAAAGGGTTGCCCAGTAACCATGGAGCGTGACCTTCAATTCGTATACCGGGTGGCAGTACCAGTGCCAGGAATGCCACGGTCGCAAGAAAGGTCAGTGGGATGCGCCAGTCTATGGTGCGCAGGCTGACCAGCATCAGTCCGCCGGCGAGTACCGCCAATGGTGCTACCTGGCCGATCGTGCCCGGTATGCTGCCACTCAACAACCCGGTAATGGTTGGGGCCAGCAGGCCGCTCTCCCTGGCCAGGGGGCTTGCCGTTGTTATGCCATCAATTGTTACTGCTGTTGAAATAAACCAGGCCCCCGGAATCAGCCCCATCAGGATGACGCGTGACAGGGCAGCCGGGTTAAAGAGGTTACACCCAAGGCCGCCAAAGGCATGTTTACCCAGACCTGTTGCCAGCATGCCGCCAATCAATGCAAGCCACCACGGTGCTGTAACCGGAAGCAACAGAGCAAAAATGACTCCCGTAACAACAGCACTGCCATCGAAAGCCTGGCGTCGATCAATGACAAGTTCGGTGAGCCAGGCACCGGCAAGTGCACAGATGACCAAAAGTGCCGCAGCAAATCCAAAACGCATAACTGCTGCAACCAGGCTGGGTGCTAGGCTGACCAGCACCAGTACCATCATCATGCGATTGGTCTTGCCGCTGTGGATTATTGGTCCGATTAACTTTGTCACAGCCACACCAGCGGTAATAAAGTGTAGTAAAGAACTCCGATAACCAGCAGCTGTATCGGCCAGCCCCGTAACCGGGGAAAAATTGCATCTTCCCGCAGACGTGCCAGCAGGGTGTCAAAGAGTCTGTCCAGCAAAAACCAGGCCAGTGCTGCAACAATACTTTCTGTCAGGCTGCTGTACTCAGGTATTACCAGCAACAGGCCTACCGGTGCCCAGCGTGGAGCCAGGGCGACTGCCGCCAGTGCGGTGAGCGGATCACTAAACCTGGCCAGGGGCTCATGGCTGCCGATCAGGTATGCCAGCAGAGGAGCCAGTACGACCAGCCACCAGTACTGCGGCCGGTTTAAACAACGACTGGCCAGCAGGGCTATAAAAACTGCATCGGTGGGGCTCATGGAGCTTTCCTGAATACGGCAAGGACAACCGCTGCAAGCAGAAACAAGGGTCCTGCCTGATGCAGCGTCTCAGGTAGTGGCAGCAGGGCTAGTGCAGCTCCTAACAGCACAGCGCCAAGAGGCCTGCGCCAGCCATGCAGCAAGCGGCCACTGCCGGCGATTGAGGCCATGCTTGTACCCGGGGCAATAACGGTGGCAATCCAGCCGATGCCTACCCAGCGCCACGGGTTGCGATTACTCAGTGCGAACCCGATGAGGAGTGCTCCTGACCATGTCAGCACACCACTCACCGACATATGGCTCAGCACGGGCACCATGCCTGCGACCAGTAAACCGATGGTGGGTGCAGCCCTAACCCGCCCCAGCAAGCCGGCTTCGCGGAGCAGGCGATCCTGCTCTGCCAGTATTTGCTCGCACTGCACCGGTGTAAGCAGCCGGCGATCCAGCATTACGTCACCGATCAGCGTATCAATGCCCGCCGCCCGGAGTTCTTCCCGGGCACCTAGTGCTCGTTCGAGTTCCTCCTCGGTAACCAAACCGAGGTTGAGTGCCACCCTGCCGAAGTGCATCTCCTCTTCGGCCGGTATTGAATGACCCGGAACGCTCATCGGACAGCAGCCCTCCATTGCACGAGACTTTCATTGATAGCATCGGTCAGCAGCTGGCTGGAAATTGATGCGCCACTGATAACGTCTACCTCCACGGGCGCCTTTGCAGGCTGACCCACCAGCGATTGCGCCAGGGTTGGGTCAGAAAATGCATTCTGGTTGATGCCTTCACGTGCTTCGAACAGATGTAATTCACGGATGTTGTCGTCCTCAATCAAAATTGCCCCCCGGATCGGGCCAACATTGCCCTGGTGGTCAAAGAACACCAGCCAGCTCGGGCCGACCCGGAATGCCGGGCCGCTTTCCAGCTCTATGCGTTCGCCATCGGCACCGAGCACACGCTGGGCCAATTGCCGGTGTTGATCAGGAGACGACCATGCCAGGTCCAGTAAAAGTGCAGCCAGCAGTACCGCTACTGTGGTTAGTCGATCACGCCTGCGGGCAATCATCAGTCCCATGCCGTTACAACCGCCTTGGCTCTGCGCAGCTCTTCTATCAGGGGCCTGCGGGCAGGGCAGGTAAACTGACATGCTCCGCACTCGATACAGTCAAGTACCACCTTGTGCGGACTCTCTACCAGGTGAGCCACCGGCAGGTTGTACGGGCAGACTTCCATGCATTGCCCACAACGAATACAAGGTTGTGGCCGGTAATCACCCAGTTCTTCTGCTGTCAGTGCAATCACGGCTCCGGTGCCACCGGTAACAGGTGTTGCCTCGTCAGCAGCGGTACCCATCATCGGGCCACCGGTAAGAATCATTGCCGCTTTCGCTGCATCGATCTCGCATACTTTCTGCAGATGACCAAGTTCGGTACCAATAGGTACCCGGTAGTTACCCGGACGACCTACTGCATCACCATCGACCGTGATGACACGATCAATCAGTGGCCGACCGAGGCATACGGCTTCATGCAGAGCCAGTGCCGATTGCACATTCATCACCAGCACACCCACATCACGGGGCAGACCGCGCTTGGGCACGACCTTTCCGAGGGTGTCATGAATCAGCAGACGCTCGTAGCCGCCCGGATAGTTAATTTCACGATCAACGATCATGCCCTGCCGGGCCCCTACCGCACGCATTGCAAGTTCAGCCCCGCAATTTGCCTGGTCACGTTGTTCTACAAGTACCCGGTGATCACAGGTCAGGTAGGGCTCACTTTCGCAGCCATTAACAAGTACGACTTCAATGGGTGCCGGATGACTCAGCTTTACGTAGGTAGGAAACATACCTCCCCCCATGCCTATAAGCCCTGCCTCGCGGGAGGTATCACGGATTGCTTCGGGTGCAATCCACTCGGGTACGCCATGGGTAAGCGGTGGCCGCTCCGGGAGATCACCCTCAATAATGATGTGGTCCTCACGTACGGCTGTGACGGTGCCTGTCAGTGAAGCATGGATGCGCCGCTGGAAGCGCTCGTTGACAGGGCTGCGAGCGACGAGTTTGCCTCCCTCGATTGCCTGCCCGACCTCAACCACCGGATTCAGCCCATCGCTTAAAAGACGAACACGGCGTGGGGTTGGGATCGTGATAATGGCCGATTCACGGGTGGTCTTTAACCGTGGAACCTGCCGACCATACAACGCTTCACGGGCCGAAGAAAAAACCCGGTCAAGGGAGCTCATGGCGCTACCCCGGGTGCCTGATCGGGAACTATAAGTTGTTCCCACGAACTGGTGCCACGATCAAGCCAGTCCTCTTCAGGGCGATGACACTCGGCACAACGAGTCATGTAGGTTACGTTATGGCATTCGGCACAGGAGTCCTGGTGGTTATTTGCAATACGCATATGTTCATGGGTTTCCACGGTACCAAGGGCCGGATTCTGGAAATCATCCGTGTGCCAGTCCGGCGCCTGGCTGAAATGACAGTCATCACATGACTCCTGGGTATCTTCATGACACCCCTGACAGCTACTGCGGTCAGTCAGCGCCATCGGGCCGTGTTCCTGTTCGACAAAGCTGCGTGTATGTGTCTGCATGGCAGAGCGCGCATGGCATTCGGAACAATCTTCTTCCGCTACATTGCCGTGCTCTGTATTTATAAAGGACCAGTTTATGGCGGCAGCGATTGTTATGGACAAAATAACCACAACGATGAAGCCGCCCCACCACTTCATTAAAATTTCACCCGTATTTGTGGTACACCGAGGTCGACCCAGCGAATTACCTGTTGCAGTTCTTCGGGTGGCAGGAGATTTTCATGCAGATGGCTTGGATCACTGGCAAGTGGTTCAGGCGCCTGGAGTTCGCGGCCAAGCAGCGTCTCGAGCAGAGGGCTGCGAATTGCCAGTGCCTGCCGATAATCTACCTGTTTGCGCAGCTGCGTGAAGGCATTGCCAGCGGCAAGATTCAGTCCGGCTTCTGCCTGGGTACCGCTATGGCAGCTGATGCAGCGGCGGGCAAGAACGGGTTTTATATCCTCCTCAAAACCAACTGAGAAAGGGGCCGTGCGGTACTTCTTTGCGGCGACATCGTAGTTCACCGGAGGCAGAGTTGTGTGCTCCTTGTCGTCCCAGACTGCCATTGTCTTCGAGGCGCTGGTAATGGCATCGGGGCGACCAAAAGTATTGGTATGTTTGCCGGACAATGTGCCGTGACAGCCGGCACAGGTTTGTGTATAGAGCATCCGCGCAATCGAGAGCGTGTGTTTTTCACCGGGCATCGTATAAAGCCAGCGATTGGGGGAACGCAGTGCCATCCGTTCGGCATTAAGCGACTGGATATCAAAATTAACCAACGAAGGTATGACTACCTGGAAGGAGCCGTCCTTTTCCAGCGGCACTTCCGCGATAACGTAACGTTTGGGTGGACCCGCTTCACCTGCTGCCAGTGGTTGCGCACCGATCACACGAGCGTAACTGATCTGATTATCAATGCTGTAGTCTGCGCCACAATCCGTGCAGGCTCCATCCATGAGCCGGCGTTCACCTGTGGGTACGTTCTGCTCAAAAAACACATCCAGCAGGACCATATCGAAGACCACCAGTTGTGCCGGCGTACCCTCACCGTAGCCGGGGAGGCCCTTTTCAGTACCCGGCTTGCCAAAAAGATCTGTCGCCCACTTGGGAGATTTCTTTAACCGTTGCTTCTCCCGTACAACTACCGGCCGGGGCCAGAGTTCACTGCTCTGTTTATTTCCGGTAACCCGTTCGCGTTGTAACGAGCCACCTGTCAGGCCATCCGCCGACTGCAGGGAGGGATTGGCACTCAGGCGGATGATGTCGAAGTCGGGTGCCTGTTCAGGATCGGAGAGATCGACAGGGCCGGGCGCATAAGCAACCAGGATCGTGCCGTCCGGCGCCGGATATGGATCACGGTATGCACCGCCACGGGATATACCATGCGTGGTGACATCGTTATCGAGTGAAACCCAGCCACGAAAAAACCGGTGCATGCCATGCTCGGGCATACCATTGGCAAAGGGGTGATCAAGGTCGTCAGTTGGATTTGCCGGATCAATAGTCGGCCCGAACTGATGATCTGCAACGAGCAGCGCACCCCCCCAGTAGGAGTCTGCATCCCGGCCGACCCGAACCTCGAGTCCGTTTGGCAGTTCATTGTTATCTGACAGTACAGGTACTACCGAGCGGTTGCCGTAGTGAGTATGGAAATTAGAGCCATTAAAAAAGGTGCGAAATACCGCCCCATTGTAGAAGGGCCGATCGGACTGCCAGCCCGTCCTGAGCGTTGTAAACATGATCTCACCGGAACTGCGCATGCTTGGCCGACGGACCTGACCGAGCCCGAAGGTAAGACGTGACAGAGACTCCTCGTAGGTCTCTTGTTCAACGCCCTTTGCTGCCAGATTTATCCGGTACAGGTCATAGCTGGGTGCAAGCCGCGGCACAGCCTCAATTACATAGTGGGTCGTAGCATCGCAGGGCTTTTTGAATGCTGCATCAACCGTAATTTTGCCGCGCTCCTGCCTGGAAATTTTCCGGGTCTGGCCGCGATTAGTGCCGCGAACAATACGGATTACACGACCATCGTAGGTACCAGCCCTGGCAGTCAGTTCGGTATCCAAAATAGTTTTGCGGTTACCGCCTTCGGCTTCACCGAGGATACCTTCGGGGCTTGAGGCGGCCCATTCACCCGAGACATTCGAGACCATAACGAGCGCCATCTCGTTCAGTTGTTCCCCCGAAGAATCTGTGTGATCAGGAATGTACTGCGGATCCTGGAAGTGTATGGCCGGGTCAGCAGAGAAAGTTAGTTGCCGTACTTCGCGTGTATCAAGTTCGACCTCCCAGATATTCAGAGGCTCTTCCTCGTTACGACGCATGGCAAAAACAACCTGGCGGGCGTCGTAGCTCACATCAGGGGTGCGAATATCTGCCGGGCCATCGGGATGCAGGGCAGCGGTCAGGTTTATCTCTTCACCCGCCTGCAACCAGATCAGATCCCCACCGGGCAGGAAATCTTCATCTTCGAAATAACGCTGGGGCAGATTACGCGGACGTCGCACGAATACGATGCCGCGTTCTTCCCCGAGTGCTGCATTTGCCCGCTCTGATGCTTCCTCCTTTTCAAGTTCCAGCCACCTGAGGAGTAGCTCATAGTCCGGGTCACCCTTACTGAAAAAGTTATTGCCACCTTTGTGCAGAATGCCGCCCTGGGAGATTGGTATGTTCTTAAGCAGCTGACGAGACTGCTCAATATCACCGGAGAGGTGGACCATGTTGACCTGGGCGTTGCCACGACCGAGCATGGACAGACGATTCTGGTGGTGCATATCGGCGGTGAAGCGGCCTTCGAGTACCGGTACTCCGGGGTGCAGCTTGAGATCATTGAAAACACCCAGTCCGTGGCAGTTGGACCCGAGACAGCCTTTACGCTCCAGTACGGGCGTGACCTGTTCAACAAAGAAGTGCTCGGGCGGCGAAGCGGGTATCCGTGTAGGTGCTGGTTGCGAATCAATTTCTGCCTGAACCCACTCCTTAAGAAGACTAAAATCCGAGTCCTGAGGTGACGTGAAGGTCACCGGGTGCACCATACTCATTCCCGCGTAGGTCTCAGACAGTGGTGCCAGAAGCAGCTTGCTGGCCAGTGCCGGGTTACCCACATCAATCGGTACCAGTTTGTTGCCTCCCTCTGTTCGGGTTGTGCGGGCGCGTTCATAAGCAACCTTCCGAAACTCCGGGGAGGATATCCGGCCGGTTGTATCAACCGGCCAGCGCAGCAATAGCCTGCTGGCCGGGTCTGCTTCAAGCTGGTCGTATTCCTCAACAGAAACACCGTGGCAGTTGCTGCAGCGACGATCCAGCAAGGTTACAACCTCAGTATCGAAAAGCTGCCTGGAAGCACTGCCCTCCGGCATCGCTGTATCCAATGACCCGGCTTGCCACAGCCAGGTGATTAACAGCACGTACAGAATACACAGGAGCAGAAATATTCTTACCGCGCGCGTGGAACCGATATGTTTCATTGGATGCGCTCCAGGATGCCATCCTTAATCGCCAGGCCTTCAGAGTGGTGCAATGTTCCGTCACTCATTACGAACAGTGCCTCAACGGAGGAGATTTTCTCAACCAGCGCTATACCCTGTTCCGGACCAAGCACAAAAAGACCCGTGGCAAGTGCATCGGCGTCCGCTCCTTTTCCTGCGATCGCAACTACGCTGGCCACGGTCTCGACTGGCCACCCGGTACGCGGGTCGATGATGTGACCGAAGCGTCTACCGTCTGCAAGGAGATACTGTTCGTAGTCGCCTGATGTCGCAATTGCACTGTCGGTTAGTTCCATCATGGCAAGCAACTCTTCTGTACGCGGATGACGGACGCCGACTGACCAGGGAACGTCACCGCGACTTCCCGACACAACAAGGTCACCACCGGCATCGACAATAAAATTTCTAAAGTTACTGGCATGGAGTTTTGCGGCTGCGCTATCAGCGGCGAAGCCCTTGCCCACCGAACCGAAACCAAGTTGCATCCCGGGCGCGGACAGGTACACCGTACCGTCCCCGAGTTCAACATTCTGGTAACCAACATGGGTCAGGGCTGAGTGAATTGCCTCTGGTGACGGCAATGTCTTTTGTCTGCGTGCTTCACCCCATAGTTCATAAAGTGGACCACCGGTTATATCGAATGCACCCGTTGTCCGTCGTGCCCAGCGCATTGAGATGGTTAGTAGTTCATATAACTCGGGACTCACCGGGACAGGAAGCTGGCCGGCGGCAGCATTGACTTTGGATGTATCACTGTCAATTTGCCAACTGCTGATCTGGCTTTCGAGTTCTGTCAATTCGTCCAGGGCCTCAGCAATGATTGCCGTAGCAACCGGTTCGCGCCCTGCGGCTGCCCAGACTTTGATACCGAACTCCGTCCCCATGAGAGGCCGCATTGAGTCAACAATACTGCCGGCTGCCGGGTCACCGGGTATCGCAATAGCGGCATTTTGCGACTCTGGCAGGCTGCGAACCATATATGCGGCAATCGCAAGCAAAACCAGGCCGAGTGTTGCCGTTGCTATTCGATAGAACGTAAGTATTTTAGTAGGCACTCGATGTCCCAGACTGAAAGATGTGATGTGGTGCCGTGGGTATCAAACAAACCGTCAAGTTCGTTTAGACCCCGCTCCCAGCCTCCCGGCCGGTCGGCCTGGAGGCGTGGAAATGGCATACGCTGTAAAGCAGGATGTTCGGGCGTGCTGATTACTTCACGCAGGCTGATTGCATTACCGTGGTGTAAAAAACGTGGTGGCCGGGCCCAGATATTGTGTAATGAGGGAGCGACAAAGTTGCCCTCATGTTCCTCGTATCGACCGGTATCCTCCTCGTCCCAGTAGCGCATGAAACCATTAAGCCGGTCGAGGTAGTCGGCACTGATCAGGG
>PVBE011927573.1_pt1 | contig 11102 bp, 6 predicted proteins | sample 1631181 | NCBI WGS metagenome assembly PVBE01 (sample SAMN08397723, study PRJNA350692) | Marine metagenome, whole genome shotgun sequencing project. | isolation source: water | place: Pacific Ocean | collected 2012-04 | reverse complement strand
CGGATGGTACCGGGCTTCTTGAACAGAGGACTTGAGCTTCGGCTCATCGTCACCGCTGCCCAACTCCAACGCACGGGCCATCACAACTCTGATTCCCGCTCAAACTGCGCCCGTCGCGAAGTCAAATCCTTACTGGTTCTATTTAGGTGTCAAGGTGTCGAAGTCTTTGGTCGTATCGACATTCTGGAAACTGACAGGTGAGTCATCGGCGCGCGCCGAGATCTCATCACCGCTGGCGAAGAACTGATTGCGGAGTTTCATGACAAGCCCGTAAGTGCTCATCGAAGTCGCCACCACCAGGATCAAGGTTGAGACAAGGGCAAACGCGAAGGTCACGCCGTGCACTCGGTAGGCGCGTGGCAGCTTGTGATTCAGATAAAAAGCCGCGATTGCGGCGGCAGCCACGGCCAGGTTGGCTAGAAAAAATCCGGCAATTTGAGTCAGCGTTTCAAACTCCAGATTGCACCAGATGACGGGTCCGGCCACCACCATGATCGCAACGACAATCACTCGCCGCAGGCCTGAATAGGTCCAGCGGTTGCCAGGCCAGATTGCCTGCGAAAACTCGTGAGCGACGCGAGAATAGACTTCGGGCAGCGCCGTCAGTGTACCCCACAAGGCGGCGATCACGGTGACATAATAAACCGTCGTCAGCCAAGGATGGATGTTCCGCCAGATGTGAGCTTGATCGGTAAGCAGGCTCCATTTCTCGAATCGGCTCTGCTCGTCATACAGAACGGCCGCCCCAGACACCATGAACGCCGCAGTAACGATGAACAACACAGTCGCACCCAGCGTGACGTCCCATCGCAGAGGAGCTGTCAGTCGAAACAGCCGGCGGCGTTGTACCGGGTCGTCGGGTAGGTAATCGATTCGCGAGCTGCGGGCGGCCCGCTGCCGAATCTTTTCAATCTCCGGATGGCTAGTCAGACCCCAGCCTCGAAGGCCGATCCAGTTGGCATAGACGATGTAGGTCGTCACGCTTCCGCCAATGTAGGCAAACACGGTTGCCAAATTGAGCCAGGGATAGTTGACCGCATCGGGTGGAGCCCATTCTGGCGACGACTCGGGAAAACGCCCGATTCGTAGCAGAGTTCCACGTGCCGCCGCACCGAAGTCCGGCCAAACCATGACCGTGCCGATTATGGTGCCGAGCACAAGAATGCCACAGATCGCAAGCTGCTCTTTCTCCAGCCGTTCGTAAGTGAGCGTCAGGCTGACAACCAAAGCCGCGGCAATAAAAAGTGTCGTAAAGAGGTTTATCCAGAACGTGTCTCCCATTCCCCCCGGGATTCCGCCGGCAAAGAACTGCTGTCCAATGAGATGGTGCAGCAGGTCCCCGCAAGGTTTGGCGATGACGACCCACGCCAAGGGAGCGAACATGACCTCAACTCCCACGATCAAGATCAGAAACCAACCCCGCGGCCCGGGGAAACGGACAAGCCGGTGGCCGATGTACTCGCCGCTGATGGCCGTGTACCGTCCAAGCATGTACGTGACAGACCCCCCTTTGACCAGACAAGCCAGCAGCACGACCCACAGCAGATCGTAATGTGCCCAAGCACCCGTTTTCACTACCACGATCGTCTCACCGGCACCGATACTCATCGAAGCCAGGATGGCGGCAGGTCCAAAGCACTTTAAGAGCCCCCATATTTTGTGCAGCGACCATGGTTCCGCAGCCAGGTCTGTTGCCGGTGGGATCTCAATGCAATCGGTGGATGAGGTTTGTGTCACTTGGTCGTCCATAAAGCTCCAATGGGTAGGGATTAATGTAGTTAAACTCTGGTTGGTATACTATCTTTATTCTGCTCACACAGCCGTCGGCCTTGCTCCGGTCGACTTGCGCTGGCGGCATGGGACAGGCAGGAAGGTCGCAACCACGTTCTATAACAGCACATGCGAAGAACGAACCGGGTCTATACCGAACGGTCAGGCTCGGTTGCTGAGGGCAGGGTCCGGGGGATGATGTGTCTGCTCGAAGTGATTATACAGGACTGGTTAGGTTTGTTAATCTAGCGAGTTATAGTCTGGTATGTAGTCTGGTATATTGGCCATCCAGATTGGTAGGATTGGCATCGCTGGCGCTTTTTTTAGGCAGCTGGCCGGCAGACTTCCTTCTTCTTTCTTTATTACAGAGAGAACAGCTGATGCATCGTCTATGCTCCTGCGTGCTTCTGGTTGTCCTGGTTTTGACCTTACCGGCCTTGCTAGTCGGACGCGTGGCCCAATCCGCGGAATTCCTCAGCGACAAGACGGTGGGTATTTCATTTAAACATCAGCAGCAGTGGGGAGATTTTGGCGTGGATACGGCCGCGGCCGTGCCCGGCACGAAAGGCACGCCTTTGCGCATTGGGGAACAGACGTTCGAGAGGGGGCTAGGGCATCACGCCAACGGCGAAATCGTGATCGGTCTCAGAGGCCAGTTCATTGAGTTTCGCACACTGGTCGGAGTCCAATGGCAAGGTGGAAACAAAGGGAGCGTGGTCTTTCGGATCGCAGTTGACGGTGAGATCGTTTTTGATAGTGGGCTGATGTCTGACAGCGATCCGGCCAAAGAAGTGCAGATCTCACTGAGCAACGCGCGTGAGCTTCGCCTCATCGCCACGGATTCTGGCAACGGGATAGGTTGCGACATGGCGAACTGGGCCGAAGCGCGTCTCGTTCGCGATCCGAGAACGCCTTTCTTCGGAGCGATCACGACATCGCTGGCTGGTGAGCCGGCTCCAGCGTCGAGCGCCAACGTATGCGGCTTCTCGTTGATCGCAGGAGAATCGGGTCCTCAGGTCGCCGTGATGGAACCGGCCGGGACGTTCACCGCCGGCGTGCGGCATGACGAAGATGTTCGCTTCGTCATCCCGGTAGAGAATGTCATCGAGCCGTTGAGGATCACTGCGGAAGTCGCTGTCGTCTACGGAAAGCAGGCTGAGGTCCAGCTCTCGATTGGTGGAAAACGCGTGACACGGAGAGTTCGGAGTGGCGAGTCGGTGGCGTTCGAGACCGCACTCAGCGATTTCGAAGAAACGTCTTCGATTGTGGTGTCAACCCGTGGCATTGATGGCGAGGCGGGAGTTCGCTGGCGAAGGCTGCGCTGCACGTCAAAGGAACGATCGTACGACATACCGTTCGCCTTTCCGCAAGAAGAAGAGCAGTTCCCGCCACGGCCACTGCCGCAGCTGCGTCAGTCCATCGAACAGGAACTCGTCGAGTGGGACTGGCGGATGCAGGATGGAATCGGGACCGATCGTGAACCTCGCTCCTGGAAACTGGCCATCCAGAATGTAATGGAGCGGGGCGACCGCCTGATCCAAGATCTGATTGCGGCAGAGGTCCCGCTTGTTGATCTCAGCGAAACGTGGAAGGAATTGCGCAACGAATGGGAAACCTTGTCGACTGAGAACGCGGCGAACGACTCGCAATGGGAAGATCTATGGCGACGTGTCCATATCGAGCGCAGACGTATCGCATTCGAGAATCCGCTGGCCGACACTGGACCGCTTCTTTTTGTTAAACGCGTGCCAAGCAGCTTTAGCCACCAGTTGACGCAGTATTCCGGGATGTGTGCGCGCCCAGGTGGAGGCGTTTTCGTTCTCGATGAGCCAGGAAATTCGATGCAGTGTCGCCAACTTGCGGCACTGCCTACCGGCAGCTATCAGCATCCCGAAGTGTCGTGGGATGGACGTCGTGTGCTGTTTGCTTTCTGCGAGGCCGACTCGGCGCCTCCTGATCGGGAGAGCATGCAGGATCGACACTACCACCTCTTCGAGATGGCGGCCGACGGCTCGAATCTCCGACAGCTCACCGAAGGACCATTCGATGACTTTTCGCCCCGCTATCTACCGAACGGGAAGATCCTCTTTCTTTCAACGCGGCGAGGGGGCTTTCATCGCTGTGGCCGGGGCCCGTGCCCCGTTTACACGATGGCCGTTGTCGAGGCCGATGGCTCGGATCCGCGAGTCATCTCATTTCACGAGACTCACGAATGGGACCCAGCCGTACTCAACGACGGTCGCATCATCTATACGCGTTGGGATTATGTGGATCGAAACGCGGTCCACTATCAGCAGCTTTGGAGCGTGCGTCCAGACGGCAGCGACGTCCGTGCCTTTTACGGCAACAACACCTTTAACCCAGTAGGAATATGGGAAGCGCGTCCCGTACCGGGCTCGAACCGCGTGATGGCGACGGCCGGCGCGCACCATGCCATGACGGCTGGTTCGATCATCTTGTTGGATGTGGCCCGGGGAGTCGACGGCCCCAGACCGATAACCCGGCTCACTCCTGATGCACTCTTCCCGGAGAGCGAATTCCGTGTCCAGCGATGGCACGCTCCCACTGGCGTTGCCTCGACACCGACGGTGCCCGCAGAGGAGCAGCGCTGGCCAGGACACTGCTACCGCACTCCGTATCCGCTCTCGGAGAGTTACTTCCTCGCCGCATACAGCTTTGATCCGCTGATCGGAGAGCCTGATGCCAACGCAGCCAACATGTTCGGCCTTTATCTCGTAGATCGTTTTGGAAATAAGGAACTCATCTATCGCGACGTCAACATCGGTAGTCTCTGGCCGACGCCGCTACGAGCCCGCCAGCGTCCGCCCGCTCTGGTGTCCACACTGCGAGAGACGTATGAGGGTGAAGGAACTTTCTTTGTGCAGAACGTTAACGAAAGCTGGCCGAAACTCCCGGCGCAGGTAACCATCGAGCGACTCCGGATTCTACAAGTGCTGCCTAAGACGACGCCTCACGCCAACACGCCGCGAGTCGGATTGGCGAATGCCTCGCCGGGTAAGCAGGTCCTGGGAACAGTTCCCGTAGAACCCGATGGTTCGGCGTACTTTCGCGCCCCGGCTGGAATTCCTCTCTTATTCCAGGTTCTGGACGAACAGGGGATGGCGGTTCAGACGATGCGGAGCCTGACGTACCTGCAGCCGGGCGAGCACGCCACGTGCATCGGCTGTCATCAATACCGCAGTCGCGTTCCAGACAACCGATTTTCGGCGCTGGCAAGAAAGCGGGCTCCCTCGACGATTGCCGCGGGGCCGGATGGGTCCAAGCCGTTGAGCTATCCGATCTTGGTTCAACCCGTTCTCGACAAGCACTGCGTCGAATGCCACAGCGGCCCGAAAGCAGCCGGAAGCATCGTCCTAACCGGCGCTGCGGAAGGGAGTTTCACCGCGTCTTACAACGCCTTGGCGCCAATGGTGCCCTTTTCGCAGTGGAAAGGCTCTCCGAAAGCCAACCATGAACCACAGACGCGACCAGACCTGTTCGGTGCTCGAGCGAGCAAACTGATGGCGTTACTTCTAGCAGGACACGAAGGTGTTGAACTTGCCGACGACGACATCCAGCGTCTTGCTACTTGGATGGATGCCAACGCGCTTTTCTACGGCACCTTCGATCCTAGCGACCAGAAACGTCAGCAGAGAGGCGAGCGTATCGCGGGACCGGCGTTGGAATAGGGGTCAAAAAGGGGCCAGATGGAGAAAGAGCAAGGACCCGTTGATGTAAAAAGGAGGAGACTTGATGAAGGTAGCAATCGTGTATGACAGTCGTACTGGCACCACCGCGAAGGCAGCGGAGGCCATGGGCAAAGCGCTGGAGGAGCATGGCCATCACTGCCAGGTCCAATCGGTCGCGGAGGCCGACCCGGCTGAAGCGTCAGAAGCAGATCTCATCTGCGTTGGGAGCTGGACGCAGGGTCTGTTCATCGTTCTCCAACACCCGACGAAGGAGTCCATGCATTTCATCAACCGGTTGGGAGACCTGGCGGGCAAGAAAGCGGTGGTGTTTTGCACTTACAAGTTAGCGACTGGAAAACTGCTGTCCCGCATGGCAAGCGGTTTGGAGAGCAGGGGTGCAAACGTCGTCGGACAGTTCAAGTATCGCGGCATGGATCCCGGCAGCGAGTTCGCATCGTTTGCAGCGTCCGTGGATTGACGAGCATCCTCTTGACGCGCGTTTCACAATTTCAGTATCCAGGTTCAAAAAGGGGTCAGAAACCGTTACCGGAACGGCCCACAGCGTGCTTCGCACAGCAGTACCTGACCCCTTTTTGAACTCTATAGAAAAGGAATCACATGACTGACACTGCTCGAATGCTCGAAGGAAAGACAGCCCTCGTAACTGGGGCAGGCCGCGGTTTGGGGCGTGCGTTCGCCGAATGCCTCGCTGCGCTAGGGTGTGCCATTGGAGTGCACGGAATGCGCGAACACGGCCCCGCAGAATACGCAGAAGGTACGACGCTGTCTGATACGGCCGCGCAAATTGGTGACCAGTTCGACGTCCGAACGGTGCGTGTCCTTGGAGATTTGACGCAGAGCGATCAAGTCGAGCGGGTTGTAGAGACGATCGCCAGTGAGCTGGGCCCAATCGACATCTTGGTCCACAATGCGGGAGGCGATATTGCGGCCGCAGGGGGGAAGCCCGACCCGAACGATGCGGTCACGATTAAGGAAATCGACATACGCTCTGTGCTCGATCGCAACTTATTGAGCACCATTCTGGTCTGCCAGCAGGTTGCTCGGGGAATGATCCCGCGCCGCTCGGGACGCATCATCACGATCAGCTCGATCGAAGCTTTCGGGGGAACCGAAAACAGTGCGATCTACTCCACGGCCAAAGCGGGTGTCGTCGCGTACACGCGTTGCCTGGCAGACCAACTACGGCGACATAACGTGACGGCCAACAGTCTCGCTCCGGGCGAGACGCGAACTGGTCGTTACCTGGGCACCCGCCAAGTTGACCAGGAGAGAATGGTTACAGAAGGAACACTGGAGCGCATCGCGCTCGTGGATGAAGTGGCCCGCGTCGTCGAATTCTTCGCAGGGCCGCAAGGTGCCTTTGTTACCGGTCAGGCGTTACGCGTCGATGGAGGAGCTCAACTCTGGCCCGCCTAACGTCGTGTCGTGCCGTGTAGTAAAATACACTCATCGAGTTTCAGCCACTTCGAGTTGGCGTTATGTTCGCGGAGCGAGCAACGACTATACGGCAGTTGTTGAACGGGCGGTCCTCAGCAAGAGTTTCTCATCGGTCACTTGCCTTGCACACAGCACATAAGTCGACCAGAAAAATGTCAGAGATGAACACTGCGGGATCGAGTCGCACAACACGACCAAACCATTCTGTCCAGACACGTGGTCTGACGGCGAGCGTCCTGCTGATGACCGTGGCGTTATCCGGGATCATGCGTGCCGACGATGAGCCTAGCGAGCCGCTCCTGTTGGTCGACTTCGAGATCGCAACAGCAGTCAAACTGACACCCAACCGCGTGTCGATCCAAGAAGTGACGTCCGAAGGCGGCAAGGCCCTTCAGATTGACGCCCGTGCACAGCCTTCTTGGCCAGGCGTAACAATCACTCCTGCAACGGGCAAGTGGAACCTCTCGGGTTTCTTTGCCGTCGAGATGGATGTTATCAATCCGCAAGACGAGTCGGTTCGAGTGCTGCTGTCAGTCAACAACCCCGGCGCCGACGGCACGAAGAACAACAATACCGAGTCGGTGACTGTTCGGCCGCATGGCACGGCCACACTCCAAGTCCCGTTCGGTAGCTGGCACGGCGAAACGAACCACCCCATCGATCAATCGAACATCGTGTCCGTTTCGGTCTTGCTCGATCGCCCCAAAAAGTCTCACCGCTTCATCGTCGACAATATCCGCGCCGTTCCCTACGGTTCCTCTGTCCTCGATCAGGCAATATCCGACCAGTTTTTCAAGAGTCTCACACCAGCACTGGGCCGCGGCGTCAATTTGGGAAATATGCTGGAAGCTCCACACGAAGGCGCGTGGGGCGTACGGCTCGAAGATCGCTACTTCGATCTCATCCATGCGGCAGGGTTCAACTCGGTGCGCATTCCCGTCCGGTGGTCGGCTCATGCAGCTGACGAGGCACCGTACACAATTGAACCGGCGTTCTTTGATCGCGTCGAGTGGGCGATTCAGCAGGCGATGTCGCAGCAGTTATATGCTGTGCTTAACATGCACCATTACGACGAGATCTTCGAGGACCCCCACGAACACCACGACCGTTTCTTGGCCCTCTGGAAACAGATCGCCGAGCGTTTCAAGGACTGTCCGCCGTCGCTCTACTTCGAACTGCTAAACGAACCGCACGCGAATCTAGATGCCGATACGTGGAACGAGCTGGCCACCGAGGGGATTGCCCTGGTGCGCAAAACGAACCCCACGCGGAAGATCGTCGTCGGCCCACCTGACTGGAACGGCGTCAATGCGATGCAGAGTCTGGTGTTGCCCGAGAACGACCGCAATCTGGTTGTCACCTTTCACTATTACAGTCCCTTTCAATTCACGCATCAGGGCGCCAGTTGGACTGGAAAACAGTCGAACCAGTGGCTCGGCACCACGTGGACCGGCACACCTGCAGAGCGTCAGGCCGTGATCGCTGATCTCGACAAAGCGCTCGCCTGGAGCCTCAGACATCGCCGACCAATCTTCCTGGGCGAATTCGGTGCATACAGCAAAGGCGATCTCGAATCACGCGTCCGCTGGACTCGCTTCGTTGCCGACGAGGCTGTCAAACGCAGGATGAGTTTCGCTTACTGGGAATTCTGCGCGGGGTTCGGCATCTACGATTCCAGAAAGAGCAGCTGGCTCGAGCCGCTGAAGGAAGCTCTCCTGCCGAAGGCCAAATAGCCGCAATACCGTTCAACTTACGTCACCTCATTGAACGGTATTGGACCCAGGCGACGGTCAGATGGAGACTTACCTGTACGACGGCCAAGCCAGATTCCGCTGCTCGACCTATTGCGTCGTCTGGCTGCTGCGGATGTACGCCATCAGGTCGCGAACCTGTTGGTCGCTCAGTTTGTTCAGCAGACCTTCGGGCATCAGCGACTTTGGCTGCTTCACCATTTCGTCGATGTCCTTACGTCCGATGGTAATGTTTTGGCCATCGGCTCCGCGGAGGACAACGATGTGTTTGTCTTGATCGAATAAGAACCCAGCGGCTACGCGTCCATCGTCAGTCAGCACCATGTAGTTTTCAAAACCCTCGCGGATCTCGGCACTCGGGTTCACGACGTTCAACAGCATTCGGAGCGTGTCGTCTCGCTTGTACTGAGTGAGATCCGGCCCGATGTGACCACCCTGGTGAAACAAACGATGACACTTTCCACAGCTCTCTACAAACAGCTGCTCGCCCGCGTAGGGGTTGCCCGTTTCTGAATCCAAGACATGACTCAGCCGCTCAATCTGTTGCTTCATTTCGTCCGTCGAAGCGCCCTGGATATCGCTCCAATGCTTTCGGACCAGCTCGGCGATCCGTTCGTCCTTGTGGACCGTCATCTTCTGAACCGTGTCGTTTGGGATCGCCGCCGGATCGATGACACCCCGTTCAACGGCTTCCAACATTGCCCGACTCCAATTCTTCCGACTGACCAGCACGTTGTATGCGACGGGCCGAACGTCTTCGTGCAGCGCGTCATAGTGTGCAATGATCGTCTCGGCGATCTGTTGGTCGGAAAAAGCGGTAAGCGCTGCAAGCACTTCGCTTTGTAGCGGTGCACTACCTGTCGAAGTCATCACACTCAACAAGACAGCGACGCTTTTCGGGTCGTTTAACTCGCCGAGTACTTGAGCGTATTCGATTCGTTGGTGTTCGGGTGTTTGGTCAGTTGCCACCGCGTCGCGCAGTTTTCGAACGGCAGCGGCATCGCTGAGTCGAGCCTGCAGCGCGATGGAACCGCTGCCTGCGTTGGCAATTGCCTCTGCCAGGCGCAGGGGCAGACGCGCCATCGATCGCCCACGAAACGACTGTTCAAAACCGCTCATCAACGCCGCTCGCGACCGATCGTCTGGAGCCAGTTCGAACAGCTCGGCACATGTGTTCAAGTCGTTTTGGCCACCGGCCGTGGCATATCGTTGCATGAGTCGCGGGAGAATGGAATCGACCGTCATGGGTCGTAGCCAAAGGGACCGAGTCCTCATCAAGTCGACTACCGCACCACGGTCCGACGCGGCTCTGGATTCTATTGCCCACCATACCATCAGCGGTTGGAACAGGTCACTGGCATCTTTGTCGTGCGACAGCAATCCCTTGGCGATTGCCAGGCACACGTTGACGGGAAGACGTCGTGCCGACGCCGCCAGTTGGCCACGAACTTCTACGTTGGGATCGGATTTTGCCAAGAGAGCTAGCTGAATTCCTGTAGCGGGCGAAATGTCTTGCCGGTCACCCAACAGACGCGCGGTCCAGAAACGCACCATGGGATTGGCGTGGCTGAGTGTCGCCGATGCCACGTCTTCGGTGAAGCCACCGACAAGATTCAGAGCCCACAATGCTTCCAATGCCGTCTGACCGTGGGTGTCTCGAATCAACGCCAGCAACCGTGGGATCGCAGATTCGTCTCGGCGATCGGCCAGCAAACGCAACGCCGTACGGCGATGCCATTTGTTGGGATGTTTCAGTAGATCGATCAACTGGTCGGTTGTAGACTGGCCGAGATCGAACGGCGGAAGTGTCTTAGATGTCTTTGCCCGCAAGCGATAGACGCGTCCCGAATCAGGATCGATCTGACCTTGATAGTGTTGTCCGTGCGCGATGAACTCCTCATAGAAATCGGCGACATAAACTCCTCCGTCAGGCCCCGATGCAATGGCGACAGGGCGAAAGCCGATGTCGTCACTGACCAACGCATCGCCGATGTCGACCGTCCCGAATGACGATCCCTCTGCCAGGATCTCTGAGACGACGACATTTTGATGCAGGGGATCCACGGAGAACAACCGACCATGATACTTTGACGGCAGACCGTTCCCTTCGTACTTGACGAACGCATGGCTGAACCTGGGCGTTGGAGCATGGGCCATGAACGGCAACAGGCCGAAGGCATACGGATTGTTGACATCGCCATATTTGCGTTCCGTCCCCTTGTCGTAGTAACCGCCCTGTACGTAGTAGAAGCCGCGCGTGTTGCTGCCGTTGTGCCCCGAGTAGACGCGTCCTTGGGGGGTGTAGTCTCGGTATGGCAGTGAATTAGTGGTTTTCGTGTTGTGAATGTAGTTTTCTTGGCGTGTACTTCAAAATTGGTGTTTTAGAAAGGAGGCGTCCTCTGCGAAATTGATTTCGCAAAAAAACTCTCGCATG
>PVBE011467973.1_pt1 | contig 11102 bp, 17 predicted proteins | sample 1631181 | NCBI WGS metagenome assembly PVBE01 (sample SAMN08397723, study PRJNA350692) | Marine metagenome, whole genome shotgun sequencing project. | isolation source: water | place: Pacific Ocean | collected 2012-04 | reverse complement strand
CTATGTTATTTGTGTAATTATATGACCTAATAAATGGACTAAGACCTTCGGCCGCATAGGCTGCAAAATGAAAGACATATTTAGGTTTTTTCTTTTTAAATAGAGAGCCTAACCTATCCAAATCGGTAAGGTTACAATTATGAAAATCAACTTTAGAGTGAATATTCTCTGCATATCCACCGCTTAAATCATCAACTCCAACAACTTCTTCCCCTAAGTCGATTAAATAATCTGACAGTCTTGACCCCAATAAACCTGCTACACCAGTAATTAAATAACACATAGTGGAGTTTCCTTTCGTTCTGGATTTGGATGTCCACATTGCTCTGCAAAATGAAAACAAATATCTTTCCAAAAATCTACTGGTGCAGACCTAGTACCATGTATACCAAAATGACCATGCATGCTAAACGGTTTTTCTGCCCATAAGTCATAAGAAAATCTGTCTGCTACCTCTACTGGAGCAAATTCAACTCCTTTTTCTTTAAAGTAAGCCAAATTTACAAGACATATATATGCATCTTCTGGGCTTTTACCATCATGACCCAACTCTTTACAGGCCTTAAGCATCTTTTTCGACCTAAAAGAAAATCCCCCATTACCAACATAGTTTTGTATTGGTACTGTTTGGTCTTTAAATTTGGACAACTGTGGCATTTCACTAGTTCTTATAATAAAGTCAGACCAAGGGGCTCCAATGTAGTCATAGTTAAAGAAATCATCAGACCAAGCACTGGAGTTTACTATGAAGCCGTCCCCTTGTACTATAAGAACAAAATCAGTATCAATTCGGTCATACAACTCCTCAACAATGAATTTGTTGTAACCCATCCAATCTAACTTTGGTATATTTTCATACCGAATTCTGGACGATTCAAATTTAGTTGTAGTAAATATAATTGAATCACCAAATGATACTTGGTCTAAGCAGTGGTTCATTGCTTTCATAGTATTGTCAACATTAGTAGTACCATTAACAGACGCAATTGTTACATTATCTAAAATCATTTTATTTTTCTTCTAGAATGTTTAGGGTATCCTTTTAAGGATGGTCAGGCCATTATTATTAGTAAATACTTTTTCTTCTACCCAATGAGGATTCAATGTTTGAAAAGACTTGATTGCTGGTATAAGTCCTTGAATTGGAGAATCATTCGATTGCTCATCACGCCATCCAAACAAGGTGGTATCGTGAAAGATAAGATACTTACGGGCCTTGTTGCCATGTAAAAATAATTCTTCACGCAATTGATTATAATTATGAAGGGTATCAATGAACAACATATCTGTTTCATCAATTTCGATATTTCTAGTATCGCCTTGAACAAAGGTAAAGTCTGTATCCTGTTCATCGGCATATTTTTCAATACTATCCAAACTACTATTAAAATCATTTGGATGTTTAATATCAATGGATATTAATGTTTTAGGTTTACCATGTAGAAGAGCGTATGTGCTAACGACTGCTCTTACACCCATCTCAGTTATATGGTCACATTCTTGTGCATATTCATGTAGGGTAGGTAAATGTTCATTGATATCAGAGGGGTTATTACAAAGATATTTAAATTGTTCTTTCAAGTCCATTGTTGTTTCCATTATGTATTTCCTTATTGTTGGAGTGTTCAATCGCCATTATACCATAGGCCGACTTAGGGTCAACCCCTTTTATTTATACCGCCAACGCATGGTGTTATTAAAATAGCATTAAAAAAGGTATAAATGCGTCCGCCTTCGTCCGCGTTTGCAGGCGCCAGATGACGGCACATTTTTCACATTTTTTCACATTTTTTTCAATTATTTACAACCTTTTTCAACCTTTTAACGCAATTTTAACGCAAAACGCCAGACCCAAATAAGGACTGGCGTTCTGCTATTCAATTTTTGCGGCGCTTTTACTCAACCGTAATGTTCAGCGTGTGCAGCCTGCAAACACAAAGGCGCACTGCATGAACATGAATCACACGCCAAGTCCTCGGGCGATTCGCTCGGCGAATCTACCTAGAACTGTGCGTGAACTTTTCTTCGCCTTTGCACCCTTGATGAATGCATTGCGGATTTTGACAGGCGATGCATCTTCAGGAAGGTTTTCAAATGTATCGTTGGAAACCTTTTGGTCAGAAGGGATCATGTAGTACTCATCATACCCATGCTTCTTGAGAATGGCGAAGTTATTCTTCTTAAATTTTGCGACTTCAGCCTTACGCTCATCCCAATCAGACACACTGTATTCAACATGTCGCTTGATGTTCCTCTTATCAGCAAGGAACATACCGATGACTTGGGCGCCGGTTGACTTGCGGATGAGGTTGAGCAGGCCAGCGGTGTGACCACGGTAGCGGCTTCCAGTACCTTCAAGGTATTCGTCTGTACCCTTGAATCGTGCAACAACATTTTGCGATGATTCGTAGTTTACCAGACCATCGGCATTGTAACCCGTGAAGGTTCTTGAGCAACAATGGTCAGTGGCATCGCCGTCTGTGAGGACAACAAGGTTCACTATTTGAACATTATTTTTTCGTTGAAACTCAGGGATGATGTTCATGGCAGCAACCAATGCTGAATCGAGTGGCGTGCCACCGAGGTCTAGGTTGCCAAGGCGTCTGCTATAGTTACCCATGCATGCCGCTGTTTCAAGCAGGAGGGCGGCGAGTTCGTTGTATTCGCTAGTTCGCATACGACTGGACAACCAGTTGTGGAGTTCGAAACCTTTGATGACAACATCGCCTTGCTCATAGTCGGCGTACGATTTTTCGTTTGGGGTTTGGTCATTATTCCATCGGTCAACCTTGTTACGAGTGTTGGATGTAAATGCATACACTTCGAATGGGATGTTGATTGCACGGCAGAACATCGTGAGGTTGAGTAGTTGGTGGATGGTTGCTTCCATATGACTGCACATGGATCCGGACCAATCGATGTACATGATAAGACCGTGATTCTTACCTTCACGCACGGATGCTTGACGAAGGAAAATATCATCAGTTAATTTGTATTCGTGAAGGCGGGACATGTCGATGCGTCCTGTCTTACCCGTACTGGTTCGGCGGGAAGTGTCAGCGGACATCTTCATTTCGAATTGCTTGACCATTGTGGCCACGATAGGACGGTTATCCTTTTGGAATGCTTTCCAATTAGGAGCAAGGCTTACGGCGTCACGGTGTACCTTACGAGCGATTTCAGTCATTTCCTTATAATCCACGATGAATTCATCGGTCTTCAACTTAGTAGGAATGTTGACATAATCACGCTTGCGGGCGGATTGGTCATTCAATTCTTCCATGCGGTCTTGCATAGAATCATCAGTCATTGGCTTTTGTGCTTTGGGTTCGTCTTCGGGGACTTCGTTACCTCTACCAGTAGTGGCATCAGCAGAATCGGATTCAGCGGACTCACCATCATCGGTATCGTCATCCATACCGGCGCCGGACTCTTCGCCGTCTTCATCGATTTCGCCTTCTTCGTCACGGCGGGCAGCGCCAGATTCGTCTTCATCGGATTCGTCTTCGTCACTACCATTACCGGATCCGTCATCCCAATCATCAACATCATCAGGCATAGCGCCTTCTTGCATCATTTGTTGTTCGCCGTCTTCGCCGTCTTCGTCACCCTCTTGAGGAATTCCACCCATTTCAGGCATCTCAGGCATCTCTTCGGGTTCGGGTTGCTCGTTTTGAGCGGACATAGCATACATGCGGGTGGACAAGTCAACAACCTGTTCCCAAGTATCAGCAACGGCCATCTCATCCACAAGGATTTGTTCTTCTGGACTGAATTTGACGGTAGCATGACCCATAATACCGAGTTTATAGTGAATATTCACACGGTCGGCGAGGGGCATCGTATTGACATCAGTATCGGCGATGCCGAAAAAGTCACGGGCGAGTAGGTCACTGTAACCTTTAACAAAGTCACGGCGGAGGCCAGGAAATCGTTCTTTCATCTTTCGCTCAATGCGAACATCCTCAACTATGTTGAGGTAGGATTTTGCAGTGTTTGCATCTTTAGGAGCGACCTTACGGACGGCGTCCTTAACTTCTTCAAATGTTGCGGGAGTGTACAATGCGTGGCCAACTTCGTGACCAACAAGCATATCGTACAAATAGGACGGCATTTCCTTCCAACATGGTAGGACGAGTGTCCGTGATGCCGTATCAAACATCGCCGTAGCAACGGGTTGATGCTGTACGGAGATATTTTCGGTCGCCAGAAGGCGTGCGAGTCCAGAAAGTGCAGATTTTGATGTGTGTGAAGTAATGCTCATACATGGATTGTACCATAAAATGACCCCAAAATGTGGTTTAATACCCAAATTTCCCGTAAAAATCTCATTTTTTTTGCATAGTGTGCTAAGTGCTTATGCCACAAGGGTTTACGCCCAATCTGGACTATCATCCCTGTAAGTGCTTATGCCACAAGGGTTTACGCCTGCCCTGCGGGCAGCGCCACCGTGTTCGGGTTTTGTTCGGGTTTTGTTCGGGTTTTGTTCGGGTCCACTGACATAAAAAAGTGAAAAAAACCCCTATTATTCGACCTTACCGCTTGCCAAGGGGTCCGATTTATGGTACAATCCATGTATCAAATGACCATCTCACGCACTCACAAAAAGGACACATTTCGCATGAACTCAAAACGACAACAATTTTTAGATGCCGCTCTGGCGCTAGGTTACTCAAGTCCGCTCAATCGAGCAGATGTCACCGCTATCGTAGAATCCAGTAATGGCGCCTTCGGGTGGCCGTCCTGGATTACTGCTGACAAGGCTCGCCGCCTTGACCGTGGTATTTTTGATGTCCCAGAACTATCTGGTGGCGCTGCTCCCGTATCCGCTCCTGCTCCTGCTGGCGCTGCCCGCCGGCCTGAACCTGTTCAACAGGTATCTGTTGGTGCTGTGAAGACGGTTGAGGCCGCTCCTACTACGGTAGAACCTTCGAACGAATTTAGTCTCGCCGGTTCTATGGTGCCTTCCCGCTTGTCCACATATGTACCTTTTGGTCACTTCAAGGATGTCGAATCCATTTTGCGTTCGAAGTCCTTCTACAACATTTTCATTACTGGTCTGTCCGGTAACGGCAAGACCGAAATGGTCACGCAAGTGTGTGCGAAACTCAAGCGTGAACTCTTCCGTGTGAATATCACAATCGAAACCGATGAAGATGACCTTCTCGGTGGATTCCGCCTTATCAACGGTGAAACCGTATGGCAAGACGGCCCTGTAGTCGCATGTATGAAGCGAGGTGGTGTCTTGCTCCTCGATGAAATCGACCTCGGATCCAACAAGTTGATGTGCCTGCAACCCGTCCTTGAGGGTAAGGGTATTTTCCTTAAGAAAACAAATCAGTGGATTAAACCTGCCGCTGGATTCACCGTTGTTGCTACTGCCAATACTAAAGGTAAGGGCGATATGGACGGCCGATTCGCTGGCACTGGTATTATGAACGAAGCAATGCTCGACCGCTTCCCCGTATGCGTGGAGCAAGAGTATCCTACCAAGGCTACCGAGAAGAAAATCGTCCTGAAGAACATGGACGAGTTTGGCGCTAGGGATGATGTCTTTGCCGACCTCCTAGTCCGTTGGTCTGAAATTATTCGTAAAACTTTCTATGAGGGTGCGATTGATGAAATCATCACTACTCGCCGCCTCAACAACATCGCTCAGGCGTTCTCGATTTTCGGTGACCGCATGAAGTCCATCGAGATGAATATCGCTCGATTCGATGATGACACCAAGGAAGCATTCCGCAACCTGTACACAAAAATTGATGCGGACGCCGTATCCGATGACGATGCAACTGTTGCTCCGTCCGGTGCTGGCGTTACCGCAGACAATAAGTGCCCATTCTGAGAAAAACAAAAGGAGATTCTCAATGAATACTAATTTTAACAATGCACATGCCTTGTTTGTCGTGGACGCACCTCGTTCCTACGATGACCTTAAGGGCCGCCAGCAGGAATTCGTGCATATGATGTACGAGGCCGGCTTCACGGGTGATACCATCCGCCGTCCTGAACTGAAAGCGGTATATGCGGCCGCTAATCACGGTGCGTCCTTCCCGTGGCCTTCATGGCTCACGGGTGATAAGACACGCCGGTGCAATCGTGGGGTATTCTATATCCCTGAACTCGCCGAGTACGCCAGCAATCATGCACCAGATGAGGAAGATTCTGGCGCTGCCCGCCCGGCCGTGATTGAGGATGACCCTCAAGTAGATGTCGAGGCGCAGGCCTTTGCGGAGATTTCTTGATGACTCGATTTAACCGTCCGTGTACTGCATGTAGGCCGTACGATGATGATGATTCGCTTGACCTCGATGATACCCGATTTGGTGTGGTCATTGATGACGGCGATGATGACGATGATGCCGACCGCTTACTAGATAAGCATGGCGGCGTCACGGGAGCAGGATTTGAATTACTCGCCCGCATGGATGCGGCCGGGGATTTCATTTGAGAAAACGGGATTGAACAGTGCCACAAAGTTTAAGTACCTACCCCATATGTCCGTTAACTACCTCTGTGTCCTGCATCCCGCCAAAGATTCGCCTGTCAGAATCGACCAATATAGTGCCACGCAAAAAGGTTTCGAAACATTTAATCCAAAATTTTTTTTGCCAGAAAAATTAACCCAGAAAGGAAAGTCCAGAAATGCCACATAATAGCATATACAACAAAGTTGAAGACATCGAACATATCTGTCAAGAAGTCCTGTATGGGCCTGACAAAGACCTTCGGAAGAATGTTGAAGAAATGCAAAGATTGACCCAACAATGTCTTGACGCCATCAAGATTCTAGAGTATAATAATCGTACTCAATCGAACTCGTAACACACAAAGTCCAAGTCCACAGAGGAATACACATGCAAATTAGCAAACGAGAAATCACCAAACACCGCAACTCATACATCGCCATTGTGTCTGCCGACATTATCACAGATGAGGTAGCACTTGCTGTTGCCTTCGAAGAGAAGGATGAAGTCAAACGCCTTGGGGCCTCTTGGAATCCTGACCCATCGGGTAAGGGCGGCCACTGGTCGATGAAGGCCGACCGACTCGACCGTAATTGCACAATCAAGTGCGACATTATGGGTGACGGTTGGGCCGGTACAATCCTTGATTACTTGAACAATCACAAGATGATTTACAAACAAACCGGCAATATCCGTTCCGACCTCACCAAGGTCCTCAAAGACGCCGATTCGTGTCATTGGTTGGAATTAATTCCTGACATGCACGGTCTTGGTGGCCATCGAGTACAATTCGAAACCTTCAATCTTCGAATGGGCAATGCAGGCGATCCAGAGGTTACGACCGTTGTTAAGTTTATTGACCCCGAAGTTGGTGCGGAATCGTGGATGCTCCCCGAAGACGCCAAGATAATTTGGGAAAACCTCGTTGCCGGTGGGTATAACCACACGACAACACAACCAACGGAGTCCGTCTGATGCGTATGAAAGATTACCTAATGTTTTTAGAGGAAAAAGGTATTGTTGAATTTGACGAGCATAACTCCGCATGGACGGCACTAACTGGTGAAACTTGGGAGGACCTTTATACACCAGACCTGTTAGACGAATACAACGGACAATTGCGTTTTTCGTTTATGACCGAAGACACACCCACAACAAACGAGGATTGATATGGAATTTATGAAACCCACAACTTTTAATTTAACCGCCGCCTTCGAACGCCTGTATGAGGCCCATCACCGAATGTTCCAGATGGAACTCGATGGTAACATGGAGTCCCCCGAAGGGATGGACTTGATTGTGCGGACATCGATCCTGCATCGAGCATTGACCAGTGAATACGATGTGTCCTACTTCTCTAAGGATGAGGTAGAGGCCTTGAATCGCCTTGTCGTTTTTCTTGATATCATCATGCAAAATGTTTTCCAATCGGATGACTACGATAACGATGCAATGGTCGAGGATATGGACGATGATGACGAAGGGATGGACTTTTCATGGTGATGCGAAAGAATTGTGAGGCTTGCAACAATGTGGGTGAAAAATATCAAACCGATGCCACGAAAGTACAAGACCATTATTTAATCAATCACTCCACTGGATGCCAGTATATGTTCAAAGCATATCAAGGGTCTATCAAAGTGTTGATTGATGACGGTCACGGATGGCGCACATATGACTCTGCATTCGTGGCTGGCAACTACCAGATACACAGAGCAAGAACATTCTGGGACTCCCTAATCAAACAGGGATTTACCACAAACTACATGGGTATGGGGACTCCTACTAATGAGTAAATGGTTTCTTAGAAAAGAATCACCCGAACATGGATTTAACTATTCATACATGACGGTGGAACTTACACGCAATGTGACGGGAATCCATACAGTAAATTTTTACGATGATGTGGAAAAGAAAACCTATTTGGTCAAGGCGGCAAGAGAAATTTGGGATGCATTGATTAATGACGATTGGAATGTGTACAGTGACTCCCAGAAAAAAGCGAAGTTGCTCCGCAACCAAAAGAACGGTTGCGTAGAAAAAAAACAACGAGTAAAGTCGTCAATGACTGGATTCGATAAACTCAAAAAGAATTCGAACTACGCATTGGAAGCATGATGGCAAAAACAACAAAACAACACGAACAAGACAGAGTGGCATCGATGACCGATAGGCAATTGGATGTCCGCTATGGTAAGATGGCCAAACCCGAAAAGATTGATGCGTTCTACCATGAACTCAAAAAGCAAGGGCGACACAAACAACTTCAATATCAGATTGCCAATGATATGGGATACACTGTTTCTGGAAGTCACAGCATCATACACCCAAAGTACGGCAAAATAGTTTTTGAACCCGATGGAGATGTAGTCCGCATTCGTTATTATGATGGTGCAATGCGTGTATCCTTGGCGGACGGTTCATTGACTACCGAAGACTCCCGAACAGGCATTAAGCGTGCCAGAAAAATCTGGGACGAGAAAATTGAAGAAGGATGGACAGCACAATGAATCCAGACTACCACAAAGAACAATATCACGATAGTTGTTACAAAGAATACTCCAAGTATGATGTAGACGATATCTGTAAAGAATGGTTTGAAGAAATTGTTGACCAATCGAATCGCTATCGTGATGGACAAAACAAGAACACAAAAAACACAGACCAGACCGAGGAAATTAAACGCCTTCGGGACTTGGTAAAACGAGCGTGGGCAGATGGATACGAACAGCACGGTGCTGACGAATTCGCTACCGAAGTAACGCCGTTCAAAGACACAGACATTGCAAAGGAATTGGACAATGAATAGAAATGAAATGGATGTCGCAATCCGCACCCATAAAAAAGTTTCTCGTATGCGTGAACTAATGAATCACATTCGAAATAACTTTCGTGATTATTTGGGACAACCAGATAGTCCAGGCCAGTGGGACGAAGAACCCGAAGTAAAGATTGATGGTACAATCAGTAGAGATTTTGCCGATTGGTTTTTGTTAATGGACGAGGCCGTACGGCAAGCGGATATCGATTCATCTGCTTTGCGTTGGGATGCAGAAGCAATGATGCAAGACGAAGACGAATACATGGATTCCATGCCGGCCGCCGATGAGGACGCTGGATTGGACGCCTTTCTAAAGACATTGGAAAAAATACAATGACAGACAAACAATCAATCAATCTGCCCGGCCCAAGTTTTGTTAGTTTACTAGCAATCCTGTTTATTGCTTTGAAATTGACAGGCGTTATTACATGGTCATGGTGGTGGGTACTCTCACCACTCTGGATTGGCCTTGCACTAGTAAGTACTGTTCTTTTTGTAATGGTCTGTTTAATTATGGCCGCCGATAAACGGAAATCGAAAATATGGTCAAAGGATAAAAAATGATGAACACACAAACACACTTCTATAAACTACCAACACTCTATCGTACCAGTAAAACGGGTGCAACTCTCGTATGGAACATCTGGACAGAGGGTGCAGACATCTTGACCGAACATGGTCAAGTCGATGGCAAGATGCAACTCGACCGCCGTACGGCAACTGGTAAGAACATCGGTCGTGCAAACGAAACAACTCCCGAAGAACAGGCAATCCTTGAAGCAACTGCGAAGCACAAGAAGCGATTGGATACAAAATATTCTTTGAGTCTCAAGGATGCAAAGAAAGAAGTTTTCTTGCCCATGTTGGCCGCATCATTCGATAAGCGTAAGGACAAAGTGACATATCCTGTCGATGTCCAACCGAAACTCGATGGTGTGCGTTGCATGGCATTTTGGAACGGCGACCATGTTGAACTAATGAGTCGTGGTGGTAAAAAGTGGGAATGTTGCCAGCATATTATAGATGAACTTGAAACAGTATTGCCAAAGGATTGGATTCTCGATGGAGAATTGTATATTCATGGTGCGACATTCCAAGAGATAACCAAGTTGGTGAAGAAACTTCGACCAGAATCCAAGGATGTTGTGTTCCATGTGTATGATGTTCCAAGAGCAGGGACAAATCACGAATGGGAAGTACGAAAAAATCATTTGAATGACTTTCACGGCAATCACGGATACTGTAAGAGTGTGAAGGTTGTAAGAACTGATTTTGCGGCACATGAAGAAGATGTCTATGAACTTCAATCCGAATATCTTGAAGAAGGATACGAAGGTGCGATTGTACGAGAGTACGATGGCGAATACCGATTCGGGAATCGTTCCAATAAACTCCTGAAAGTTAAGAACTTCATGGACAAGGAATACGAGATTGTCGATTACACCACTGGCGTTGGCAGATTCGAAGGATGTATCATCTGGATTTGCAAAACCGATAACGGAGATGAATTCAAAGTTGTTCCACAGGGAACAATGGAAGAACGAAAAGCCACTTATGATACTGCGAATGAACACATTGGCGAATTACTCAAAGTGAAATTCTTTGAACTGACCGATGACGGTATTCCACGATTCCCAGTGGGTCTTGGAATCCGACTTACGGAGGATATGTGAAAATGAATCCCGATTTCAAATACAACAAAACTACAGCATCAACCACTTGGACACTCCAACATCCAGATGGTCGTGTTGTGTCATTCAAGGTGATAAAGAATGGCAATGTCATTATCTGGGACTACAAAGATAAGCATTCGT
>PVBE011183913.1_pt1 | contig 11102 bp, 7 predicted proteins | sample 1631181 | NCBI WGS metagenome assembly PVBE01 (sample SAMN08397723, study PRJNA350692) | Marine metagenome, whole genome shotgun sequencing project. | isolation source: water | place: Pacific Ocean | collected 2012-04 | reverse complement strand
CAACCGGGCATCTGCGCGGTCGCGAAGTCGAAACTAACGACGGAGTGGACGCTGAGGACGAGGGGCGCGGCGAGGGCCGCGAGGATCATGTAGGCTTTCTCGTAGCGATGCCACTGGCGAGAGGAGCCACGCCAACCCACCGAAAAGACGGCGAGGACGGTTCGTCTAACCTTGGACGTCGCACGGTCGCGAAACGTCGCCAGGTCGGGAATCATGCCCATGTACCAGAAGAGTATCGAAACCGTGGCGTACGTACCGACCGCGAAAACGTCCCACTCGAGCGGGCTTCGAAACTGCGGCCACATCTCCATCTGGTTCGGGATGGGGAACATCCAATAAGGCAACCACGGACGACCGATGTGAATACCCGGAAAGATGCCGGCGCAGACGACCGCGAAGATTGTCATCGCCTCGGCGAAACGGTTGATGGCCGTTCGCCAGTTCTGACGGAGCCAGTAGAGGATCGCCGAGATCAACGTACCGGCGTGACCGATACCGACCCAGAAAACGAAGTTGACGATGGGCCAACCCCAGGCAACCGGGTGCATGTTGCCCCAGGCGCCGATGCCCTCCCAAAACACGTAGCCGATGCTCGCGAAGAACGCGATCATCATGCAGAACGCGATCGTGAACGCAATGTACCAAGCGCGGGGTGGCTTCGGTGTCTCAGCGACACGCGAAACAACCTCGGTGACTTGAGCGTACTTATCCGTCGCCTTGATAGGAACGTTGTACGGGTTGAGGTCTGTCGCAGTAGCCATTTCCAGTTAACTCCGGATGCCGATCGCCTGCGCGGGGGTCAGTGGTGAGCCTTCTCGCCACCGGGTACGTCCGCGGCGGTGAGGGCTGGGTTGGGGTTGTTGACCTTCGCGAGGTATTGGAGGCGCGGGATGTTGTTCAGCTCGCCGAGCATCGCGTAGGAACGCTTGAGCTTGTGTAGGGCCGCCACCTCGGCGCCCTTCTGATTGAGGTCACCGAAGACGATCGCGTCGGTGGGGCATGTCTGCTGACACGCCATTTGGATTTCTTGATCCTGCAGCGGCCGGCGCTCGTTCTTGGCGTTGAGCTTGCCCCGCCGGATGCGCTGGACGCAGAAGGTGCACTTCTCCATCACACCGCGGAAGCGAACCGTCACCTCCGGGTTGAAGACCATCTTCTTGACCTCGTTCTTCGGGTCTTTCAGGTCCTCGTGCATGTTGAAGTAGTTGAAGCGCCTGACCTTGTAGGGGCAGTTGTTCGAGCAGTACCGCGTGCCGATGCAGCGGTTGTAGGTCATGTCGTTGAGGCCATCGACCGAGTGCAAGGTCGCGCCGACCGGGCAGACCTGCTCGCAGGGAGCGTTCTCGCACTGGTGGCAGGTCATAGGCTGGTGGGCGAGCTCGGGATTGTGCTCGTCGCCCAGGTAGTAACGCTGGACCGCAATCCAGTGCAGCTCGCGCCCTTCGATGACGCGCTGCTTGCCCGCAACGGGAATGTTGTTTTCGGCGACGCAGGCTGTGATGCAGGCGCTGCAGCCGATGCACTTGTTGAGGTCAACGGACATCCCCCACTTCTCACCGTCATAGGAGACAGGCGACTTCCACATGTTCACCAGCGGCAACTCGTGGACCATGGTGCGAGCGAAGTCGTTATTCTCTTGGTACTCGGCAAACGTGCCGGTACGGACGAGCACGGGGACGCGATCCTCGATGGTGGCGCGACCGACGGCGTCCATCGCGTGCATGTCCTGCATGGTGGCGAGCGGGAAGCCCGAGCCGACCTTGTGGACCGTGGCGCCGCCGCCGAAGTTCCAGATCTTGCTGGTGCGAAGCTCGTAAGCGTTGACTCCAACCGGCTTGACCTTGGCGCTTACGAGACCGCCGGTGCGGCCGGCAGCGGTGCGACCGTAGCCGAGGTCGAGGCGAAGCGTGCCGGGGGCCTGCCCGGGCTGGAGCATGACCGGAACCTCCGCGAGTTCGCGTCCATCGATGGCGAGCCGAACGATGTCGCGGTCGGTGAGGTGCAGGTCCGCTGCCGTGGACGGCGCGATGGTGAGCGCGTTATCCCACGTGAGCTTCGTCATCATGTCGGGCGTCTCTTGGAGCCACCCGTTATTCGCGAAGCGACCGTCGTAGACGCTCGAGCTGGTGCCGAATTGCAGCTCCAAAGCCTCGCTCTTGTGCAGATCGCCGAGTTCGTTCTTTGCGAACTGCAGCGCCGCGAGGGGTCGCAGCTGAACCGGAACGGGCGCGTAGGCGCTGCCGGCGATCATCCCGGAATGCACGACCCGTCGCCAAAGTCGCTCGTCGAGACCGTGGGTCTTCTTGACGAGGTCTAGGCTGGTGGTGACGGTCTCGCCGTTGAGCAGCGCGAGCATCTCCGCAGACGTCTTTCCGCCGTACAGTGCTGCGATGAGGGGCTGTCCGACGGACGTCGTGCCATCGTAGGCGACCGAGTCGTTCCACGACTCGAGCCAGTGGGCTTTCGGGTAGTGCCAGTTGCACTCGAGTGAGGTCTCGTCCTGATAGAGAGCGAGATGCACGCTGGTCTTGACCTTGCCGAGGGCCGACTTGAAATCGATATCCGCGGGCGAGTTGTAGACCGGGTTGCCACCGAGGATGACCAAGGTATCGACCTTGCCCTCGTTCATCGCGTGGACGAGTTCCGCGAGAGCCTGCGCCATCGGCGGGCGAGCGGGATCGGGAAGCGTGGTGTAGCTCACCGTCTTGCCCACGTTGCCGAGCACCGCGTTGATGCGGTGGACCAGGGCGTGGACTTCGGGGGGCTGCTGAGCGCCTGTCGCAACGATGCTCTCACCCGGGTGGGCCAGAAGATCGGTGACCGCGGCGGAGAGCATCGCCGCGACCTTCGGGTCGTTGAGGAAGTTCGCGGGCGGCCGTGCTTGCCCCGCGCCTTGGCCGGCGCGGCGCTTGCTGATCTCAGAGTCGAGAGCCGTGGCCAGCGCCTTGATCAATTCGGCGCGGATGGGCAGACGATTATCCGCCATTCCACCGGTCATCGTGAAGGCGCTCTCGAAGGCGTAGAGCCGGCTCATCGAGCCGTCTTCCGGCTGGCGGGTGGCCGCAAATCCGCGGCTTTGCGGGATCCAGTCGGGGTGCTCGCCGAGCAGATCCGAGTCCAGTGAGACGATGACCTTCGCCTTAGGTGTATCGAGCTTCGTCCGGACGGGCTGACCGAAGGCCAAGCTCGCGCCGGCGCGCACGTTGTCGTCGTTGATGGGCTCGTACTCAAACCACTGGGCCTGAGGGAAGCTCTGGATGAATCGCCGCTTTGCCGCCGCGGTCGTCGGCGAAGACGTCGACTCGGTGAGCACCGCCATGCCGGCACCGCTGCTGGCCTTGAGCGGGCTAAAGGTCTCCTTCGCGAACGCCTCAAAGTCCGTAGCGGTCACGGCCACGTGCTTGTCGTTCTCGCTCCGCGTCGGGGTCTTGCTGCGGTCGGGATCGTAGAGTTCGAGAGTCGCCGCCTGCTGGTAGATCCCGCAAGCGCCGAGGCTGCCGGGGTGGTCCGGGTTGCCCTCTACCTTAATGGGGCGGCCGCTGTAGCTCTTGATGAGTGTGCCGATGGCAACGCCGCCAATTTCCATCGCGGAGCTGTAGAACTGGGGGATGCCGGGGATGCGTCCTTCCGGCCGTCGGTTCAGGGGAAGCAGCTCGTGCTCGTCCCAGCGGCAACCGGTTGCGACCGCCGCAACGGCTGCGCCGGCGGACATGGTCTGGAGGAAGCGCCGGCGCCCGTTGGGGGCGGCCTCGGTCGGGGGAAGTTCCTCCGCAGCGTCACCGATGGGCGTGACGAATTCTTCCTTCAACGACTCCTGAAATTCGGGATCGTTGTTGAACTCACGAAGACTGCGCCAGATGCGGCGCGACTTCTTCGGTCCGTTGATTAACGATGACATGTAGAACAATCCGTCTGGGGGTTAACGTCATGCTCGGCGCGCAGTTTCGCGCCATACGCGGCAGCGTCCTGGGGAGGCTGCCAGCCCATGTTCGTGACTTCGTTGAGGGGCCGAAGGTTTGCGTCCGGGTTGCGGTGACAATCGAGGCACCAGCCCATACTGAGCGTCTTCGCCTGATAGACGACTTCCATCGTGTCGACGCGACCGTGACAGGTGACGCAGCCCACGCCCTTGTTGACGTGAGCGCTATGATTGAAGAACGAGTAGTCGGGAAGGTCGTGAACCTTCTTCCACCGAAGGGCTTGGCCGGTCTTGGCGGCCTCGATGAGCGGCGCCGTCTTCGGGGTCTCGTTCCTGACGCGCGCATGGCAGTTCATGCACATGTCCACGGTCGGAATAGCCGAGAAGGAGCTGTCGTTCACGGTGGTGTGGCAGTACCGGCAGTCGATACCCAACTCGCCCGCGTGCATCGCGTGGCTGTAGGGGACCGGCTGCTTCGGCGCGTAGCCAATATCCGTGGTGCTCGGGGAGAACGTGTACCAGACCAGGACGACCAGGTAGATCGGTGCGATGCCGAGCAGCACGCCTCCGATCGTTCGTGTGTTGTTCGCCCACCTGGGGAATGCGGGAACTCTCATCGCTTCCGATAACGTTCAGCCCGTTCGAGCGGGCGAGACTGGGAGACTGAGGGTGTGTGATCCGTGTCCGCGGGATGCGGTGTCGTTTCCCCAAGGCGGGGTCGCCTCGGGGTTGGCAGAGAACACCGCATCGCGTGTGTCGTCCGCTAGAGCGGCGCCGTCGTTACCACGGAACGCAGCGCGTCCGTAAGCGCAGAACATGCGTGTCCGTTGTATTTCGCCCCGGCCCGGCGACATATGTGCAGAGCCGATGTGCTGTTGAGGGACAAACGTCACCGGCCAAAGTTGGCGGTGGCACGAGCTATCCCGCTGCCGACCCGCCAGACGCGAGGAAAACCTCGATAAGACGGCCATGACGCGGGCCGTTATTCATCGAAATGGCGCCAGAAGTAAACTCCTAGGTGACGCACACGGATAAGTGGTGCAAATCATGCCGAAAACTCGGGCATTTCAGGTGCGGAAATAGACAGGTACAGAGCCGGTTGCTGAGCCTCCCCACCGGGCGAAGCCATTGAGTTACCGCCTCGTCGCTTTATGCCCCTAAGATCAGAATTCAGCGCTCGAGTTCGGAGTCAGATTCTTTGAACGCTTCTTCATCAAGACGTACGACAAAGCCCAGGTCGCTCGTTACAATGAGCTTAAACGATGCCACCAAGGCGGTTTCATGAACGCCTACCGCGACGCCAAGCGACGGTTCATCGAGGGTGTCTTGGCTGGTCAGGCGCCTGACGGGCAGCCGCTGTAAGGAAGCGGGCGGCCGGCGTGCGGATTCGGCAGTGCCCGGAACCGTAACGACGCGCCGGGCAGAACCGCTGTGGACTCCGATGGACGGGTCACGGTAGTCTGCCCGTTCGAATTGTCCGGGCCTCCGTCACGTCAACCGTGAGAGCGTCCGCGCCACCGCGGGATTTCCCCGCGCAGTACCTCCGAGGAGCCAGCTTACATGTTCAAGAATTCATCGTTGATGGGGATCCGTTACATCGCGCCTGCCGCGCTCGCATTGACGAGCCTTTCGCTCTCTGGATGTGGGTCCGACCTCACAGATGCGACGAGCTGCAGCGTTGGCGCAGAGCTGAACGCTCTGGGCGATTCGGTTACGGCGTTGGGCGACCTCTCGGCCAAGCTGGAACTAGACCTGAAGACGGCCTGCAACGCCATCGCCGTCGCAGACGGCCGCGCGGAAGGCGCGGACGTGGGAGCCGCGTGTGCCGAGGCGAAAGCGACGATCGACGCTGCGTTTACCGGTAGCGCCTCCGCATTCATCGAAATCACCCCTGGCTACTGCACCGTCGACGCCAGCGCACAGCTCGGCTGCGAGGCGAATTGCGAGGTCAGCGCCGAATGCGACGTCAGCCCCGGCGCCATCGAAGCGCGTTGCTCGGGCGGTGAGTTCTCCGTCGCCTGTGAGGGCTCGTGCGAGGGCTCGGCGTATTGCGAAGGCTCCGCCAGCGCAAGCGTCAACTGCGAAGGCAGCTGCCAAGGTAGTTGCGAAGGCAGCTGTACTGTCGAGATGCAGGCGGGCGCGGCCTGCGACGGCACGTGTAACGGCACCTGCGAAGGCACCGAGAACGGCGGCAAGTGCGAAGGCACCTGCAAGGGCAGCTGCGAACTCACCGGCTCTGCGGCTGCTTCGTGCAGCGGCAGTTGCGAAGGTTCCTGCAGCGGACGCTGCGAGATGGCCGCCGAGGCGTCCGTCGAGTGCAACGCAGAGCTCCGATGCGAGGGCGAGTGCACAGGCACCGCAAGCTTGCCCGAGTGCGAGGTGCAAATGGATCCGCCCAAGGCCGAGTGCAACGTTGACGCGGAGTGCCAAGCCAGTTGCGAAACCAACGCCAGCATCGAGGCCGAATGCGTGGCGCCGAGCGTCGCGATCTCTGCTCAGGCGGAACTCAGCGTAGAACTCCGGGCCGCCCTCGAGGCGCAGCTTCCGGTCATCCTCGGGATCGGCGCCAACGTCGAACTCCTGGTGAACGCCGCAGCCGATGTACCTCCCAAGTTCATCGCGGCCGTCGAGGCGGCTGCCGCACTCCCCGCTTGCGTCGTTAGCTACGGTGGCGAGTTCTTGGTTCAGGCCCAGGCGAGCGTCGACATCAGCGTCAGCGTCTCGGCCTCCGCCAGCGCGTCCGGCAGCGTCGCCGGCTCAGCGGGCGGCTGACGTCTAAAACGACACCAACCCAAATCCCAAAGAGCGGAACTTCGGTTCCGCTCTTTGCGTTTGTGCCGCCGCTACACCGACCCCCGGCCCCGGCCGGTCCAGCCGTACGGGGCGCACATAAAAAAACGACGCCGGTTTTACCCGGCGCCGTTCACACCCGCCAACCAATCCATGGTGGCGTCTCTCTAGCGTAGAACTCCCCAGTCCTACGCCTGGAGCTACAATCTTTCGCGCGCCTGTTTGCGTGCTCGGCTTCCGATAATAGAAGCCGCTATTTAGAAGTCTCGCATCTGCTTGCGGATCTTTCCGATGGCCTGCTCTTGCAGCTGGCGGATCCGTTCGCGAGAGAGATTGTACTTATCGCCAATCTCCTTCAGCGTCAGCTCGTCTTCATTGTCCAACCCAAAGCGCCAACGAATGATCCTCGACTCGATCGGCGTGAGCGTCCCGAGAAGGCGGCGGATCTCCTCGCCCCATTTTTGGGATGCGAGGTCATCGTACGGTGAGTTGGCGTTCTCTTCCACGAGGAAGTCGATGAAGCGCCGCCCGTCCTCGTCGCCGACGGGGCGATCGAGTGAGAAGGGCGTCTCGGCATAGAGGTCCTTGACCTTGTCGAGCTTTTCACGCGGCACGCCGGTTTCCTTCTCGAGCTCCTCGACGGTGGGCTCGCGACCGGTGCGCGCGATGATCGTTTGAGTCGCCCGGGACACGCGGTTGTACGTGTCGAGCATGTGCACAGGGATACGCACGGCGCGGCCCTTATCGGCAAGAGCACGGCTGATCGCGTGACGGATCCACCACGACGCGTACGTCGAGAAACGATAGCCACGGTTGTGATCGAAACGCTCGACCGCCTTCATCAGACCGATGTTGCCCTCTTGGATGAGGTCAATCAGCGGCAAGCGACCGCGGTTGTAACGACGCGCGATGGAGACCACGAGCCGGAGGTTCGCCTTGACGAAGCGGTTCTTCGCGTACTGCTGTCGTCGGTCCGCCGTCTTGATGCGGTTGAGGAACGAATTGTACGCGCGGGTCACCGCGACGCTCGCATCGACATCGCAGTCCGAGTCCGCATCCGCGACGCCACGGGCGCGCGACACCGCCGTCTGCATCCAGACGCGATCAGAGTCGGGCAGACGAATCACGCGGGCGAGGCCCTCGCAAAGCTCCTGCCACTTCTTCTGCTGACCGGCGTGCAGCTTCGAACGCTGCTTGCGATAGACGCCGAGCAGCTCGCGCAACCCGTCGAATTCGGGCGTCTGCGGGCGCTCCTCGGGATTGAGCTTGTCGAGATCACTCTCGAGAGACAGCAATAGCGTTTCCGCCACCGGCAGATACGAGAGGAGGGCGACCCAGAAGCCGACTTCGCTCGCCTCCACGTCCTTCGCCGCCTTGAGTTCCTCGTCTGGCCCCATGACCTGATGGGTCGCCATGTCGCGGAAGTAGCGGGAGAGCGTCGAGTCGCCCGAGTCGTTGCTGGCCTTCGGCGGAGTCGAAGGAGCTTGGGAGTTTTTCGCAGGCGCAGGAAGACTCGATTGAGAACGTCGGCGGACGGCGGTGTCCTCCTGGGAACTCTCGTAGTTCATTTTGGCTACTGCAGTGTCTTGTCGCGTCATGTTTGGCTACGGTCCAAAGGGTTTAGTGGGCAGTTGCGGCTACCAGGGACTCCGTCGGAGGTTGGCAACGCGCGGGAAGCGCTCTTGATTCCCGAAGAGCTAAGGACACCCCCATTAAATTCGTGCAGCGGCGCGCGAAATGGAGTGGAGGACTTCAATGCAACCTTCATGCCGTCCCCCATATTCCTTGCACGCTCCCCACGCTCCCCTGCCGAATCCCCCACCAATCGATAGAACGGCGCGCCGACCGGATAACCTTAGGGGCGCAAATCGTGGGGTTTTTGGGCATGGGAGTCGTCATTGGTGAAATCGGCATCTGGCGCGAGTGCTGAAGTGTTCTTCTCGTCTGTCTCTGATCGTTATGCCTTTGAGGTGCGCATTCCTTTCAGATCCGCAACAATTGATTGCGAACCCGACCGATTGAGAATTGAGAGTGAGGAGGCGGCCGGTAATGAAACCCTCCTCAAGACTTCTTACGGTCAGACGCGCGCGGAGTTGCGTTCTGTATTTACTGAGCTATGGGGTTCCAGTGATGGCGGAACCCCTTCGTCCCCTGGGCGAGCCCTAGCTCACCTGGGCCGCGGACCCATCAAAACTGCGCTAAGAAGCGCGGGTCGTTTTCGAAGAGCAAGCGGATATCTGGAATGCCGTATCGGAGCATCGCCGTCCGCTCCACGCCGATCCCGAAGGCGAAACCCGTGTAGCGCTCGGAGTCGATGCCGCAGAATTCGAGCACCTTCGGATGCACCATCCCGCAGCCGAGCAGCTCGAGCCAGCCGGTGGACTTGCAGACACGGCATGAGTCTCGACTGCCATCATCGGGCCGACAGAAGGCGCAGGTTGCGTCCAGTTCCGCGCCGGGCTCGACGAAGGGGAAGTAGCTGGGCCTGAAGCGCACCTGGGTTGTGGGGCCGTAGAGGCGTTGGGCGAATTCGCTCAGCACGCCCTTGAGCTCGGCAAAGCTAACGCCCTCCGCGACCAAGAACCCCTCTATCTGAAGGAACATCGGGGAGTGCGTCACGTCGTCGTCGCGCCGATAGACCGAGCCGCCACTGACAACCGCCATGGGCGGCGTCCGTCGGCTCATCTCACGGACCTGAACGTTGCTCGTATGAGTGCGGAGCAGGACTCGCTCGTCCTCATGCCCATCGACATCGACCCAGAACGTGTCCTGCATATCGGTCGCAGGGTGGTCGGGCGGGAAAGCGAGCTTGGTGAAGTTATTCTCCTCGAACTCGACCTCGGGCCCCCAAGCGACCTCGAAGCCGAGCGAACTGAAGATGTCGAGCATCTCGTTTTTGACCTGCGTCAGGGGATGCAGGTGGCCTCGGGGCGTTAACGCGCGTCCGGGCAGGGAGAGATCTTCGGGCGGGCCCTTGAGGTCGGCCTCGCGCGCTGCGCGCAGGATCTCGCCAAGCCGCGCCGCAAACGCCGATTCCACGTCGGTGCGGACCGCGTTGACCGCTTCGCCGAGCTGCTTGCGCTCGCTGCCGGGCACCTTGCCCATCATGCGCAGGAGCCGGGTCAACTCGCCCTTTTTGCCCAGCAGCTGGGCGCGAGACGCACGAAGGTCCTGTTCGCTTGGAGCCTCTTCAAACTCCTCGCGAAAACGCTTGTCGAATTGCGCCAGTCCCTGACGGATCTCTTCCGCAGCGTCCATTTCGATGCTCCCAGCCGAATGGCGCTCCTTCGGCTCGATGCCGATCAGTGAAGCGCCGCCGGCGAAGGGCTACTCTGCCGCGTTCGCGGCAGCAACCAGCTCGGTGAGCTTGGTGAACGAGGCCGGATCGTTGACGGCCATATCGGCGAGGACCTTGCGGTCCAGATCGATCTCCGCAGCGCTCAGGCCGCCAATCAGACGCGAGTACGTCGTGCCGTTCAGACGGCAAGCGGCGTTGATGCGCGTGATCCACAGGCGACGGAAGTCACGCTTGCGCAGCTTTCGTCCGATGTAGCAGTACTGCCAGCTCTTGTAGAGCGTTCGGATCGCTTGGCGATACCGATTCTTGCGACCGCCCCAGAACCCACTCGTCTGAGCGAGTACTCGCTTATGACGACGTCGGGGGCTGGGTCCTCTTTTTACGCGAGGCATTGTGCGTATCCTTACTTGATGCGATTCGCCCCGGTCGATACGGAGCTAAATCGAGTGATTGAGTGTCCGAGCGACTGCTAGCCGTAGGGCAGCAGCAGCTTGACGCGCTTCTGGAAGTCGTCGTCCACCATGTCGTTGTCACGGTGGCGGCGGCGCATCGTGCGGGACTTGCCGATCATATTGTGCTGACCAGAGTCCTTAGCGCGACGCACGCGACCCTTGCCGGTCACCTTAAAGCGCTTCGCAGCAGCGCGATTTGTCTTCATCTTCGGCATGATTGGTCTCCGCGGGAGAGCGCGGGTTTATGGCGGAAGGTCGACCGTCCGTCAAGCGCAGTGGGAAACTCTCTATACGGGGCCCACTCCAGGGCCCGCCAGAGAGGTCGCCCTGGGCGGAAATCCAAGCTTGGCCCCACAGGCGGCATGGCGCCAGGCGAGGTGGACGCCGGGAGCGTCGAGCCGTCCAGTGGTTCAAAAAGGCCTCGGTTTGTGCTTTTTTTGGGTCCCACGGGGAGCGGCCATTAGCGACGACGGTCCGGCGTGGCTCGGTGCGGGCCGCCAGCAACGGCCCGGAGGTGGGAGCCGGGGCGCCTTGGAGCGATTCTTTCAGCCCGGGGGCCGGGGAGGGCGGTGACGGCCTGGACGCCTCGATACGGAGCGCGCGCGGGCGGTTGCGGGCGGTTGCTTGGCGGTTGCTTGGCGGT
>PVBE012991197.1_pt1 | contig 11103 bp, 13 predicted proteins | sample 1631181 | NCBI WGS metagenome assembly PVBE01 (sample SAMN08397723, study PRJNA350692) | Marine metagenome, whole genome shotgun sequencing project. | isolation source: water | place: Pacific Ocean | collected 2012-04 | reverse complement strand
GGACGCTGCAGAGGAATGCGCGGTAGCCGTCACCGACAACGGCGAGCTGGTGGTGGCCTTCCGGTACGAGGACGAGATCCGGGCAGGCTTCCTCGAGGGCTACTGATCCCTACATGTCGAAGGGGATCTCCGCGTGCTTGCGGCGCTCTTCGTCGATCTCGTAGCGGAAGTACGAGCCGCCCACGCGGAACCGGTCTCCGTCCGACAGCATCTTTTCCACAACGGCGTTGCCGTTCACCTCGACCTTCGCCAGGCGCGAGAGGCGTCGAAGGACGTGGCGGTTGCCGTTCCAAGCCACCGCGGCCTTGCGTCCCCACCAGGGGAAGCCCTTGGCGGGGACATCGACCCCCACACCGAAGACGAGGCCGTCTTTTCCTGGGTCCCAGTGGCGGGTCATGGTTCCTTCGGCCGCCACGCGGCCGCCCTGCATGCGCTCGGCCGCGGCCTGCAGGCGCTTGAGCAGCGCCGGTGACATCTGGAACGTCGCGGTCTGCTTCATCGCCCCGGTCTGCAGGCCGTAGGCCAAGGGGACGTCCGAGAGGGGCTTGCCCTCGTACTGGTGCTTGAGGCTGGTGCGCTCGTCGCCGTAGAAGACCAGGACGAACTTGCCGACCTGCACTCGGTCACCGGTGCCCATGCGGTGGCTGTGCACGAGCTTGCGGCCGTTGATGAGGGTGCCGTTCTGGCTACCCAGATCCTTGATGTCCACGCCGCCATCGTCGGAGATGACCACCTGGGCGTGCTGACGGCTGACGGAGACGTTGGACAGGCGGAGCATGCAGGAGGGCTCTCGCCCGATGGTGACCTCCCGCCGGTCGATGTTGAACACCCTCTCGGAGTGTCCCGGCTCGATGATGACGAAGCTGGCCATCGTTTGTCCCGCGTTGGAGGAGAACATCCCGAGCAGAGAAGTATATCAGCGCCAGACCTCGAAGGTACCGCGGTACTCGAGCTCGATTCCGGAGACCTCGTGGTCACCCTGGAAGCTCGCCCGCAGGGCGCCCTCGCTGCTCCAGCCACCGTCCCACTGGGTGCGCAGGTCGCGACCCACCCAGACTTCGCCGGCCAGCAGGTCCGAGCTGTCCAGGCGGCCGTCTACCAGCCCTTCCTGGACGCCCATGCTGGAGAGCAGCCCGTCGAACTCGCACTCGCCGTGGCCCTGGACGGCGGGCGTCGCGTCGGCGTCGATGGTGACCGTCATCTCACCGGTGCAGGTGCTGTTCAGCGCGCCTTCGGCGCGGGTGGCCTCGATGGTCATGACCCCGTAGTAGGTGCCGTTGCAGGAGGACAGGTCACCGGTCATGGCGGCTTCGGGGCAGAGGGAATCGAGTCCAGCGAGGTCCAACTCTCCGAAGGTCGGGCCGGCGCAGGCGGAGGAGGCGACCGTGATGGCGACGAGAAGATGCAGGAAGGGCCGACGTTGCATGAGTTTTTCTCCTCTGGGTCCCGGCGGCGGATGGTTCGTTTCGTTTCCGCGTTCAACATGCTTGTCGGTGGAATCAGCCTGGTGGTCGCCTCAATCAAGGCTCAAGTGAGGGTCAACCGTGGCCGATTCGGATGAGGTACGTTGGACTCTCGAGGAGAGGGTTTGCCGATGACCGAGTCCTGCATCGAGAACACCGACAGCGGCGAGCGGGTCGAGTTTGGCGGCGAGCTGCTGGTGGGCCGGCACTCAGCCAACGACCTGCTGCTGCCCTTCCCCGAGGTCAGCGGCTACCACGCTGCCATCGTCGTCAAGGAGGGGAGCTGGAGGATCCAGGACCTGGGTTCCACCAACGGCACGACGGTGAACGGCCGCCGCTTGCAGCGCTGGCGAGGCATCGAGCAGGGGACGTTGCTGCGCTTCGGCGGCGTGTCGTCATGGCGCGTGGTCCGGCTGGCCGATCCGAGCGGCGTCGCCTCCGGAGGGGCGCGCCTGACCCTGAACCAGGATCGTCTGCCGACCTGAGTCTGGAGCTCGAGTGGGAAGGGCCCGAGAGCGGCGCGATCCGTGTGCGCCAGGGTGGCGCGCTCTGGACCGAGCGCGCGGGGCAGTCCTTCGAGCTGCTGGTCCTGCTGGCGCGCCGCCCGGGCGAGTGGGTGGACGACCGGGAACTCAAGGACTGGTTCTGGGGTGGCGCGGCGGCGGACAAGAGCCGCACCGTGTTCTCGAGCTTGATCTACAACACCCGCGCGATCTTCAAGAAGCACGGCATCGCGGGTCGGATCATCGAGAAGGAGGCGGCGCACCGGGGCTGCACACGGCTCAACCTACCCCCCGATCACGTGCAGATTCTGGGGGAATAGGGCTCCCCATCAGGCTTCGCGGCGCGCCATCCTTCGCCCCATCAGCGTGCGCCAGCTCTCCCTCAGGCCGGCCCGCGTGGCGGCGTCGAGCCCCAGGGCGTAATCGAGCACCCAGCGGTCACCTTCGTCGAGAACTTCTTCCACCGGGGCGCCACCCCGCAGCAGCCCGTCGAGCCGCTCGAAGGCTCGATCGTCGGCCTGGATCCTGGGCACCGGCAGCTGGCGGATCTCGCTGGGGATGAGCTCGAGCACGCCGCCACCGTAGGAACGTCCGCACAGCTCCACGCCCAGCATGGTCAGGCTGTTGAGGAAGCCCAGCACCAAGGCGCGGGGGGCGACGCCTGGGCGAGGTGTGACTCGGTAGACCGTGTCGGTGGTGTGGGCCCCGGCTTCGTTGTGGATCAGTCGGGTGAACGTGTGGCAGCGCTTGAACAGGGCCAGGGGTGCGGCGTGGATGGAGGGAATGGCCCACCAGGGCTCGCGGATGCGGCACTTGTAGCGGTCGGGTAGGCCCTGCTCGACCCCCGAGGCCAGGTAGAGCTGCCAGGGCACGGGGAGATCGACCAGTGGGCGGGCCGGGAGGTCCAGCAGCCAGGCGCGGCGGCCTTCGGCTCGGTTGTGGGCGTGATCGGCGGTGGTGAAGGTCAGGCCGGTGGCTTCGGCGCTGCGGCCAAACATGGGCAGGGTCGCGGGTTGCAGCGCGTGCGCGGCCACCGTGGCGTCGTCGACGCAGAAGAAGCGGTTCGCCCCGGTGACCACGCCCACGCAGACCTCGGCCTGCTCATGGAATGGCCGCACTCCGGGGTGCTCCCAGGCGGTGCGGAGCTGGGCCAGCGCTGGAGGTTCCAGGGCGTAGCCGGTCCACTTGGCCCCCGGGGGGAGGGCCTCGGGCTCGGCGAAGGACACGGCGTCCACTTCCAGATCGGCGAGCGAGTCGATGTCTTCGAGGTCCACGACACGGGCGCCACGAGTGTGGGATCGCTCGAGCAGCAGCAGCACGACTTCCTGCTGGACATCCGGGAAGACCAGCCGCCGAAAGCGCAGGATGCGGAGCAACCCCTGGTCCGCCAGCCAGCTGCGGAGGGGGGCCGTGTACCGGACCTGGAGCAGCTCGGCGGGCACCACCATGGCCAGGCGGCCCCCTGGCCGCAAGCGGCTGGCGCCGTCCACCACGAAGGGGGCCCACGAGCTGGCATGTCGCGGCAGAGGCAGGCCCCAGCGGGTCAGGAGGGCCTGGGCTGCCTGGATTTGGCTCGCTCCCAGGTACTGGTAGCGGACGTAGGGTGGGTTGCCGAGCACCAGGTCGTAGCGCTGCTCGTCGTGAAGTGCGTGGCGCAGGTAGTCGGCCCGCAGCACGGTGCCATCGCCTCCGCTCGCGCGGTAGCGGCCCAGCGCCGCGTCGGCCTTGGAGGCTTCTTCGGGGAGCAGCTCCACCGCCGTCACCGGGGGCGTGAGGCCCGGGTGGCGCGCGAGGGCCTCGAGGAAGGCCCCATCTCCGCAGGAGGGCTCCAGGACGTCCCGAGGCTGGCAGCCCAGCCCCCAGCGAACGAGGAAGTCCGCGATGGCGGGAGGGGTGTAATAGCCCCCGCGCAGCTTGTGGGCGGATTGCTCGTGCTGGAACTTCATGGGTACCGGTGCGGCAGCGGTAGGGGGTGAACCCCTCCCCTACACATGGGGGGCCTCCGATGTAGGGGCCGTAACGGGTGTTTTATACCCGCCCGTCACGAGCGCATCGACATCAGCCGCCGAACGGCGTCCCGGCTCTTGCCCCCCCCTCCGCTTCGAGCTAGCCCTGGCGACATCCGCACCTCGAGACCAGGATGGGCGCCATGAGCACCTCCGAAGAGACCCGCTCCACGAACTTCATCGACGAGATCATCGCTGCCGACGTGGCTGCGGGTGTGCACGGCGGCCAGGTGGTCACGCGTTTTCCGCCCGAGCCCAACGGCTACCTGCACATCGGCCACGCCATGGGCATCAACCTGGCCTTCGGCATGGCCGCCAAGTACGGCGGGCAGTGCAACCTGCGCTTCGATGACACCAACCCGGCGACGGAGGACACCGAGTACGTCGAGGCCATCAAGGGCGACATCAGCTGGCTCGGCTTCGACTGGGGCGACAACCTGTTCTTCGCGTCGGACTACTTCGAGCAGCTGTATCTGTGGGCCGTCGATCTCATCGACAAAGGCCTGGCCTACGTGGACGATCTGTCGCTGGACGAGATGCGCGCCCTCCGCAGCGGCTCGGACCAGCCCGATCGGGCCAGCCCCTACCGGGACCGCGCCGTCGAGGAGAACCTCGACCTGTTCGCGCGCATGCGGGCCGGCGAGTTTCACAGCGGCTCTCGCGTGCTGCGCGCCAAGATCGACCTGAGCAGCCCCAACCCCCTGCTGCGCGACCCGGTGATGTACCGCATCCTGCGGGCATCCCACCACCGCACCGGCACGGACTGGCCCATCTACCCCATGTACGACTGGGCCCACGGTGAGTCCGACGCCATCGAGGGCGTCACCCACTCCACCTGCTCCCTCGAGTTCGACGTGCACCGGCCGCTCTACGACTGGTTCGTGCAGGCCCTCGAGATCGAGGACCCCCCGCATCAGTACGAGTACGGGCGCCTCAACATCAGCTACACGGTGCTGTCCAAGCGGTGGTTGATGCTGCTGGTCGACAAGGGCTTGGTGGCCGGCTGGGACGACCCCCGCATGCCCACCATCTGCGGCATGCGCCGTCGTGGCTACTCTCCGGCCAGCCTCCGCAACTTCTGCGACCGGGTTGGTGTGTCCAAGCGCGATGGCGTGGTGGATGTCTCCCTGCTCGAGCACGCGCTGCGCGACGATCTCAACGCCAACTCTCTGCGGGTCATGGGGGTGCTCAACCCCTTGAAGCTGGTCATCACCAACTACCCCGAGGACGATGAAGAGGTCTTCGACGCCCCCTACATGCCCGACGATCCCAGCGCCGGTAGCCGGCCGGTGCCCTTCTGCCGCGAGCTGTGGGTGGAGCGCGACGACTTCCGCGAGGTGCCCTTCCGCAAGTGGCGCAGGCTGGCGCCCGGCAAGGAAGTGCGCCTGCGCTACGCCTGCCTGATCACCTGCGACGAGGTCATCAAGGACGACAGCGGCGAGGTGGTGGAGTTGCGCTGCAGCTGGGACCCCGAATCCCGCGGTGGCCGGTCCCCCGACGGCCGCAAGGTCAAGGGCACGCTGCACTGGGTATCGGCCCGCCACGCCTTGCCCGCCGAGGTCCGGCTGTACGACAGGCTGTTCTCCGTGCCCGCGCCACGGGACGTCGAGGAAGGCCAGGACTGGCTCGAGAACCTCAACCCCGACTCGCTGACGGTGCTGGACCGGTGCTGGATCGAACCCAGCATGGCCAGTGCGACTGCGGAGAGCCGCTGGCAGCTCGAGCGGCTGGGCTACTTCTGTGTGGAGAGCGCGGCCTCGAGCGAAGGCGGGCTCCTGCTCAACCGCACCATCGCCCTGCGCGACAGCTGGGCGCGCATCGAACGGCAACGCCAGCAGGGCAAGGGCTAGCACGCCGTGGATCGGCTCGGGTACTGGTTTCGGCTGATCGGGGATCACCTCGGCCAGCACTGGAAGCAGCACCTGATTCCGTTGCTGACCTTCCTCGCCGGCATGATGGTGTTCGGCTGGACGCTGCTGCTGTTCTACGCGCTCGTCTTTGGCGGCACCATCCTGATGGCGGCTCTGGAGCAGGAGACCCTCGCCATGGTGGCCTTCTTCGGCTTCGCCGCCCTGGGTAGCTGACCATGCTGTGCTTCCACGCGGCCGGTGCGCTACGCCAGGTTCGCGCTGCGCATGCAGCAGGGCCATGTCGTGACCTGGCGCGATCTGCTCTGGGGCCTGCGCAACCCGGTGCGCTCCTGCGGCCTGCTGTTCCTGCTGTTCGTGGTGTTCTTCGCCTCGGCCGGGTTGCTGTACCTGCCCCTGGTGTTCCTGGGTGGCTGGATGTGGCTGTCGCTTCCCTCGCTGGCCGAAGGGGATCGCGGCGTTCTGCGGGCCATGGGGCGGGCTTGGGGCGTCGCTGGGCGCGTGTATGGGCCGCTGCTCTTGCTGGTGGTGGGCTGGGGCTTCCTGTCGCTGTTCGTTATGGTAATCCCCATCGTGGGGCCCGCGCTGGTGCTCGGGTCGGGCATGACCGGGGCCGTGGTGATCTACGATGACCTTCGGAGAAATCCGTGAACAACATCGTCCCCTGGCTGCAGGCAACCAAGGACCACCTGGTGAAGCACTGGCAGGTGCACCTGGTGCCCCTGCTCATCGTCTTCGCGGGCGGCATGGTGATCGGCCTGGTGCTCACGGCCCTGTTCATGTGTAGCGGCATCTTCGTCAGCATCGTGGCGGGCGCGACCGAGAGCGGCCTGGCGACCCTGTTGATGGTGGTGGTGCTCTTCGGGCTCTGCATCCTGTTCACGGTGGTCCTGAGCTTCCTGCTGATGCCGATCTACATCGGGTACGTGCGGGTGGTGTTGCGGGCGCACCGGGGCGAGCCCCCCGACAAGGCCGACATGTTCTGGGGGGTGCGCAACATCGGCCAGGTCATGCTGCTCATGTTGCTTCAGGCGGTGCTGGGCTTCGGCGCGGCCATGCTCTGCTACTTCCCGGCCCTGATCGTATCCGCTGCGTTGATGTTCTCCATTCCCGCCATGGTGGACCGGGATCTGGGAGCCATCGAGGCCATGAAAGCGTCGTGGGAGCTGGTGAAGCCGCGGTTCCTCGAGATCATCGTCCTGATCTTCGCGCTCTTCGCCGTGATCATGATCCTCTCCTATGTTCCCATCGTGGGCCCCTTCGTGGGCAGCATGGCCTACATCGGAGCCATGGTGGTGGTGTACGACGACCTGGTTCGACGCGACCACTTCGAGGCCTAAGGCCGCCATGCCCGAGCTTCCCGACGTCACCGTCTACGTGGAGCGGCTCGAGGCCAAGGTCGAGGGGCAGCAGCTCGAGCGCATCCGCAACAAGAGCCCGTTTCTGCTGCGCACGGTCGAGCCCGGCCTCGGCGCGCTTCATGGCCGGCGCATCGTCGGGATCGAGCGGCTGGGCAAGCGCATCGTGTTCGGCTTCGAGGACGAGCTGTTCCTGGTGCTGCACCTGATGGTGGCCGGACGGCTGCGCTGGAGAAAGCCCGGCGCCGGCATCCCGGGCCGCATGGGCCTGGCCGCCTTCGACTTCGCCGACGGAACCCTGCTGCTGACCGAAGCCAGCAAGAAGAAGCGTGCCTCGCTGCACGTCGTGGCGGGCCGCGACGGCCTCGAGCCCTTCCATCGTGGCGGCCTCGAGGTGCTGGACGCCGACCTGCCGGCGTTCCAGGAAGCACTGCTGCGCGAAAACCGCACCCTCAAGCGCGCCCTGACCGATCCCCGGCTGTTTTCGGGCATCGGCAACGCCTACAGCGACGAGATCCTGTTCGCGGCTCGCCTGTCACCCATGAAGCTCACCTCCCGGCTCGACCCCGGCGAGCAGGAGCGCCTGTACCACGCCTGCCGCCACGTGCTCACCACCTTCACCGAACGCCTTCGCGCCGAAGTGGGGGATGGTTTCCCCGACAAGGTCACCGCGTTCCGCGACGACATGGCCGTGCACGGCCGCTACCGCAAGGCCTGTCCCGCCTGTGGCAAGCCCATCCAGCGCATCGTCTACGCCCAGAACGAGTGCAACTACTGCGCCGTCTGCCAGAACGCTGGCCGCCTGCTGGCCGATCGCGCGCTGTCGCGGCTGCTCAAGAAGGACTGGCCCAAGACCTTGGACGAACTGGAGCAGGTGAGGACCCTGGGGCCTTCCAGAGGGCGGAGATAGGCCTCGCGGCGGGACCTATGCCCCCGAGAATTGATCGGAGGGCGACCTATGTCGGTGACTTTTGATCACCCGGCGACCTGTACCTTGTCTGGGGGACGGTGGAACCAGCATTTTCCAGCGGCGTACCAGCCCAGAGTCCGTGTTGGCTCCGAAAAAGGGCTCCGGAGAAGCCCAGGTGATCAAAGTTCACTGGCATAGGTCCGGAAGTGATCAAGAATCAGGGGCATAGGTGAGCGATGGCTTGTCCGTGCTCGGCACGCTGGCGACTCCGACAGGTGCTATTGTCGTGCCTGGAGGTTCCTCTTGGGTTCGAGAGCGCGAGACCCCATGGCCCGGAGCGTGGTCCAGCGTCGGTCGGAACCCTGCTACCCCAACCTACGGTCGGCCTGCCTGGGTCTGCTGTTGAGCCCGCTGCCGGCCGCCGCCTTGGCCGCCCTGATGGGACTGACCGCGCTCGCCAGGCGACGCCGTGACCCGACCTCCCCGCTGCCCGTGCCGTGCGCAAGGCTGCCATGACCCGGCTGGCACCGCCGAGTCAGCCCAACCCCCGCGTCGAGTCGAAGCGACAGCGTCTCTTGGATGTGTCGATCATGGTGGTGCTGGGTGCGCTCGTGGCGGTCATGGGCGTCGTCCTCGAGCGGTGGCTCCACTCAGGCCTCCCCGTCGGGAGAGATCTGCCCATCTGGAGCTTGTCGGCCCGCAACCTCCAGGTGGGCGCGGTGAGCACCGCACCTCCCGGCTACCCTGGGCTCGTGGCCCTCCTGTCCTCTGTGCTCGGGGTGGATGTCCTCCCCGCTGGGATCCTGGTGAGCGCGCTGGCCTTGGCGTTGGTTCCCGCACTGGGCTTCGTTCTGGCTCGAAGGCTCGGGGCTGGACGCTGGATGGCCGCGTTCGCAGCCTGCGTCGTGCCCATGACCCCCGCGTTGTTGTTGCGCGGGCACCAGTTTTCTCCCGATCCGCTCACGACGGTTTGCCTGCTGCTGGTGGCCATCGCAGCCGCTTCACTGGTGCCTCGCACGGACGCGAAGAGGGTGGCACTCCTGCTCGGTGCGCTGGCGGCCTTGTATCTGGTCCGGGAGCATGGCCTGGTGGCGGCGGCTATCGCTGCGGTGTTGCTCCCGCTCCGGCAGGGGCGAGCGCATCATCGCGTCTTGCGGATAGCAGCGCTGTGTTTGGTGGTCGTCCTGGCCCCCGCCTTCTGTGGGCAAGCCCTGGCCTTGCCATGGGACACCAGCTGGTGGAACCGTTTCATGCTGGTGTTCTCGGATCTGTTGGCCCAGCGTCCTAACTGGATGGACAGGGCCATGGCGGCGGACCTCGCCAATACTCGCCTCGATCTCTGCCTGCACGCGTTCTCGGGTGCTCCCTTCGCTTGGGCCTGGGTTGGGCTGGCTGCGCTCGGCTTGTTGCGCCTTCGGGGAAAGGCGCAGGCGGCTTTCCTTCTGGGTGTCGCTCCAACACTCCCTGCGTTGTTGGTGTACTCCCAGCCTCGTCACGTGCTGGTGGCGGTCCCCGTGGCAGCCGCGGTCGCTGCCGCGGCGGTGTCCACTCTTCCCCGCAGGTTGTGTGCTGGGGCTTCTCTGCTCGCCGTCGTGCTGCTCGTCTTTGGGTGCATGCTGACCTGGTCGCAGGAGGAGAGGGAGCTGAGGGTCATGGCCGTCAGCAGTCGTACGTTGAAGAACACGGGGGAGAAGCTCTGTGCGGTGTTGGATCCCGGCAGCCTGTGGGCGGGGGAGGTGGAGTCCTTCACCTTCTGCCCCCTGCGCCGGTTTGCCCCTCCCAGAGGCGCGCGAGGTTCGCTCTGGAAGCTGGTCTATGTGGGCGACAGGCCACGCGGCGATGTCTGGGAGCGGCTTCCTCCCCCGGCCGATGGGCTGCGGGCCTATCGTTTCAGGTGGACCGGCGAAGGCCGCCCCTGTCTGGATTCTCTGCCCGAGCCCGGGGCGCCTTTCCTGACCGATCGGCTCCAGCCCCTGGCCTTGGAGCCGCCGTGCGAGGAGCCTGTGGGGCCTCTGCTCCTCGATGCGGTTCAGAGCCTGTCCGTGGGGCACTGAACGGTCGGCTCGAGAGCGCGTCTACCGCGCCCCGTCCAGGTACGCGTCGAACTGCTCGACGTTCTCGGTCATGTCGCTGGTGGCCATGGACAGGGCCAGGTCCTCGGGGACGTTGTCCTGCTCGAAGACCAGCCACATGGCCTGCAGTCGGTAGCTGCCGTTGTTCCGGGGCAGGAACAGGTTGAGGTAGTACTGCTCCTGGATGCTGATCCAGTCGAAGTTCACCTCGGGGGGTTCGACGAACCAGTTGCGCATGACCATGGCCGTGCCGGCTTCGGTCTCGACCCAGACGTACTGGACATGGGCGTTCGAGGTGCTGGTGATGCCCAGGGCGTAGCCGGTGGTCATCCACTCGAGGGCCTCGAGGCGCTCGCAGCTCTGGTCCTGGAAGCAGCCCTCGTCGCTCGAGTACTCCCGCTCGTACTCGTCGTACAGATCGGGGAACACCGTGTCCTGCTCCTCGATGGCGACGGCGTAGGCTGAGTCGTACACCCCGTGGTCGCTGCGGTGGGCCATGGACAGGCCCAGGATGCCTTCGACCGAGTGCTCGTTTTCGTCCAGCGAGTTGGCGGTCTCTTGGGACAGCTCGGTGACCACGTAGCCCTCGCTCGCTTCTTCCCAGTGCGAATCGAGCCACGCCAGCAGGTTGTCGAGCCCCACCTCCATGGTCTCCAGATCCTCGTCGGCGTGGTGACTGTAGAGGTACTCGCAGAGCTGGTCGAGATCCGACGGCGCGTCGGGGGGCGGCTTGCAGCCGAGGGCCATGACCAGGGGGAGGAGGAGGGAGGAGGAGCGCATGACGGCCATGGTAGCACCGCAGCGCCGTAGCTACCCCCCCGTCCCCTTGAACTTGTCTTCCTCGTCGCGGAAGAAGAAGTTGAAGGTGGTCAGGGAGCCGTAGGCGCGGGTGATCTGGGCTTGCATGTCGGCCTTCTGCGCCT
>PVBE012492872.1_pt1 | contig 11103 bp, 7 predicted proteins | sample 1631181 | NCBI WGS metagenome assembly PVBE01 (sample SAMN08397723, study PRJNA350692) | Marine metagenome, whole genome shotgun sequencing project. | isolation source: water | place: Pacific Ocean | collected 2012-04 | reverse complement strand
GTCTTCTTCTTTTTCGTCTTGCTCATCAACGATTCCGTCGGAAGAGGCGCAGCACTTCCACGCCTGGTTTGGGCAATGCGTTCCAGTACTGTTTGTACGTGTTGCGGTACTGAGTTGTTGGAATTCGGGCGTCCCGGCAACCGCGCACCGCAAGCTAGCGAATATAACGAATTCTGGCAAAATCCGGAATGCGGATGTGGCCTTCGTAGCCACCGACGCGAATCCGGCCGGCGCGGGACGGTAGATGGACGATAAAAGGCTTACCCAACAACTGGTTACGACGAACGACCGCCTCCCGCCAGCTTCGGCTGTCGAACGACACAGGACTGTTGTCACCGAGCATGAAGAACTCGTCCCCGCCCAATTGGAACGGTTCCTCGACGCCGTGCAGAGCCCGCCCTCGCGTGTAGTGGATGTCGCGGAACAGACGTATGGCACCGAGCCGCAGGTTTGCCCCGTGGACGCCGAAACGGATGCGGCTCCCGGCAGGTGACGACTCGGTGGAAGACGGGGCATCCGGCGATCCGCCATCGATCCGCCAGGGCTCCAGGATCGTTTTACCGTCAATGGCGACGAGCACCTGCGCGTCAAAGAGCGACATTTCCACGAGGGTCGTCGCGGTTTTCAATGATGCCGGCAACGGAGCGTCTCTCAGAATGACGCCGCTTCCAACTTCTTGGAGTCGGATCACGTCAGCCGTGAAATCCATTTGGCAGACAAAACGACGGCCTTCCGACGTCATTTCGACCGCGAACTCTCCCGTCGGCTCGGTGGCAGTGATCTCGAGGGCCACCATCAGATCGGGCACATGATTGTGCGGCACGATTCCGGCATATCGATTGTATCCGTAGGCGTCGGCGACCGGTCCGATGTGAGACCGTCGATAGAGTTCCTCGATCGCAAAGCGAAAAGCGTCGTCGGAGACGTTCGCCACGAGTGTGTCGCGCAGCGTTTGGGGGAGGGCTCCAACTCCGACCAGTTCGCGCGTTTGCGCGTCGTAGAAGAAGGGTATCGACTCGCGGTAGGGGACTTCGACTTCCTCGGGCCAACGGTTCAGTGCGACGCGGGTTTCGTGCTCGCCGCCCGAGCGGATCCAGTGCTCATACGAAAGCCACGAGTCGCCGTTCTCACCATCGGTGGGCCCGTCCGTGCGAAACCCGTCCGCTTCACGTGTCCAGCGTCCGTCGGGAATCCAGCGGTCCTGCCAGCCTTCGTCGAGCGGTTCAAAGGAGTGGTCGTAGACCGGGATCCGGAGTGACCGTTGCTCGGCAAGCGTCTTGCGGGCGACTCGTCCGTTGATGACGACGTCCCCGCGAAGTATCTGAATGGACTCGCCCGGCAGTCCGACGATGCGTTTGACGTAAGGTTGGGAGGGACGGTTCGGGCTGCGAAAGACGACGATCTCCCAACGTCTGGGCGAACGCAGGGAATACGTGTGCTTTTGCACGAGCAACTGGTCGCCTTCGGTCTGCGGTACGTCGCTGACGTCGATTCCGCGCCGACCGCAATTCGGACACGTTGCCAACTGCGCGCCGGCCACTGTGACCTGAGCGCGCGAGTCGCCCTGCGGGGCGTCGCCTGACGCCTCGGCCGCATCCGAATCATCGAAGGCGACGCCGAAGGGAAAGTCGTACTCGCAGCTGGGGCAGCGGACGCGTTTGTGGTACCCCAATAGGCAGGGGGCCATCGACCCGGTCGAAATGATGTAGCCCTCGACTTCGAAGGCCCGGAACATGATGACCGCGATCGCCAGCGAGACCAGCAGATCCATGACGTAGCGCAGACCGTTCCCGCGACGTTCACCCGTCGTCGACTGTGGGTCGGTGGGTTCAAGCGAATCGAAGGCCATGAGCGGTTGCGAGTCGCGCCAACGGGAATTGGGTGGGGGGCATGTGGGAACGTCTCATTGTAGCGGACCGGCGGAGTCACAGGAAATAGGGATCGCCGGCACCCGTTGTGCGGAAGACCATCGGGAGGCTGTTCTTCGCTGCACGGCCAAAGCATCAATGAGCCTTGATACGTCTGGCGTTCCATTGATCGTTGGCTCTTCCGAGGAGTCCGTCGATTGGGGCGGCTAACGATCTCATGCCGGCGTTTGATACAATGGACTCTCGATAATGGAATCGATGGAACGTTTCGGGCAACGGACACGGGGCCCAACTCCCGGACACCGACGTTCGAAGCCAGTGTGGATGACGGACGGTCAAACTGTCGTCACCGATCTGAAAGGTTATGTCGTGCGAGCAACAACTCTCCTCGTCACCTTCGTACTGCTGCTCTCCAGTTCTGCATTTGCCGCCGACGATCTTCTGATCGACGACTTCGAAGGCAAAACCTACGGGGACTGGAAGGTCGAAGGCAAGGCGTTCGGTCCCGGCCCCGCACAGGGGACGTTACCCCGACAAATGCAAGTGAGCGGCTTCCTCGGCAAAGGGCTCGTGAACTCGTTCTTCGAAGGAGATCGTACGAAAGGCACGCTGACCTCCGCGCCGCTGAAAATCGAACGACCCTACATCAACTTCCTGCTCGGCGGAGGCAGGCATCCGGGTGAAACCTGTATCAATCTGCTCGTCGACGACAAGATCGTCCGCAGCACGTCCGGCCCCAACGACAAACCGGGCGGCAGTGAACAACTCGAATGGCAATCGTGGGACGTCTCGGAGTTGATTGGCAAACAAGCCGTCATCCAGATCGTCGACCAGCACGCGGGCGGCTGGGGGCACATCAACGTCGATCACATCGTGCAAAGCGACAAGCGGAAAGCCGCCGAGCCGGCAATTCGCACACTCGCCGTCACCCAGCGTTATCTACATCTCCCCGTCAAAACCGGCGCTCCCAAACGACGCGTCAAATTGCTCGTCGACGGTCAGTCCGTGCGCGAGTTCGACATCGAACTCGCCCCGGCCGACGCCGACTTTATCGCGTACGCCGACGTCGGGCGTTGGAAGGGCAAGCAAGTGACAATCGATGCCGGCCGGTTCGTCGACTCGGACAAGGTCCTCGCCAACATCGTGCAATCCGATCAGCAGCCCGAGGGAAGCGGACTCTATGCGGAGAAACATCGTCCGCAGTTCCACTTCACGACGCGCCGCGGCTGGATCAACGATCCCAACGGGCTCATGCACCACAAGGGCGAATGGCATCTGTTCTACCAGCACAATCCGTACGGCTGGAATTGGGGCAACATGCACTGGGGCCACGCTGTCAGCACGGATCTGATCCACTGGAAGGAGCTGGGCGACGCCATCCATCCCTGGTCGGACGTGACGGGGGCCGCATTCTCGGGCAGCGGATTGGTCGACGCGAAGAACACGGCGGGCTTCAAGACGGCCGAGGAAGACGTCCTGATCGCGGCTCTGACTGACACGGGTTCGGGCGAGTCGATCGCCTACAGCAACGACCGCGGACGAAGCTGGACCATGTACTCCGGCAATCCCGTCGTCGAGCACCAGGGCCGCGATCCGAAGATCATCCGCCACGCACCGACCGACCGCTGGATCATGGCCGTCTACACCCAACTCGACAAGAAACGCTACATCGGCTTTTACAGTTCGTACGATCTGAAATCGTGGAACCTCGAGAGCCGCATTGAGGGTTTCTACGAATGCCCCGATCTGTTTGAACTGCCCGTCGACGGGGATGCCGGGAACTCCAAGTGGGTTCTGTATGCCGCCGACGGCAAGTACGTTCTGGGCGATTTCGACGGCAAGACCTTCACGCCCGAGCACGAGGGCAAGCACACGCTCTGGCACGGCAACTTCTATGCGGCCCAGACCTACAGCGACGCGCCCGACAATCGCCGCATCCAGATCGGCTGGGGACGGGGAATCACCTTCCCCGGCATGCCGTTCAATCAGCAGATGACGATCCCCGTCGAGTTGACGCTTCGCTCGACCGCCGAGGGAGTCCGCATGTTTGCCCAACCGGTCAAGGAACTCGAAACGCTCCGCGACAAGACGACCCGTCTCACCGACGTCGCGCTCGACGATGAAACCCGCTCGGTCGACGCGCCGGGCCAACTGTTTGATATCGACGTCGAAATCACTCCCGACACCGCCCAACAGGTCGGCCTGCGGATCGCCGGCCGCGAAGTCACCTACGATGTCGCCCGGCAGGAGATCGTTGCCCCGCAGAAGGTCTCCGCCCCCTTAACGGACGGAAAACTGCAATTGAGGATTCTCGCCGATCGCAGCTCGATCGAAATCTTCGCGGGCGACGGACGCATCGCGATTTCGAAGGGGGCGTTGGCTTCGGGGGAGGAGCAGGGCGTCGCGGTGTTTGCACGCGGCGGAACGGCACGTGTGGGTCGGGTGACGGTTCATACGTTGAAGTCGGCTTGGGAATAGGCAGGCTTCAGCGAACTCCGTGAGGTACTCTCGTGTCCGTCTCTGAATGGCGATTCCGATTCCGCCAATGCTGCGGTACCGGGATGTTCGACCAGCTACAGCACTTCCCGTAACGGCACGCCTTGTTCCAGAATTCGCACGGGCCGGCCCGAGTGATCGATGAACTCCTGCTTCGTGTCGATCCCCAGCACGTGGTACACTGTGGCCAGCAGTGAATCGGGACGAATCGCCCGACGAATCGGGTGCTCGCCCTTCGAGTTCGTCGCTCCGACGACTTGTCCGCCCTGGAGGCCGCCGCCCGCCATCATCGCGGAGATCGCGTTGCCCCAGTGATCCCGGCCGGGAATTGGGATGCCGGGCTGACCCTTGTTCATTCGCGGCGTGCGTCCGAATTCGCCCATCACCAACAGCAGCACGTCGTCGGCCATGCCCCGCTGCTGAAGGTCTTCGAGCAGCGCCTCGACGGCCCGATCGACGTGCAGCAGTTTCGAGCCGTGGCCTTTTTCGATGCCCGAGTGGTTGTCCCAATGCGGCATGTCCACCGTCACGAAGCTGACGCCCGCTTCCACCAGCCGGCGCGCGAGCAGCGTGTAGTGGCCCCACGGGCCGCGTCCGTAGCGATCGCGCGTCTTGGCGTCTTCGTGCTCGATGTCGAACGCCTCACGGGCCTTGCCGCCCATAATCAGGTCGACCGCCTGCTGTTGATAGCGGTCCATCGAATCCATCATGCCGGATTGGTCGATCTTGCGTTCGAAGCCGTCGAGTTGCTGCAAGAGCGTCATCCGGCGCGTGCTCCGTCCGCCTTCCATCTGTTTGAAGTTCTGCAAGACCTCGGGTGTTTTGATTTTGGCCGTCGACGTTGCGCCGAGGTACTTCTGCGTCGTGTTAACGTCGAACGGATTGTAGGCCGATCCCAGATAGGCGGCCCCCTGATATCCGGGGAACAGGTACACGCTTTGCGCCGCCGGCAGGCCGACGTACGCGGGGACGCCCGGTCGGTTGGGGCCGTTCACGCGAGAAACGTAGGAACCGACGGACGGAAACATCTGGTCCTTGAGCACCGAGTTCGACCCGATCCGCCCGGTCAGCATCCGGTGCGCGCCGGCGAAATGGTCGCCCGTATCGTGATGCAGCGAACGTACGAAGACCATCTTATCGGCGTGTTTCGCATGCAGCGGAATGGTCTCGGACAACTGAATCCCCGGCACGTTGGTCGAGATCGCCCCGAACGGTCCGCGATAATCGGACGGAGCCAGCGGCTTCGGATCATAGGTCTCCAGATGACTGGGCCCCCCGTCGAGCCACATCAGAATGACCGACTTGCGATCCGTTCCCGAACGGGTGGCCCCTTGGGCCCGCAGCCGCAACAGGTCGGGCAAGGTCAGTCCCAAACAGCCGGCCGTCCCCACCTTGAGCGCCGTCCGTCGCGTCGCGCCCTGACAATTGCCGCCCGCACTGCCGCGTTGAAGCTGAAGCATCGTTCGCAGTCCTCGTCGACAAGGATGAAGGCCGAGAGATCGACCGGCACATGCTGCCGCACGCATCAAAAGATACCCATGTTTTGTGCTTCTGGCAAGAGGCAAAGGCTTGCGGTCGGGTACCGGCAGAATCCGGTCGAACCAACTTCGGATGCATTTGCGTACTCCCCCCCACCCCTTGCGCCGAAAGAAGATTCGACTCATTGGGTGACGCTGTGCGCCTGCCTGGATCAGTCGGAATCGACGCCGTCGGACTCAGGCACTCCATTGTCGGGTTTCGATCGTTCCAGGTGCCGCGCGGTCACGTGTTCGAGATTCGTGAAGTTCTCATCGGTGATGTCCGTTCCGGACACGTCCAGGCGGTGCACGGTCTGGACCGTCCGCAATTGTGGAATTGCCGCGTCGGTGATGTGCGTGTTGCGAAGATCGAGAGAGTAGTAGGTCATGTTCGCGATGTGTTTGAGTCCGTCATCGGTAATCTGAGTTCCGGCAAGACTCAAATGACTCAGTGACTCGATGCGACCCAGGGGAGCCAGCCCGCGATCGGTAATCGGCGAGCGGCTTAACCAGACCCCCGTGAAAGACTCCCCGTGAGCTAATTGGGAGAGGTTCGCATCACTCGCGGGCCCCTCGGAGAGACTGAAGAGACCTGCGCCGTCCAGTTCGACCAGCGACATCGCTTCGTCGCCGTTCACGGTCGTCAACGCGCGCAGAGCGCCGGTCGAAAGTGAACTGCCGAGCCAATAGGCATGGATCGTATCCGCGAAGACGACATACGGCCCTTTGTTTCGATTGCTCGAAATGCTCGGCTGGTGTTTGTGATTCACGTCAAAACTCATTGTGTCGACATCGAGATCGCGGGGCTCCAACCACACAATGTCGGAATCCGCAATCTCCGCCACCAAAATCGTCTCGTTCAAACCATCCTCGAACTGCTCGAACCGCGTACAATTGGCACCAGGGAACGCAGTCTGCGGTCCGGCGATGACCACATAGTTTGCGAATCTCGTCGATTCTGGCTCGCTGGGACAATGAAAGATGCTCGGCATCCGATCGGCCAACCGGATGTTGTTCGGGCCGTTCCACGGTTCGTCGAAACGGTACTGCTTGTAAAGCTCGGCACCATCGACGTAGGGAAGAACCAGCGCCCGCCAACTGTGGAGGGGCGTTCCATCCGCATCCGCGACGTAGGCGGGGGCAGACAACCAAACGCCTCGTGGTAGTTGTGCAACGCCACCGACAACTGATTGAGCGGTCCCTGCGAGGCGGAAGCAATCGCCGCCTCACGCGCGGCTTTGATCGCGACGTAGAGCCACGACGCGAGACCCACCACGATCAAAAGTCCAAGCAGGATCGAGGTTGCGAGAGTAAACCGACGTGGTGAGGATCCGGTTCTGTTGTCATTCATCAAATCGACCTCCGACAGTTTCCGCGGTCACTCCCCGATCACGATGACAGCACACACTGAACGGCGATTGCGAGGGACAGCACGCCGCACAGCCAATACGTCATCCGCGGCGTCACGAGTGACGAATCGCCCAGGAACTGTTTGACCGATCCCAGAGAGTGCCACAGAAACATCCCCCACACAATAGTCACGGCCCCAAACAGGAGCATCACCCAGAGCGGCGTTCCGGTTCGCAGCATTTCGCCGCAATCGCCGACGCGATCGAAAGAGCCGACCGAGATGTAAGCACCGTTGGCGATGAGGCAGAATCCCGCGAAGAACCGGGCGACGTTGCACAGCACAACCCAGCGCCGCGGAACGATCATGGAGAGCATCAGCGGCAGCAGGCAGCCGACGGTCGGCCCCAGCCAGACGACGATCGCCGGATGCGGGTTGGGCGAGACGTCGGTGCGTGAGATCGTGAGCGGATGCAGCACGACACGTTCGATCGATCCACCCGTGACGACCGCACCGACGACGTGCCCGAGTTCGTGGACGGCCATCATCGCCAACCAACTCAACGTCACGAGAGACACGGTGAACAAGAGTTGGTGGAAACGGTGCATGCGGCACGCTCGGGATCATCCAAAGGAGGCGAGGCCCTTCCGAACGCAAAAAACCCCGCATCGTCGTCATGACGACCGGGGTTTCGTGGTGGGAGAGCGAACTCGCCGTTAGTTCTTTTTCTTGGGCTTGTGCTTCTTGTGACATTGGCCACAGCCGCCCGTCAGTGCCTTGAACGCGCCGCGGGCACCTTCGATGTCCTTGGCTTCGACCTTCGCCAGAACGACGACGCTGCATTTCTGGACGGTTTTCGCACCACCGGCCCATTCGCCGTCCGGGCAGCGTCCGTCAGCCATCAGGATGTGGCCCGACTCGTTGAGCAGAGCGGCGTGCAGTCCGATGGCTTCCCAATCGGGCGTGTCGGCCTTGAGGGCGTCGCCCAACGCTTTGCAGTTCGGGAAGACAAGCCCTTTCATCAACTGCTTGGTGGTGGCCGAGCGGGTCTTGCCCTTCTTGACCTGAGCCGTGGCCGGGCGGAACAGCAGACCAAAACCGGCAACAATCGCCAATACAACAACAATCCGAACAACTCTCTGTGGGTTACGCATGGGCTTTCCTTCCAAACAACAAACAGCGAAGAAGAGGACGTGCCGACTTCAGCGCCGGCACACAAATTTGAGAGCGGGGGGCACCGAGCGTGAGAAAACCCGACGCGGACAAGACAATCGCATTTGCCGACCTCGTGCCGACGGATGAAGCGGCCGTCATGACCCGCTCCGGAAGACGCTCTCATCAATCTTCCTTGATATGCAGCCTACTCAGGTCCCGTGACGATGTCAATCACCGGCGTGAAGATGAGTCGCCCCGGAGAAGAATGCCGCTTCGGTCAAGTTTCACGACATCGCGAAGAGCAATCTCGCTCTACTCCCCGGGCAGCTCGGTGATCGGCAGCGACACCAGCACGGCCGGGTCGGGACGGACCTCGGGCGTTTCGGGGGCGAGCACGGAATCGACGAGGAAGTGCAGCAGTTGACGCAGCTCTTCGTTGTCGACTTCGTCGGCCAAGGCTTGGGCCCGGCTCCGCGATTTGTCGACGAGCCGTTCGGCTTTGTCGAAGACGTCGCAGGCCTCGAAAATCCGCCGCAGGTGGCCGATCCGCATGCCGTCCGGTTCTTCGCCGTCGAGGATTTCGTTGAGTTGGACGCGCTGGTTGTCGTCGGCGGCGTCCATGGCCAGAGCGAGCAGAATTGTGGGCCGTAGGGCGAGGGCGTCCTGGCCGGCGACGAGCTTGTTGTCGTCGTCTCCCATCCAGTCCTTCAGATCGTTCAGAATCTGGAACGCGACCCCCAGATGACGCGAAAACGTGGGGATCATTTCTTCGTAGGGAGCAGCGTCGCCCGCCATGCGGATGCCCGCGTACAAGGCGGCTTCGAACGCGGGGGACGTCTTGAGCGCGTAGATCTGCAACGCGTCGAGGGGCGAAATCTCCCACGACTGCGCCGAGGACCAAGCCATCTCGGCCCCCTGTCCGTCGCACAGTTTGCGATGGGCGGCGGCCATGCGATCGGTGACGTCGCAGGCAATCTCCGCGCCCAGTTCGCGTCCGCAGGAGTTCAGCAACTGGTAGCCCAGTCCGATCAGGTGATCGCCCACGTTGATCGCGGTTCCCAGATCGTGCTGCCGGTGCAGCGTTTCGCGGCCGTAGCGGTAGAGGTCGTCGTCCTCGATGTCGTCGTGAACGAGCGAAGCCTTGTGGAACGCTTCGATTGCCATCACCACCCGGCAAACGGCATCCGGATAGGCAAGGTCCGCGTCGGGTCCGGAGTGTCGAAGGCTTGCGCCGCCCGTCATGGCATCGTAGGCGGCCAGGGTGATGAAGGGCCGGAAACGTTTGCCGCCGTTGGCCAGCCAGTCGTAGGAGATGGCTTCGGTCTTGGCCAACGGAGAGCTGTCGTCGCCCCGTCCACTGCGCTGCGGCGGCAGCAACCGGGGGAAATCCTCTTCGAACAGCCTGTTGGCCGTTCGCATCAACGGAATGTAACTAACGGTCGACGGTTCCGGCAGCGGCTCGTACTTGTCCAGCACGTCCCAGACCCAGGACTCGTCCAGTTTGGTGTTCTTGCAATCGCCCGAGTGCAACGGGATGGCGTACGACGGAACGCCCGCGATGAGCACCTTGTCGATCGCCTTTTCCAGCACGTTCAAGCAGGCCACGCCCAGCATGCCGTCGACGTGTCCGCCGACGATGATCTGCAACACGATCGGCGAGCCCTCGGCAACGAGCACCTTGTACCCGAGTTTTTCGGCTTTGGCTTTGTAGTCGGCGATCGAACAGGCCCCGCACGTTTCGCAGTCGAGACCGAACTCGTCGTAATCGGCAGGGCAGCCCTCGGCATGTTTGAGGCAATGCGGCAACAGCAGCAGCCGCTTCTCAAACGGAATCGCCAGGAACTGTTGCTTCCAGAAGAAGTTGCCGATCAGAACGGCCGTGAAGCCGAGGAACTTCTCGGGGAGTTTCTCTTGCTGGATGACCTGACGCGCCCACCGTTCGAGTTGATTGCGGTTGAAGGGACGCGACTTGTCGATCGTTCGTGCGAACTGTTCGGCGGCCGACTTGATGGCCATACGCTGCTCAAGAGTTTCGGGAACTTCTTTGAGGCCGCTCGTGCTGCGTCGCTTGCGCATCCGCTTGACCGGAGGCGCGTCGCTCAAAGTCTCCGCAGCGCGGCCCGGCCGCGCCGCGGGCAGCGCGCTATCGGGTTTCGAGTTTTCCATCGGCGCGATTGACACGTTGCAGCTTTCAAAGGATGTTTCGCACCGAGTCTCCCGAGGAGACGGCACTCTTGATCTTGGTCGAGGACGCGTCCGACAGCGAGCTGTCGGTTTGGGTTGTACGGTTCCTTTGCCTAACGGCTTTCCGCTTTCCGATTTCCGATTTCCGACGTCCCCGTATCCTCTGGTTCTGTCGTGCCATCTCTCGCGCCGACTGCCCGGCGCAGCGCGGCGACCATGAACGTCAGTGGGTAGAGCTTTTCAAAATACCATAATTTGGCGAAATAGAAACCAATCGGCGTCGTTTCGGCGTGCAGATCCGCCTCGATTCGCTCCAGCAGCCAAACGGTCCCCCGACGGGCGGCCTCGGACTCGGGACGCGTGGACAGCAGAATCTCACTCGCCAACGACGTTTCCTCGTTGCTGGAGGGGGTGCCGCGGGTCCCGCCCCAGCCGCCGTCGTCGTTCTGTGCCGATTCCAGGAATGAAAGTGCCGATTGTGCCGGTTCTGAGGCGAGCTCGTCGCAGTCGCGATAGGCGGCCAACACACGGGACG
>PVBE010763966.1_pt1 | contig 11103 bp, 9 predicted proteins | sample 1631181 | NCBI WGS metagenome assembly PVBE01 (sample SAMN08397723, study PRJNA350692) | Marine metagenome, whole genome shotgun sequencing project. | isolation source: water | place: Pacific Ocean | collected 2012-04 | reverse complement strand
TGCATTGATACGGAAGACTCCCTGGTCATCTCCACGGATGACCACCTCGTGGCTACGCTCGGCGTCAAGGGCCTCGTGGTCGTGCACACGCCCGATGCAACGTTGATCGTACCCAAGGAGGAGTCCGACGGGCTGAAAAAACTGATCGAACGGCTCCGGGAACGGAAACTCGACCGGGTTCTGTGAAAATTTTCGCGATCGATTATGGAAAAAAACGGGTGGGGCTGTCGATTTCGAATCCCACCGAACAAATTGCACTCGCTCTTCCTCTATATAGGTGGCAGGACGACGGAAACGATGCTGCCCGTCTTGCCGAACTGGCGGCCGGAGAGGAAGCGGAGGAGATCGTTGTCGGATTGCCCCTGAACATGGATGACACGGTCGGCCCTGCGGCCCGCCGCGTTCTTGACTTCGTGGAGGAGTTGAAGCAGTTTGTTTCCGTTCCCGTCGTAACCTGGGATGAACGTCTCTCCTCTGCCGAAGCCGAAGACCGGCTCCGGGGGGTGGAACTGGGACATAAAAAGAAAAGGGACCACGTCAACACGGTGGCCGCTCAGGTCATCCTGGAGACGTACATGCAAAGCAGGAGGAATCGATGAAACTCGCCCTACTTTTGTTGCTGTTCGGCTTTCCGCAGGAAGACGGCTGGTCAAAACTCCAGGCCGGGGACGAAACGGTCGAGGTCTACCGTGATTCATACGGGGTCCCCCATATCTACGCAAAATCGATCCGGGGAGCCTTCTGGGCTCAGGGATACACGGAAGCCCAGGACCGGTGGAAGCAGATGGAAAAATACCGCCGGTCGGCCAAGGGAGAGACGGCCGAACTTTTCGGGAAGCGGGCGTTGCGTGCCGACCGGGATGCGCGGAAGTACGGCTATACCGAGGAGGAACGGCGGGAAATGGTCTCCCACCTGGACGCGAAGATCACGGGAATCGTGGAGGCGTACCGGGATGGTGTGAATGCCTTCCTGGTCGAAACGAAATCAGGGGCCCGTCCCTGGTCAATGACCGATTCCCTCGCCATCGGAATCCTGATGTCCCGCCGTTTCGGCGAAGCGGGGAACGTGGAACTCCAGATGCAGCAGATTTACAGCTCCCTTGCGGGGATGCATGGGGAAGAGAAGGCGATGCGGCTTCTGGATGACATGATCCGGAAAACGGATGATGCCGCCCCCACAACCCTGCACGACCATCTTCGCACCAGTTCGACCCGGGAAGAGGGCGGGTACCTCCGGCCCTCCCGGTATGACTGGGACGGGTACGGGTCCCACCTGGAGGAACTGGCGGAAGTGCGCACGATCCGCGAGGAACTCGGGGTGCCGACCTATTTCGGGTCGAATGCCTGGGTGGTTTCTCCGGAGAAATCCGCAAGCGGGTTCCCGATGCTCTACGGCGGTCCGATGATGGGCTTCCGCACGCCGAGCATCTGCAATGAAATCCATGTTGCCGCTCCCGGGCTTGAGTCGGGGGGGATGAGCTTTCCCGGCCTCCCCGGGGTGATGATCGGGTTCAACCGGGACATCGCCTGGACGACCACGTCGGGTGCGGGGGACCTGGTGGACGTGTTTCTCCTGACGCTCAATGACAAGGGGCAGTATCTCTACAAGGATGAATGGCATGATTTCACGAAGATCGAAATGGCCATTCCGGTGAAGGACGGGGATGCGGAGAAAATGACCGTCCTTCGTTCCGTGCACGGCCCCGTCATCGGCAAACCCGACCTGAAAAAGAAACGGGCCTACACCCTCCGTTTTTCCTTCTGGAAGCAGGAATGGAGAACGGTGGATGCCCTCATGAATTTCAACCTGGCCCGGAATCTCAAGGAATTCCAGGCAGCGATTCCGAACATCGTGACGAGCCATAACTTCTTCGTTGCCGACAAGGAGGGCAACATCGGTTTCTGGTATTGCGGCCTGCACCCGAAGAGAAAAAAGGGGCATGACCCGCGCTTTCCCCAGCCCGGGGACGGGACGATGGACTGGGAAGGCCTCATCCCGTGGACCGAATGGCCCCAGGCGGTCAATCCCCCCCACGGTTTCTTTGCGAACTGGAACAACAAGCCGGCCCGGGACTGGAATCCGACCGGTTTTGGAAAGGTCTTCTGGGGAAAGAAGATCATCGACGATCTGGAGGGGAAAGAGAAGCTCACCTTTGAAGAGTTTGAGGCGATTGCACACCGGACGGCCTATCACAATTTCCTCGCAGACTATTTCAAGCCGTACCTCCTTGAAGCGGCCAAGGGTGTGAAGGATGTCCAGATCCAGGAAGTGGTCCGTCTTCTCAGGGAATGGGATGACATGGACCGGGAAGGTGACGTGCGCCCCGAGATCATGGAGCGGTGGGTTCAAACGGTTGCCCGGAAGATCTTTTCGAAATTCATCCCGGGACTGTTCCTTCAGGACCGGAACGTCTACAAGGTTCTGGTCTCTCCCCTCCTGTACATCTTCGAAGGAAAAGACTCTTCCGTGGAGTTGAAGACCGACTTCCTCGCGGGGCGAAACCTGGAGGAACTCTCCCTTGAAGCGCTCCGTGAGGTGTTGAAGCCTGGATTGGACAAGCTTGCCTGGAAGCAGCCTCGAATGAATTTCGGAAAGAAGATCGGGCGGATTCCGAGCAAGAAGGGACGGGGGACCTACCAGATGACCGTTGAACTTTCGCCGGAAGGTCCGCGCGCCCGTACCCTGGTGGTTCCCGGGCAGAGTGAAAAGCCCTCTTCCCCCCATTACGGCGACCAGGCGGAGATGTTCCGGAACTGGAAATACAAGGCCTTCCCCTGGTCCCGGGAAAAGATGAAGTAGACCGGGCGTTGCATTTGCTCCAGCACCTTCGGATGGGGTATTCTTAATTGAGGACGGTGCTGGATGGAAAAGCCTTTCTACTCGCTTCGGGAAGCGGCTCGCCTGGCGGGGGTTTCGGAAGAAGATCTCCGGCGGCGCATCCTGCTGGGGGAACTGGTCGCGGAACCGGTTGCCGATGACCGCCACTACCTGGTTCCTGCATCCGGACTCACCCCTCTTTTGAAAAAAAGGCCCACCCCTGTACAGACAGGGCCTACGCGGGCGGAACGCGTTTTCTGCCTTTCGGCCTTCATGCTCCTGGCCTTTTTGAGCATTGGGCCCCTGGTCATCTGCCTGTGGATCGGTTCCTTTCAGAAGGTGGATTATTTCTGTGCGAACTGCACCCGGGTCCTGCAGATTTCCCGTCTTGGCCAGACCGCGGTTCTTTCCCGGCAGATTGAGCCGGGTCCCTACAGCCATCTCATTCAGAAAGTAGAACCCGCCCCCTGTCGGCATGAATGGGTCTCTTTTCGGCAGGGAAGGGACCGTTGGAACCGGTTGATGGCCTTGGAGAAGAACGGTATTTTTTCGGCCCTGCCCGAATCGGAAGAACCCGCCGAGGTGGAATTCATCCGGTGGGTGCTTCACCGGGAGGCACCTCTTCCCGAGGCCGGTTCAACCGAAACCCGGTTCCATTCGGTAAGACAGATCCGTGAATGGGCACAATCTCCCACCGGCGGGGAATAGGCTTCCTCAAGGGGAGGGTTCCGCTTCGCGCGGAATGCGTGGATACCTCAGTAACCGGAAAAGGGAAGGCAGCAGGGTGAGGGAGGAGAAGAGTCCCATCAACAGCGCCAGCCCGGTAAAGAGTCCGAAGTAGATCGTCGGGTTGAAGCCCGAAAGCATCAGGACGGAAAAACCCGAGAAGACGATCGCACCCGCGATCGCGATCGCCCGTCCGATTGTACCGTGGGTTCGTTTGATGGCTTCTTCGTGAGATTGCGTTTCGAGGATTTCTTTCCGGTAACGGAAGGTGTACTGGATCGCGCCGTCGATTCCGACTCCCATCGCCACGGCCGCGATCATCGTGGTGACCATGTCGAGGTGGATTCCGAAAAGACCCATTGTTCCGAGTACGATGAAGACGGGGAGGGTCTGGGAAAGAAGAACGAGAAGTGCGAGGATGGGAGCGCGGAACAGGATCACCAGCATCAGGTAGATGACCAGGACGACCATGAGAAAGGTTTCCTGGAGTCCCTTCAGCAGGCTTTGGAGCATGTTCGAGTAGAGAAGAAACACCCCTGTCGGAGTAACGTCCGTGAGGAGGCGGTGCTTTTCCACGGAGGTTTCGAGTTGGGAGAGGGTCTTGTCCGACTTGATCCCGGCACGCAGGGTTGTTGCCAGTTCCTCTGCTTTTTCCCGGTCGACGCGGATCGTGACGGTGGTCGATTTCTTTCTCCTGCTGGACGGGATTTTTCGAAGCGCGGATTTCTCCGAGAGGGAGGGTTTCTTCTTCCGGATTTCCTCCACTTCGGAACGGAGGGAGGATATTTTTCCCGTTTCTTTGGCGAGACGGTGAACCGCGTCGATGGCGGCGAGTCCTTCGGTCGTTCCAAAAAAGCGGTCGGTTGGACCGGCCAGGTGGACGGTGACATCACTCTGCGCAAGGAGCCCGTTCAGGGTGGGGTCCTTCGCGGCATATTCATGCCAGCCATCGATGATGGTTTTCCGGTTGAGGTCCGGGTCGGTCTCGCGGAAGCGAACCAGGATCCGGGATACGGTGTAATCCTCGTTGCAGAATTCCCGGATCTCCTCCTTCATGACCGGCTGGAGCATGGTCAGGATCTTCGGGTCCTCCAGTTTCAACCGGATCCCCTTCAGGTATTTCCGGATTTCATCGAGCAGGGTCCGGAGAGAGCGGATACTTCCCGATTGCGGGACGGTTGTGAAATACTCCTGTGCGGAGGCGATTGCGGCGAGTCCTTCGGGTGTCTTGAAAAATCCCTTTTCCTCGGATCGAAGGATCACTTCCATCGGGGTGAGCCCCCCCATCCGGTTGTCGATGTAATCGAGGCCGGAATAAATTTCGCTCTCCTCCTTGAAGTAATCGATGAACTTGGTCTCCGGGTCGAGCTTGGTGGTGCCGTAGACCGCCACTCCAAAAATTACCAGGCTGAGAAGGACGACCGGTCCCGGAATACGGAGGCTGATGGAGGCAAGGAAGCGGAGGGACTTTCCTCCGGGCGGCGGGGCGGTGGAGCGGGCGGGCAGCGGGCGGACGGCAGAGGGGAGAAAGAGGAAGACGGTCCCGAATCCGACCGCGATCCCGATCGCCATCATCATCCCGAACGTGTGGACCGGAACGATTCCGCTGGTCATTAGCGATGCGACGCCCGCCATCGATGTGATTGCGCTGAAGAAACAGGGCATTCCGATCGCGCGGGCCGCGTTTGTTGCGGAAGTCGATGAATCCTCTTCGGGATTCCGGGAACGGGATTCCCGGTACCGGTCGATGAAGTAGACCGTGTAGGGGAGCAGCAGGATGAAAAGAAGAACGGGCATGTTGGAACTGATGACCGTCATCCGTTTGTCGAGAAGGGTCATCGTTCCCATCACGATGATGACCGGGATCAGGCAGGTGAGGATCGGCAGGATCGTCCAGCGGACCGTCCGGAAAACGACGAGAAAAGCGAGGGAGAACATGGCAACCGCCGCGATTCCGAAGGTCTTCATGTCGGACTCGACATGTTCAACCATGCCGACGTTGATGACCGGAAGTCCGGAGAGACGAATCGGTTCCTCGAATTTCGGTTGCCATTCCGCGCAGATTTCCCGGATTCCCTTCACCTGCTCTTCCCGCTGGCCCCGCCAGACCCGGAGGATCCGATCGTATTCCGGCCAGATCTCCTTCAGTCGCTTTTGCGCTTCCGGATCGTCTTTCCGGCTGTTCAGGTCGTTCCATTCCGGTTCCAGTTCACGCAACCCTTCCGGGATGGTGAGGTAGACCAGGATGGAGATGTCCTTTCCGTCCGGGGAGATGATGTTTCCCCGGGCCTGCGTATGCTGCGTCAATTCTTCCTTCGCCTTATCCAGGTCGACATTCTTTCCGGTGTCCAGCCGCACCGGGATCTTCTTCGGGTTTGTGAGGAGTTGCAGGGGATTGGGCGGGCGGTTTCTCAGGAGGGGAACGGTGTTGATGGCCGTGATCGAAAGGACGTTGGGGGCCTTCCGGAGAGCCTCGGTGAATTCGTTGAGGAGGGCGATCCCTTCCGGGGTGAACCAGTCTTCCCGGTGCAGGCAGACGATCGTATATTCGTCGTAGCCCCAGTCGACCCGGCTCTGGTTGTAAAAGGCGAGGTCCGGGTCCCCGTCATCGAGAAGAACGCTGGTCCCCGAGTCGATCATGAAGTGGCGAAGCTGGGATCCGCTGAAGAGGGTAATCCCCAGCAGGAGTAGAAGGATCGGAGCCCATCCCTTCCGGATCAGCTTCTGATACAAAACACTCCCCTCTGCTATGGGTTGATTTCGAAACGAAGAAGTCGCGCGGGGCGGCCTTCGTCGTCAACCAGGTTCCTTTTTCGAAACCAGCCCTGGTTCAGTTCCAGCACGTATTTTGCCGGTTCCGCCGAAGCGGCCCGGTCTCCCGGATCCGTGGAGGGATCCGGATAGCGGTCCATTTCCACCACGTTGATAAGCGACCGGTCTGCCCGGAAGAAGGCGATGTCCAGGTCCAGGAGGCAATTTCCCATCCAGAAGCGGCGATCATCCGGTTCGGGGTAGAAAAAAAGCATCCCGGTATTTTTCGAAAGACGCTTTCTCCACATGAGACCGTTGTACCGTTCCTCCGGAGTTTCCGCGCGTTCAAAGAAGACCTCCTCCCCCCCCAGTTTCAACTTCCCGAGACTGTCCATAAGCGGGGAGGGCGGTATTCCCATGAAGCGTACCTGGGAGTTGACCTGCAGTGTGGTCACGTTGGGAACCAGGAGCACACGGTCATGTTCCATGGTGGAGGTGATTCCCGGGCCTCCCCCGGTGGACGTTCCATGGTATTCCAAGATCCAGTCATCCTTGTCGAGGAAGAAGATCGTCCAGCCCGCGGACAGCTGCCAGTACTGGTAGTAGGCCCGGGGGGCGAGTAGCAGGTAGGCGACGGAACCGGGTTTCCCGGAGACGATTTCCCGTCCCGTTGCCAGGGAAACCAATTTCAGGGGCCACGTGCTGCTTCCTATCCTGACCGAAGTCCGGGTCGTGAAGTGGGCGGAGGAACCGATCCGGACGGTCATGATTTCGGGAAGAAGAAGCGCACGGTCGTATTCCCGGGAGGAGGTGATCCCGTTGCCTCCCCCTGTGGCGGTGGCGTGGATTTCCACGATCTGGTCGTCTTGATCGAGAAAGAGAATCATCCAACCGGCGGCCAGCTTCCAATTCTCGTAGCGGGTATCTTTCGAGAGGACCAGTCTGGATTTTCCATCCGGTTTTTTCGATGAGATCTCCTCTCCGGCGGAGAGAGAGACCGTTTCCAGCGGGAAGGTCGTTTTTCCTACCCGGACATGGGTGACATGGAATTCCCGCGGTGATGCCGCGTTCCCACCGGTGTGGTCTTCCTTGGTTTCATTGTGATTCCCCTCGCCGTTTCCGTTGCAGGCTGCCAGGAGAAGCGGAAGCAGGTACCACCACGCGGGATATCTCGGCATTGAGGACTCTCTCCTTGTTCAGCGAAGTTTTTTCGGGAGTTCCAGGCGGACGGTTCCTTTTGGAAGCCCCTTCTCTCCGGTCAGCCCTTTTTCACGGAACCATCCCAGGTTGGTTTCCACGACGTAGCGGGCCTTCTCTCCCGGCTGGGCCGTCGGCGTTTTATCGGTTTTCGGATTGGGATACTGTTTCATTTCCACCACGTTGATCAGCGTCCGGTCTGCCCGGAAGAAAGCGATATCGAGGTCGATGTAGACGTTCCCCATCCAGTATTCCTCCGGGGAGGATTTCTCGTGGAGGAAGATCATCGCGTCGTCGGGGGAAAGTTTTTTCCGGTGCATCAAGCCGTGGCTGCGTTCTGCAGGAGTCCGGGCAACTTCGGCGCGGAGCGGGTTTCCGTTGATCGAGATGTCGGAGAGAAGTTCCGGTTTTTCCTCGCGGAGACTTTCCGAAAGCGTAACAACGTCCCCTTCCTTGATTTCAATCTCTTTTACGATACCGGGAAGGAGGAAGACCGCCCATTCCGCTTTCGACTTTGAAGTAACGGCGCTGTCATGGGTTGCTTCAAGGCGGGCAATTTCCAGGATCTTTCCTTCCGGGTCCAGGAAGAGGATCTCGAATTTGTTTTGATGGGAGTCATAAAAGTGGTGGCGGGGCGGTGTGAAGCGGACGACGAACGCAGAGTCCCGCGACAGGGTGTTCCAGGAGAGAAATTTCCTGCTGGCGGAGGGTGTCCGGATCAGTTCCGCCTGGAACGTGTGACCGTGGATCGTCAACATCTGCTTTGTTTCCGATTTCGAGCATCCGGGAAGGAGGATCAGAAGAAGGGGCAGGGTCCATTTGTGCAACACCATTCTCCTCTCAATCTTCCAGGCCGATTCCGCGCAGCTTCATCCGGAGAAGGGTTTTGATCCGCATGGCGAGATTGTCCTCCCCTCCGGCAGGAACCCAGTCCGCATCATTGAGCGACATGGGATTCTTGGAGTTGTTGTTGACTTCATGGGGGCAGCGGACTCGGATGTTATAGCCGCCGCCTTCCACTGGGAGGATTTCAATTTCGGTCTTTACCCGTGTGCCTTCCCGGAAGATGGGTGCCAACTGTGTTTTCCATTTCGTTGTGATCCGGCCGGCTGTGCGGTCCTGTTCCTCGATCTGGAAACCCTGTTTATCCCGAAGGATTGAAAGACAGGTGGTCCAGACATCTTCGTGGGAACGATGGACAGACCCGGTGTCGATCCATTCCCCCCCGAAAGTGCCGCAGGTGGATCCCGCGAGAAAGGGTGTGAGGATGAGCAGTAACCGCCTCATGGGTGGTTACCATACCAAAAAGAAGCGAAAGCGGCTACAGACTGCGGGGTGATTTATCGATCGCGGTAATCGACCAATTCCAGGTTGAACTGGCTGTAAGCGGGATCCATGTGCTCCATTTTGACCAGTCCGACATGGGGTGCGTAATATTCCTTCGTCTCGATACGCTTGAATTTTCCGCCCTCATTGTATTCGCTGGAATGGGTGATTTCGATGCAGTTGTTGAAAGTGCCGTAAGGCGTTTTCACCGTTCGGGAGTCGGAAGTCACTTTCCGGACACTATTCGGCGTCCCTTTCTCCGAGGTGAAGCTTCCGCAATCCCACCACTGGCCGCGTTTCAGGGGGAATTTCAGGTTGGGGCCTTTTCCCCGCCGGAGGAAGATCGAATCTCCCTCGATGCGGATTTGGACCGCGCGCGTGGTACTGGAGGAGCCCCGTTCAAATTCGATCTCGGCCAGGACCCGGCGTCCATTTTCACTTTCCTCGATTTCCTGGATCCGCATTTCGTTGTACTGGTTTGGTTCGGAACCTTCTGGATTTCCCTTGCCGACACGGTAGCGCCAGGATGCTCCCGGTCTTACGGGGTAATATTTTCGCATCTGCTCAATGACAAGCACGTCGTTCTTTTCGGGAGGCGTTTCCGTCTTGAGTTGGCGGGTAGCCCAATCCCGGTTTTCCTGTTTTTGTGCGATGCGAAGAAATTCATGAATCAACCTCTCCCTGTCCTCTCCTGAAACGGGAGGGGTGAGATTGGTTTGAAGCCGGTTGAAAAGGATGGTTTCCCGGATATCAAATGCTCCCGGATGGTTCGGATAGAGTCGAAGAACCTCATCGGAGGCGGCAACGGTAGCCTCTTCATCCCCGGATAACATTTTTTCACGGGCATCCTCCAGGGCGAGTTTCAACCGAAGGTCGCGAAGGCCCCGGGCGCGCGAGGAATCGAGACGGACAAGTGCGCGGTAAAGTTTCCAGGCAGCTGTGAGTTTGTGCTTTTTTCGGGATAGTTCCGCGAGGGATTCCAGGATTGGAGGCAGGGATGCCTTTGCGGAAGGAGTCAGGACCGCCATGCGGTAAATCAGGGCGGCCATGGCCTCTGCCAGGTCCAGGTTGAAGCTGTCCGTCGGAAATTCGGTTCGCCGACGGTCCACCTCCCGCTGCAAAGCCTGCAATTGCCCATTCTCTTCGATCGTGGAGAGGAAAGTCAGGGAAGAGGCCAGGACTTCGTGCAGTAACTTCAGGTTTCTCTCTTTGATCAGACGGGAGATTCCAATCTGGTGTTGTTCAAGGGCGAGCCGGCGCATTTCACGGTCTGTGAAGGGGATCCGGTCAAGCATGCGGTGGATCGCCTTCATGGCATCACCGGGACGCCCCTCACCGAAGGCCGCTTCTATTTCTTCCAATCCGCTGGCGGGGCGCGAATGCCGTTCCAGTATGGTTACGGTGATGACATCATCCTCGGGAATGGTCCGGAGGTTTCCATCTACACGGATCCTGTAATTTCCGCCCTGAAAACCTTCCAGAGAGCCGCGAATACTCTGGTCGTCGGAAAGGACGATTTCCACTTCCTGTGCGTGAAGAGGCATGTTCCCGCCCATCGGGAACAGGAAAATACAGGCTGCAATGACGACTATTCGCATGGGGACCCCCTGTTGTCAGTTCTACCTCAAATATCGGCACTTGTGGTCCGGTTCTCGACCCACTTCCACCTGTAAAAGGCAGCGAATTACCCCTTCCATGAGCTTTTCAGTTTCTGGTAGACCTCCCGCAGGGAGATCGGATGAACCTTGGTTTGTCCGGTCACCGGCATAAAATTGGTGTCACCCTTCCAGCGGGGAACGACATGCAGGTGAAGATGTCCCGGAACGCCCGCACCGGATACGCGGCCGATGTTGATGCCGAGATTGTATCCCTGCGGTTTGAAGGCACGCTCCATTGCGGCTTGGGCATCACGGGCCGTGGAGAGCAGTTCAAGCGATTCTTCAGAAGTGAGCTTTTTGAGGGTTCCCTTGTGGGCGTTGGGCGCGACCATCAGGTGGCCGGCATTGTAGGGGTAGCGGTTCAAGATGGTGAAGCAGGTCTCTCCACGATGGAGAATGAGATTCTTCACGTCCTTCTTCTGCGCGATATAGGTGCAGAAAAAGCAGTCTCCGTCTTTGTGTGCTTGAATGTATTTCATTCTCCACGGTGCCCAGATCGTATCCACTCTTTGAAGGATACCCCAAAAAGAACGACATTCCTGTCTATTCCCGACTTTTTCAACGCAATTTCGGAAATCACATCAGTTTTCGGAGGGACCGGGCAAGGAAGAAGGGGGCGGTAATGGT
>PVBE010166975.1_pt1 | contig 11103 bp, 10 predicted proteins | sample 1631181 | NCBI WGS metagenome assembly PVBE01 (sample SAMN08397723, study PRJNA350692) | Marine metagenome, whole genome shotgun sequencing project. | isolation source: water | place: Pacific Ocean | collected 2012-04 | reverse complement strand
GCTTCGCGCGGGTCGTGTCGTTGGAGTCCCGAGCATGTCTGAGCGAAGGGCGCCCTCATCAGGTGCCAGCCGTTCCGTACGGCGGTCGGTTTCGTCTCAGGAGCCATCTAGTCCAAGGTGCCAGCCACTTCGTAGTGGCTGAATAAGACCCGGTACGATGCGTACGCATATCCGGCGGAGAGGAACGGCGCGAGTTGGAAACCCGGCTCGATGCCCTCGCCGTCGTAGCGCAGCGACGGCGCCGTCTCGAAGCCAACGAAGGCCGACGCCTCCGCGCCGAGGCCGAGCCGAATCTCACCACCAGAGAGGAACTCCAATTGGGCCAGGGCGCCAAAGGCGGCCGGCGCGTCGCCGAGCGTCACGTAGGAGACCTCGAGCCCCACGCCGTACCGGGTCTCGCCAGCGGAGTCCTCTTGGATCACGAAGGCGAGGCCGGGCATCAGGACCCGGTCCTCTTCACCCGCACTGGCCGTGCCGGGCGCGAGCAGCCCCCCAGCGGTGGCTCCGAATAGCACGCGCCTCTTCCACGACATCGAAGCTCCCGTTGCCTGCGGCCCCGCTGTCTGCGAAACCTCAATCCGCCGGCTCGTAGGGTGGGATTCTATCTCTCCCGGTCCACATTTCTCTCCGAGTCTCTTCGCGGCTCGACCTCGCGCGCTGCTTGCTGACTGACCCGTGCAGGGTCGTCCTGTCGGCAGCACCGAGCGAACGTTGGCCGCGCGCCCACCCCGCCCGCCCAGCGGAATCGCGCCCCTCGACCTGCGTGCTGGTGCGCCCGAGTCAAAAAAAAGATCGCGCGGCAGAAAAGAACGCCCCGGCTGATTGGCAACACCCCGATGTCACGCCTTGTGACGCCAACCAAAATCACCGGAGGTGATGAAGATGCGTACCCACTTGACCTTGATTCCCCTGTGTCTGGCGATGGCGTTCGGCTGCGAACCGAACCCCGATCTGGGCCTCGACCACGCTGGCGGCGAAGTCGTCGATGGCACCGGCGACAAGGCCGACCAGGCCCTCGATTGCAAGGATCCGCGATTCCAGATTGGCGAGCGTGACCTGGCCGTGCCCGCCGACTTCCTGTTGGGGAACTTCGGGCTGACGATGGAGTTGGCGCGAGGTCGCCAGGTGCTCATTGCCGGCGCCGACGGGGAAGGCATCCGCGGCCGAATCGGGCGGCCGCTGACCGACGGAGGCCTGGCCATCCGCAAGCGCCGGAAGCAGGTGATGTTGCCGGTCGGTGACGTGGTGACGGCCCTCGGCGGCGAGTTCATCTACGACGTCGAACGCGGCTTCGCCAACGCTCGTCTCGGCTCCCATGCGTGGACCTACGACCTCGAGGCGATGACCGTGGCGCCCGACCTGGGCGACCCCGAGTGGGTGATGGCGGTCACGCACAACACCGAGGGCGGTGGGCGCTTCGTCTTCACTGACCCGGTCGAGGGAATCCGAATCTCCGGCACGCTCCCCGACTGGGTCGACCCCGCGGGGGATCCGATCGGGATGCTCCCCAACGCGCTAGAGGGTGCCGAGGACTTCTTCGAGTTCGAGCCAATGCCCGAAAACGCGCTGCTCTTCGACGACCTCGACGAGTGGAGCGGCCTGATGCTGCCCAGCGACCTCGTCGCGGTCAACGGCGGCGAGGGCGAGGGCGAGGGCGAGGGCGAGGGCGAGGGTGAAGAGGAGACGAAGAAGACCTTCTCGGCCGAGTTGGACGGGACCGCCACGGTCTTCGTGAAGACCAAGGAGTACGTGGTCATCGTGCTGCTCAACGGCAAGGGCACGTACGCCAGCGGCGAGATCTACAAGAACGTCATCAAAAAGATCCGCGGCAAGAAGACCGAGACCGGCAAAGACATCGAGGGTCAGATCACGATCTTCGTCGGGGTGTACTGCGGCAACCCGGTGCAGAAGACCAAGAAGGTCGGCGACCCGCCCAAGGACGTGAAGTACTGGGATGCCGACACCGTCGTGGAGGTCACCATCGACGTGAAAGGCAGCCGCAGCGTCCGCGAGGAGATCAACGGCGCGCTCGACGGGCTGACCGCCGAATGAGAGCCCTGCTGATGGCCGCGCTCCTGTCGGTCCCCGCCCACGCAGTGGTGGTGCGGGACTGCCCGGAGCGGCTGTCGCCGCAAGCCCCGGTCGAGAGCATGACGATGAGCCGCGTAGCGGTCACGCCGGACGGTGAGGAAATGGTCCTCACCGCCGGTATGGTCGACGCGAGTCGCGAGTGGTTCGTGGTCGCGACGCCGAGCCCGCTCGATGGCATCGACGAGGCGTACGCGGTGGCGCTGGAGCAGAACGCGCTCCGGCGGCTTCGCAGGCGCAACATCAACGCCAACGCCGTCAACTGGCTCGGGAATCAGATGAACCTCGCGCTGCTCGCGATCGACTGGGCTTGGTCGGTCGACAAGAAGAAGACCACCATCTACCTGGGGTGGGGAAAGTACAAAACCTGGGTCTCCTTCGATGTCGATGACCTCGACATCGGGTTGACGGACATCGCGAAAGCCATCGCTGGGGTCCTCGGCGGCAAGAAGCCAAAGAAGAACCCGGTGAAGGTGAAGGGCTCGATGACCTTCGTCGGCATCTGCTACTCGGACGACGCGCGGACCAAGGAGGAGCTGCGAGTCGAGGTCACCATGAAGGGGAAGATCAGCATCGACCCCGTCGGCGATACCGTCGAGCTCATCCGCGGTCTCACCGAAGACTGAGTCGCATCGGAGAGCGCCCCCACCTTCGACACGTCGCGATGCTCGGGCATCGCGACGTGTCGATCTCCGACGGGAACACGTGAAATCCAAACGGTTGACGGGTAGACATGCGGTCGACCCGAGAAAGGACCGTGATGAACACGTCGATTCTGTCGCTGACCACGCTCGCCGCCGTGCTCCTCGTCTTGCCCACCGGCTGCAACTCCTCGAAGGACTCGAGCGGCACTACGGCCGCCCCTGCACCGCCGGCGAACGCGGCGAAGTCCGCAAAGCCGACGGCCACGGCGCCCAAGGCTGCCCCCAAGGCAGAAACCGCGACGCCCAAGCCGGCCACCCCGCCGCCCCCCGCACCGAAGGTCGCCCCGCGCGGGGCGCCGATTCAGTACGCCGGCGCCCACGTGTTGATCGCCTACAAGGGCGCCCAGCGCGCGAAGCCCAGCATCACCCGAACCAAGCAGGAGGCGCTCGCCAAGGCGAAGCAGATCGGTACGCAGGCCACCGGCGGCGCCGACTTCGCGAAGCTGGCCGCCGAACACTCGGACGGCCCGTCGGCCAAGCGGGGCGGCAGCCTCGGGACGTGGCAGAAGGGGCGCATGGTGCCGGCCTTCGACACCGCCATCGAGAAGCTCGCGATTGGAGGCGTCTCTGGCCCGGTCGAGACGGGCTTCGGCTACCACATCATCAAGCGCTACGACCTGCCCGAGACGCGCGCCGGCGCCCACATCCTCATCGCCTACGGCGGGGCGATGCGTGCCAAGCCCAGCATCACCCGGACCAAGGACCAGGCCCTCGCCAAGGCCAAGGAGATGGTCACCAAGGCGCGCGCCAACCCGGACGGGTTCGCCGACCTCGCCAAGGCGAATTCCGACGGCCCGTCGGCGTCGCGCGGCGGCAGCCTGGGCACCTGGCCCAAAGGCAAGATGGTCCCCGAATTCGACAAGGCCATCGACACCATGAAGGTCGGCGATATCTCCGACCCCGTCGAGACCGCGTTCGGCTTCCACGTGATCCGCCGCCTGGCCGTGAAATAGCCACCCGGCAACACGCAGGAACCTACCGCCCGCCCACCACCAGCCGCAGCGCGGATTCGGCGCTCCACTCGCCGGCCACCTCGGCGCGAGCGCGCAGCAGGACCGCGCCGGGCGCGTCAGCGAGCAACACCTCGAGGCGCGGCTCTCCCCCCACCGCTCCGTCGCTGCGCGCACCTCCTGGCCGCCTGGGGTCGGCTCCATCCAGCGTGTACCAGACGACGCCTTCGGCGGCTTCGATGGTCACGACCTCGCCCGGCGCTGCGGGCCCGCCCAATCGACTCGGAACGGGCGCCGGGATGCGTGCGAGCAAGCCGGCGTTCCTCAGTTGAGTGAGGAAGCGTGCGCTGCGGTGCGGGAAGTAGTCCGCCTGTAGCTCCGCGGCTTCGGTGTCGGCGTCGGCCGGCGTGTAGGGCAGGTCGGGGCGGTGCTGGTCGCCCCAGCGCGCGGACTCGGGGCCGAGCCCAGCAGCGACCCGCGCGCGGATCGAGCGCATCCGCTCGGCGGGCACATTGTCTTCCGGGTTCTCGGGATCGACCCACAGGGCCCCGCCGGGGGTGAGCAGATGACGTTGCGCCCGGTCGGCCACCCGCAACCGAAATTCGGGGTTCTCCCGGAGCGCGGCCCACGGCTGAGCCACGCCCGTGTCGACGCCCGTCTTGTCGGCGTCGAGGGGCGAGCGCAAGCCCACCGACACCTCCGAGTCCCACATGTAGAATTGGAACCCGAGGCGACCGTCGCGCGGCCGGGCCACGTAGTAATTGTGGTGCGGCCAGTCGTCGCTTCCCAGGTACAGATTGGCGAGCATGTAGTCGGCCAGGCTGGTCATGTCGACCCACGCTGGGCGCGCCGGGTCGCGGGCGCCCGAGGCGTCCAGACCAGCCAGCTCCAGCCAGTCATCTACCTCGGCCACGCCCTCTCGAAATCGCGCGATGAGCGGATAGGGAGTTCAAGCGCCTTGCTACTTCGCTCAACTTGACATAATGTCGATTGTGCGACATTGCCCTACTTGTCTGCATCTGTCGCAGCGTAGCACGCTCCCCTGGAGACGCCAGGCTTGGCAGCGTCTTGTGTTGGGGTAATAATGACCACGGTCAAGGCGATGTGCCGACCCCCTAACATTGGGTCTGGAGTCGGTGCTAAAAGGATTGCCAGTCAGAACAGGAGGTCTGTGGTGCGTTTACATGTTGTCAGTTGGGTCTTCTTTGCTGGCCTGGTCGGGTGTGCAGAAGAATCCGTGAGCCGGGTGGACGACGCGGGCATACACACCGACGGAGGTATGCACACCGACGAAGGCATGCAGGCCGACGAAGGTATGCACGTCGATGGAGCAGAGCGCGCCGACACCGGTACCGTCTCGGATTTCAGCGTATTACCAGATGCCGGCAGTCCCCCGGGCGCTGCGCTCTTTGACCGCGAACATCTGATCCAGATCGAAGTGGAGCTTTCCACAGAAGACTGGGCGCTCATTCGTGGGGAGGGGCGTGAACTCACCCGGGCGCTCACCGGTTGTGACCGAACGTTTGAGTATACCTATGTGAGCGGCCGAGTAACCGTCGATGGTGAAACCTATGAAGATGTCGCGGTGCGCAAGAAGGGCTTCCTCGGTTCGCTGTCTACGATGCGACCGTCATTAAAGCTCAACTTTGGGCGGCTGGTCGAAGGTCGCACCCACGCCGGCATGAAGCGCATGACGCTGAACAACAACAAGCAAGATCCCTCGAACACTCATCAGTGCATGGCCTACGACCTCTTCACAGAGGCAGGCGCGATGGCACCGCGCTGCAATTTCGCCCATGTCATCGTCAACGGAGAAGACCTGGGCATCTACACCCATGTCGAGAGCATCAAGAAGCCCATGCTGGCCCGCTATTTCGAGAACAACGACGGTAATCTCTACGAGGGACAGGCCACCGACTTCGTTTCGGAACACCGAGAGAGCATCGAGCTCAAGACCAACGAGGTTGAGAACGACCGCACCGACTTCGACCGGCTCAGTGCGGCACTGACGGTGACAGACGACCAATTACTCGATGAACTGGGCGAGGTCGTCGACCTCGATGCTTTTTTCACGTTCTGGGCAATGGAAGTGATGACCGGGCATTGGGATAGTTACTCGGGAGGACGAAATAATTACCTGGCGTACCATGACCCCACGAGCGCCCTCTTCTACTTCATCCCCTGGGGAACCGACGGTGCCTTCAGTATGCAGCGCCCCTTCACTCCGGGGAATACGGCGGCAACCGTCCTGGCGCAGGGGCTCATCGCCAGCCGCCTATACAATCATCCGCAAGGCCGGACGATGTACTTTGACCATCTGCGCGATCTCTTCGAGCGGGTCTGGGATGAATCGGCGCTGCTCGCCGAGGCTGACCGCATCGGCGCGCTGACCGGCGCAGCTCAAGCGAGCATCGACGCACAAAAGTCGTTCATCATTAGCCACGGTGCCGCCATCGGTCGTGAGCTCGAGATGGCACCCGTGGAGTGGGTGGGCGGCAATCCCAACGTTCCGGTCATGTGCCGCGACGATCTGGCGACCGTGGCCCGCGGCGAATTCTCGACGACCTGGCTATCGGATAACAGTCCGGGTCCGGGACAGACCGTCGACATCACCCTGAATATGCAGCCGTGGATGCCCGCCCAGCTCTTAGGCTCTGCTGGATTCGATCAGCGAGACGCAAATTTTGCTCAAATACGTTATCTCAGCCCACAGCCCGACGGGACGTTCATCGCCTTGGCTCTCTCCATGCCCCTCACGTCTTTCCATGTGGGTGAGCATCCGATGCATGGCCTTGAGACCAATGGCGTCGTGGTACGTGTGAATCCACAGAACTTATCTGGCGCTATCCTGATCGGTTTTATTGGCGACGGCCACATCACCCTCGATGCCGCGAGTACCGAAGAAGGCGGGCCCGTGTCTGGTTCCTTTGAGGGAAAGCTTCTGCAAATACGACCGCTCTAAGAGCCGGTCGGTCGGCACGGATCCGGGTTCGGTCACTCCAAATGCCGGGGTTCGCCATGTCACCAAAAGTACCCACCAAAAGTACCTGGCACCTATTCTGCACCTATTCTCCTATTCTGCACCTCTTCTAAAGGTAACCGACAAGAGCGACAAAAGTACCTCGCGCCGATTCTGTTATAGTGCCCGCCGAGGGTTTGAATTTCCCAGAATCGGGGTGCCACCCACTTCGCAGAGCCTGGGAATCTGCCGAGGCGGGAGCCGAGCTATGGCGGTCGCTCTGCCAGGACCGTGAGCCGTCACGATGATCGAGCCAGTAGAACGACGCCCAGGCGACAACTATCTTGACACCTACCGCAAGCGCCTCGACTCCGTGGCCGACGCGGATGGTCGGCAATATCAAGACGCGAGGAGATGGTGATGGACAGCGACGGTGCGGCCCTCCATGAACCCGAGGTCGGTGACTGCTGTATCTGCGGTACCCGCGAGGTACCGCTGATACCGTTCTACGTTCGGGCTCAGCGGGCCCAGGTCGCCCATGGGACCGAGGTGACGTACACTTGGCAGACGAGCGAGTCCGCGTGTTGCGCGCCGTGCTGGCGACGCGTCGAGCGGCTGGACGTGGCGCATCTGTGGTGCCATGTGACGACATTTGGCCCTGCGTCCATCGTAACGCTTATGGTGTTCTTGGACGTCGAGCCGTCGTTGGGGCTCGTGCTGGCTGCTGTGCTGGGCATCGTGGGCGGCATCGTAGGATATGTCGTGCTCTCCCGGCTTCGAAGGCGCGTGCTTCACACCCCCACCTTCGAGGGTCTGCGGGCGTCGATGAGCCTTGGCCCCGACACGGTGGTCGTACCCCTCGCCAGTTCGAGCGACTCACTCATGGACGCTTGAGGAGTGCCGGTCGAAGCGCGGTATCCATCCCGTGTGGTCAAGTGGCCGCCTGATCGAAAAGGAGTGTCCGACCAGATAGTGGGCGTGCGCCCGCCGCTCGTCAGGGGGGTCGGCGATCCGCGCGCGCCGCGCCGTGCCCGTGTCTTGGGACTAGAACCGGTACACCTGCGCGCTCTCCCGGTTGGCGGGCCCGGCCAGCATGTAGGTTTACGTCGTGCAATGTGCGTTATGTCAAGTAGCTGCTACATGGCTAAAGGCGTTTGAACTCCCTAGCTCATAGGGACTTCAAAGGCCCCATGAGCATGCTTAACTTGACATAATGTCGATGGTGCGACATTACCCGACGTGGCGGTGGCTATCGCAGCGTAGCACACTTCCAGGCTTGGTCGGTCCGCCAGCCGGAGTAGGCTGGGCGTAAGCCTATGGCACCGACTTCGACGATTGCTATTTCCCAATATTGAGGTTGAAAATTCATGATTGAAAAACGAGTGATTTAAGGGATTAAATGGCTTGTTTGGGAAGAGAGTATCTATACTCTTTAAACGAGGAGTCGATACGGTACTTGAGGGCCGGCACCGAATTATGGCCAGCCGGCCGGGTCGAGGAAACGACGGTACCATCCCAGGGTCTTTCCATTGTCGAGAAAGCCATGGCCCCTGAAACTCTCATGGCTTTCAAGATACAGAGGCTCCAGCGCACGCGCGACCGCAATGTATGGATCCATGCTCGGATCGGGGCAGTCTCGGTCGCATGGTGCAGGCTTGTCCCCTGCGCGAATCAATTGGGCATTCTGGGCAGACAGCAGCTTAATGTCTGGCTCCTGTTTCAGATTCTCGAACGATACCGTCCCTCGAACAGTCTCGAGGAACCGCGGTCCGAGCATTGTGATCCAGTTTGCCCCCTTAATCGCTGTTTTCATCAGCGGGAGAGTGAGGTTTAAATCCTCCACCTCAACACCCCACCAACGGGTCGCCAGATCGTAAATCTGCGTGAACGCATCGAACTTCTCTCCTGGGTCATACAGGAATACAAGTCCCCCATGTCCAGATATGATCTGGACCCGGTCGGCAATGCGTTGCGCGATTCCCCACAAAGTGTTCGGGTCATAGTCGAGGGGGATTAAAACACGGAGAAAACTGTGCAGCTCACCCTCCAAGCGGATCTGTCGGAAGGAAAAGGCATGGGGCTTAACTTTCTGCCCATCCCAGAACTGCAACTCGAAGGGACGGCCGGCTGTGATTCGGGAGCGTACTGGGACGAGGAAAGGAAGAGGCTCGCCGGCCTGATGGGCCTGCCGCCCCTGACGGGTCAGTGCCTTTGGCTCTTCGATATCGTCAAAAGAAAAACGCACTTCGGCAATCTTGTATTTTAGAAACCGATCTGGGGGACAGATCTGCCGATACAATGCGACTAACTCGTTCAGTTCCTCGGTCGTCGGCTTTTCCAGGTAAACCGTAAGATCGAGCGCCGTCTGCAAGAGAACAGTATCCCCTTGCATGATGGGATTGGTGAGACGGCTGGGGAAAGCCCTCATCTTAGAGTTCGCTTATAATATTCTTCACGACTTCGGCCTGGCCGTTCAACAGGGCAACGAAATTCGGATAACGATCGATTTCACCATCGATCATGTCGAAATGTACGACATCCATTTCGCCATCAGGTCTCTGGGTGGTGGTATCGAGAAAGACCACGTCGTATCCATCGCGGTCGAGAAGGATGAGAAATTTATCATCGGTAAACGCCCAAGCTTCCTCTACGTTTTCGAAGCCGAAGGAGTCAAAAAACTCCCCTAATTGCTCATCCCAGATTTCAATGCGCTCATCCACCCAGGATTCATTCCGTTCCTGGACCGACAGAATTTCCGCCCCCGCTTCGAAGCTTGTCCAGCCGTTGTGAAGAGCGAGGAAGGCAGCGTAACTGGGCGGCAGTTTCGCCCCCAGCTTCTGGGCGACTTCGTCCAATTCGGCCGCAGTGCATGGCGGCCCTAAGACTTGGTCGTGCTCTTCGTCATCGTCGAGCAGGCTCCACTGATTCAACAAATCCCGGTAGTTCTCGACGGCGGCCTTCATTTCTTCGTCCAATGTGGCCTTATTTGCCATTCCCTGGGCAGGTTCTGAACCGACCTCCACATAGCCCTTCTTCGTCTTGCCTTGGATCTGCTTGTCCGCCTCCTTCCCCGCTGCTGCGTGGGTGTCGAATGTCTTCGACTTCAATTGGCCATCGGTATCGATGCGCCCCCATCGGGTGGTAACAGTGTCGGCCGAGACTGTGATTTCCCAGAACTTATTAGAGGTGCCTTCAGTGTATTCGAAACGGCGCATCATGTTGCTCCTTTACCATCTCCTCGAGAGAATGTTCTGTGTTGGAGTTGATCGTTCTTAGCACATTTTGGTGCGAGTTCCCTCCCCAATTCTGTTGCACTCAATTCACTGAGGCTCATAGGGACTTCAAAGGCCCCATGAGCATGCTTAACTTGACATAATGTCGATTGTGCGACATTACCCTACGTGTCGGTGTCTATCGCAGCGTAGCACACTTCCAGGCTTGGCATGGACATGTGCCTGCTGACACTGCTCAAGGCGTCCTCCTGATCCTGCGCGACCGGCGGAAACTCGGTGCATGTCCTGGTGGCCGGCATCTGGATTTCCACCTCGCAGCGCGACAGGGTGAAGTTCCCCGCCGCATCAACGGTCTCGATCCCGACGATCCACGTACCCGCGCCCAGCCCGGGAGGAAGCGTGTCGAGACGGAGCACGTTCCCCCGGAAGCGCTGCGCCTCTGCGTGACTCTGACCTGACCGGCGAAAGACCAGGGTGGGCACACCTTCGACCCCCTCACCGTAGGCGAACGTCACCCCCACTCCGTCCCAGCACCCTTCGGAATGATGATCTGGGACACAGGCAGCCCCAGCCAGAATCGGATCTGCGGGAGGCTCCATGTCGTACTCCGATCGGATTCGCACGGGGGTGCGAGTCTCGTCTCGGGGGTTCGCAGACCGTCCGGACAGCCTTCCGAGACCCAACAACTCGTAGTCGCCAGCGGTCAATGCAGCCGAGGGGACGAAGCGCCAGATCTCGGTCTTGCCCTGAGGGTCGAGAACGGTCGGCCCGGCCTCCCAGGAACCCATGACCGCCGCATCGTCTCGGAACAGGGTGAGATGACTGGCGGCGTCGGGTGGAACGTCACCCGTGCAGTTTGCCTTTACGCTCACCTCGACCGTGCCGTTCCGCGGAATCTCGGAAGCGACGGTCGCCGACGAATATCCGACGGGCGCGCCAGCTAGAGCAATGTTCGTCGAAATCCACCACATCGAGTGAAGAGTTTACTCCATTGGTGACCTGGTGCGAAAGGGGGCTCACGGGGGGGCCAGCACCGATCGGCTGGGAGGTAGCGGGAATGCGGCGCCGTCGCGAGTCAGCGCGAATTTGATGTGGTGAAGGAACGCGCGCAGTCGTCGGCCAGGGCGCGCTGGCGCCCGTGTCCCGGCCTCGGTCGGCGTGCCGGCCGC
>PVBE012199473.1_pt1 | contig 11105 bp, 27 predicted proteins | sample 1631181 | NCBI WGS metagenome assembly PVBE01 (sample SAMN08397723, study PRJNA350692) | Marine metagenome, whole genome shotgun sequencing project. | isolation source: water | place: Pacific Ocean | collected 2012-04 | reverse complement strand
GCTGCTTTCGTGATATAATATAAAAGTAGGTAGGAGTCCACGATGGCTAAAAAGTCCAAACGTACTCAAAAGGTACTCGCTCAGATCAAGGCTCAACGCGGGCTCGATCGTAAGCATTACTTTGACGAAGGCGGCGAGATGATCCGTTGGCGCGGGCTTCGTCTGGTTCAGCGCGATAAAACCAAGTACACTCGTAAACCCAAGCACAAGGAACGTTACGCATGAAAAAGAAAACAAAGAAGGCAGCTGTGAAGAGGAAGAAGTCTGTCGTGAAGAAGGACGAGCGTCCTCAGGAAATGACTGTTGGAAAACTAACTTACACAGTTGGTGATGTAGGGTGGTTTGTTGATGAGTACGTTAAGCTTATGCGCCCCCGCCCGCTTCAGGGTGAGATTACCGGTGTTTATCCCAAGGATAATATCGAGCCAGCGCTGGGCGTAAGAGAGCACGTGTCAGGTAAGCATCGTGCTATTCGTGCTCGCCTATGCGGATGGACAAAGAAGGAAGCTCAAGAGAACTTTGCTGCATTCAAGAAAGACGAAGAGAAGAAAGCAAAGAAAGAAGCTCGGAAAGCTAAAAAGAATTAATTTCCTTTGAGCACAATAATTAAGGGCGATGTTTTCGCCCTTTTTTGCTTTTATTTTTTCTTTCATAGCTACGTCGATTCCAACAGGTCACCCGGCTCAAATGACGGAACCTGGGTGGCTTTCCGATGGCAGCATGCAGCTGATGGCTGGAGCAGATCGATGCAGCGTTAGAGATTGCACCTGCAGGGTCACCCGCGGCGTTGCCTCCAGATTACCCGCACAAACGATACAGGATTCTCATCGTCACCATGTATACTTTCAAGAAGATGATCATGTATTAGAGCCAGACCAGCGTGGCGGTGTTGAGTCTTTTGCATCAAGGTTTTCTAGTTCGGCACAGATAGACATAACACTTGTCGGATATGCAGACGGGTGTGGTAGCCCTCAGGACAACCACATTCTTTCCGCTCATCGGGCTCGAACAGTTACACAAGCGTTGCGTCGAGTGTTACCCAATGCTAACGTTTCATTCCGTGCCGCTGGAGAGGCTTCTGTAGATCATGATCCAAGAAGCCGAAGAGTAGATGTTCTGGTTCAAGTGAAAAGCAATATTGAGACTTCGATTGCTAAGGTAAATGCAGATGTTTATTTGATAGATGCATCAGGGTCTTTATGGAGCGGTTGGGACGGTTGGCGAGATATTATCAATTCGTCATTCCGGCCAGGGAGTAGAATTTATGTTTCAAAAATGCATAATTGTAGAGACGGAATGTCCATTGACACTGTCACTCCTGGTGGGGGTACAGAAATCTGGTGGTCGTATTGGACAGTCCTCGATAATATGAGCAAGGGAGAAACACTTGCGATCATTTCAGACTTTGACTCAAACTATCCGCTCCAAAGCTGGGAGCGTCGAGCAATAGAAAAGAAAGTAAGGGAGAAGGGTGTAAGGGTTATTGTGATTCGATTGTAACCCAAGTTTTTAAATCTCTACCCTTTAAGATGTATACTTACCCGCTTTAGGTTAAAGAAAGGTATTGTTATGAGAGTCTTGCAGGATTATCAGAATTTGATATTTGTTGCGTTTTTTACAGTTGGCGTTTTCACTACGGCATTTATGGTTACATCGTTCATTTACGACATGACTTGGTAGTCAAAGGTTACATTCAGGGTACAGAGAAGTTACAATTCTTAGGCTGCTTCCACCATAATTTATTGTTAAGGATGCTTTAACAATGGAGGAAGCATGTATGAGTTTGTATGGAATTATCATTAGCGTTCGGTAGCTTGGGCTTCATTTTAGCAGCGTACTCTGTCATAGCAAACGACTCCGCGCAGACGCTCGGTACTTTTATTGCGTCAAATAAAGAGACACAGTGGTATTGGCAATGGATGGTAATGTCGACCGTGATGGTCACAACATTGACGTACGGATATGCATCAGGTGATATTGCTCATGGACGCTTAAACTATATCCCACTTCCCTCCACGTTTCAGTGGTATCATTTAGCTGCACCGGCTCTCTTATTGGGGCTCACAAGGTTTGGAATACCGGTAAGTACAACGATTTTAACTTTGAGCGTGTTTTCATCCTCCGTTATTCTAGAGAAAATTCTGGTTAAGTCAGCAGTTGGATATGCGCTTGCAGCTATATCTGCGTATATCTTATGGACTCTTCTTTCTAAATTTCTAGATGAACGTACACCTGTGCCACTAGAGAATAGGCAGCGGTGGCGTATTGCACAATGGCTTGCCACGTGCTTCTTGTGGCATCAATGGCTTGCGCATGACATTGCTAATGTAGCTGTTTTTCTTCCCCGGGGTGAAGCGCTTCCAGCATGGATGTTTATGGGTTTCATGAGTATTCTGGTCGTTGGGCTAGCACATCTATTTTATACCAACGGCGGAAAAATCCAAGAGATTGTTCTCTCTAAGTCTGGCACCAGATTTATGAGGTCGGCAACGATTATTGATTTTGCATATGCAATAGTCCTCTGGTACTTCAAGCAATACAACGAAATTCCAATGTCTACCACTTGGGTTTTCGTTGGTCTTCTGTGTGGTAGGGAACTGGCGATATATCGATACTTTAAATCAGAGGCAGGCATTGAAGTAGTGTTTCCGATGCTTATATCTGATTTTATGAAAATGATGATTGGCCTTGCTTTAAGCATTATGTTGGTTTGGTTTATCTCCTAAGATGTGGTGAAAATTTGAGGTTCTTCTATTAATTTTATTAAACAATTGCTAGTTAAAAATAGAGTTTGTTTAGTGGTGATAGATGACCGAAATTAAAATTGCCTTCTTTAAGAATGGTAACGGATGGCTGCATAAAATAGTTCGATGGTGGACAAAAAGTCCGTATAGCCATGCTGAGCTTGTTATGCCAGATGGAAAAACGTGGGTCAGTATTAGTCCATTTTTAACATCGAGGGTGGCGCCCAGAATTAAGTACAAGCTAGAAAATCCGGAAGACTGGGACTTTTTAGTTTTTAAATTAAGCGATCGAAAACCTGTTCGAGAATACCAGCTTGACGAACTCTACAAATTTATTGACATGACTCAAGGATGCAAGTACGATTGGACAGGTATGATCATGTCTCAACTTTGCCCATTTCTGATCAAGCGTAGAGACAAATGGTATTGCTCAGAATGGATTGCTCACGCGATGGTTAATTCTAGAATTGTAATGTGGGATGACTTAAGTCTCTATAATACACCAGATTTATCTCCGGGAAAGCTATATTGTTTATTAACAGATGTTTCGCTAAGATTAAGATTAGAAAATAAGCGTACGTCACAAGGAACTGCACAATGAAAAAAGAAGATCTTCAAGAGCTAATAGGAATTCGTGAGGTATTAATCACATGCTGCGAAAAATATTTAAAAGAATTGAGAGACCCGGCCATCACTGGCACAGCGATGGTCAAGCAAGCTGAGGTAGGTGAATACATCGGGGAAGCTCTACGTCGAATTGATGTAATGCTTGAAGTCGGCGGCGTTCAATTTGGCGAGTAGTCCTCGGGCACTCTCCATATCTTACAAACGGGTTGGTCGATGAATACACAGGCCAGTGATTCTTTTTGACGCCCGAAAGCAGGGAACATAAGAAGAACCGCATAGCTCTTTGTAGGTTCAAGTTCTACCATTAGCGCCATTTGCGGCTCCGCAAATAATGTTTGCCCGGTGTACCCACCAAAAGCTCCGTCAATGAACCACAGTTCTCCAGCAAACCAAACTAGCTCGCCAACACCTGCATCTTTGGAGATCATCGACCTTGGAGAAAGTAGTTGCTTATCCGGAAGTTTTCTTTTAGCGCACTTGTTACTTTAACCTGGTCAATCCCCCATTGCGGTACTGGAAGATAAAGCCAGAAATATTCGCCAGTGTCAGCGAAGCAGTAGTATTCTGCGCCTTCCTTGAACAAGGGTGTGCCCTTGATACAGATTATATGTTGAAGATGAAAATTAGGCTCCGCTGTCGCCGGTGTCTTTCTCTTCGTTGTTATCGCATTCTGCCCAGATTGCATATGTCACTTCTATTGAGCTGCCCTCACCAGGAGCAGTATCAAAAACTATCGCGCTTATTGCTGGATCGTATGACCACCCAGTTACGATAGTTGAATCTACCTCTACTGATATCGTAGACTCGATTGGGTTATTGTTAAGATAAAATATTTGGATTGCCATGGATTCCCTCGCGAGAGTGTCCATTTGTGTTCCGAAATCAGTCGCACATATTGACATAAATGTGCCACCAAGGTCGGTAACTACGTCATAATAGCCATCACCAAATTGTGCACCACCATTGGAGGTACAACCCGATGGATAATCTCCAGCAACGGCATGAGCTACCACCAATTCTGGCGATGATTTAAGAGACAGCAAATGAGCAGAATAATCTGATGGTGTCATTGTCGTAGAGCCGCCTCCATAACTTAATGATGTAGAAGCATCGGGCTCGTCAGAGATGTAGATAATCACAAGCTTTGCATCTGGTCTAAAAAATCCAGTAGAGCTTCCAGGAGCTGCATCTCCCCCGACATCAGTTGCTGCGTAAGAATACCATAGGCCTTTTTCGATCGCGTATCCGTGGGTGCCTATATCATCAATGATTGTATTTACCTCACCTACAGGATCCACATCGGCTGGAGTGACAATTTTTTCATTTACGATTGAGGCACTATCCGTGGTAATAAATGCAATTTGGTAATCAACTCCAGCTGTTTCAAACACTGTCATAAAGGAGTCGAAGTTATTTTTAAAGTTCGTTTGGTTGGAGGTCATTGAACCAGAGTTGTCAATAACAAACAGAATATCTGATCGTGCATTACCATCTTGGTCAAATTCATCTGTCACAATGTCTTCATAATCTCCCATTCCAAGCTGGTCCGCAAGCTTGATAGGTGTGGTAGGATCATTACTCGTGATCTCGATATATCCTTCGTCATCTAGCAAGTCTAGAGGAGTATACCCAACGGTGAGATTGATTGAGTCATTCGGTGCAATTGTCCAGGGTAGTGGACCAATAGCATCTTCATAATCTTCTAAAGAAAAATCAACTGGGATAGAAGCGAAGTACTCCACATCGCTGACCTCGAGGTTTGCATTACCAACATTTCCGATGGAGACCTCTATTTCATCATCGCACCCCAAAAAGACTGTAGTAAAATCATGATAGTCGGGTGTGATTTCGATCACTGGAGCGTCACCTTGTCCAAGAAGCGGAATTTCAACTACTTCAGTATCTGGATCATTTGAAAAAATATACAATCGAGCGCTGTCAACTTGAAAGGTTTCTGGGGTGTATGTGATAGTAATGATTTCTTGTTGACCAGGTTCCATTATGCTGGGTAACGTTGGAGAGAAAGCAATATCAGATGGTCCCATTAAGTATACATCATCGATTAGCAGATCGTCGTTTCCAGTATTCGTCACAATAACGTCGACTTCTCCTGTTTCATACCCGCTATGTAATGCTCCAAAATCATGTTCTTCTGGAGTTGCCGTGATGTTTGGTTCATAAACCGGTACGGTGCTCAACTTATAATCTGAACATCCTGTAATGCTTGCAAGCGTTAATAAAGCTACTAAGATTTTCTCCCTCATGAGTGCCCCTTCATGACTGTGTTATATTTCTAAATAAGCATGCTCGGCGTAAGTTCCTGCCTTCGACGTGAAAAAAATATAAATCTCATTTTGCAGTGGTTGATTTTTGCTTATGTGTGATCGCTATACTTAGTTTTGCGGGGTATGCTAGTGGATGATTTTGCAAAAGGAAATTTAGTTGTCGTGGCCGGTGGTACAATTGACAAAGCTCAAAGCTGTACAGAGAATGTAGCCCTTTGCCGAGTTCATGCTGTCGGTGAAGAGGACTTGCTGGTCAAAGAAGAGGTGAAGCACTACCCTTCATTTTTCAAAGTGTCTAAGCGTTTATGCACTCTTGTAAAGATAGATCCCTCACTTTTTCTTGCTGCTAAACCTCTTGAGCCAGAGCTCGGCGATCTTGTGATGACTTTCCCTGGCACACGTTACGATACAGAAAAACAGAAAATAAAGTCGGGAATTTTATATGAAGTTACCATGACCCGTGGTGGACCTTCATCCTGTAAGATTCTTTATGACAACACTTTAGAGGAAGCGAATTACAGCAACCTCATTGTTCTTCAAAGATATATCAATTAGTTTTTCTCGCACGTGCAAATTCGGCTCTAAAAATGTTATAATATAATTGAAGGTAGGGAAAGGGTTCCTTACCTCTACTCGAAATCGGAGAAAAAATGGCTCGAATCAAAGCAACTTTTAGAGCGGGTGATCTAGTCACTGTCCGAGACGGTGCATTCAAGGTAAACTGGGATGACACCGTTGAAGACGTTGCTTACGCCAACTATCACGTCACTCGTGAAGATACCGAGCGCTGGTACGCAGACAAGCGCCGCGCCACTGAAGAAGCGAAGGCAAAGGGTGAAGACACCTTTAGCATCAATTTCGACAGCGCTGGTGAGAGTGTGCTCCCCCCGCGCGGCGGCCGCGCCGCTCTGCATCGTGGTACGGCATACCGGGTCCTTCGGGCTCGCTGCCGAGAGAGCTTCAGTTATCACAACGCTACTGGCGGTTGGACGAAGCTGCTGGACCTGAACACCGGTCGTGAAGTCTTCTTTAAGATGGACAAGCTGGAGAAGGTGACAGTCTAAGTGAATGTAGGTGACCAAGTACGGATCGTGACGCGCCGGCGGCTGGTACGCTGCGAAGAGAACCTGGGCTCCCCTCAGGAGCGATTATGGGAAACGTACAGGCTTCCTGAAGAAGAGCAACGAATTGGGACCGTTATCAAGATGGGAGTGAGAGTCAAGCAAATGACGGTCCTTACTCAAGAGGGTAAGGTAAAGTTTTGGTTTAACCATCAGTGTGAGGTAGTGTCGTGAAAGTCGGTGACATGGTAAGGTTCAAAATAACACCTTATGACACTTCGAAGTCTTTAGCTAGCAGACTGTGCGGTATCGTTATTGATGATAAGCCATACCCACCAGCGGGATTCTTAGATATTAAGGTTCGAGTTTTGTGGCAAAATACAAATATTAGTTTAATTCGAAGAGCACGACTGGAGGTGATCAATGAAAGTCGGTGATATGGTTTGGTACTGGCCACTAATGGCTGATGCCCCGCGGTGTTCCGCTGTTTTGCTGACATACGATTCTGATGAGTGGGCGGATCTCGAAGAAAAGCCTCCGCGGCCATCGTGGCATGTCCTCATGGACGGTCGAGCGGTGTGGATTAGAGAGAGAGATTTGAGGAAGATGTCATGAAGGTCGGCACGGTTGTAAGGCTAAAGACAAGTGAACCAAGAATTTTGCCCACAGCAATTATCATAAGCAGAGACCCGTCTGGTTGGTTCGTGGTACTTCAAGACGACGGCGCAACGCAACTCTGGCCCGAGAGCCAGATGGAGCTGGTATGAAGATAGGTGATCTCGTGAGGCTAACGAAGGGACATCCCGAATTGGGTCTCGTCATGCGTATCGATAAACAGTGGTACGGTGCTCGGTCAGCATTCAAGATTGTTGGGGCGAAGCGAGGAGAATGTCTCCACCCCAGCATGGTTAATACGATCAGCCCCACTCGAGATGGCATCCGTGACCGGATACTCGTCCTGTGGACGGAAGACATGGTGTGGACCTACGAAGAGTCCACGATTCTGGAGGTGCTCTGATGAAAGCCGGTGACTTGGTTCAATGGAAGGCGATGCGTACACTGGACGATAATGAGGCTGCAGCCTGGTCGTCTGATTGGGCAAATGCAGCGGACTTCAATTCTCCCAATGTAGAGATAAAGACTGGTGTTGTTCTTCAAGAATGGGGCCCCGGTCGAGTTAAGGTTCTACGCGATGATGGTGTCGTCGTTTCCCAAGCTGTTGGAACGCTTTCAAAGATAAAAGAAAAGTGAATTGATTTCGATCATTCGTGCAATTTACCCCTAGAAAGTGGTATAATATAATTGAAGGTGGGGAAAGGAATACCCCTCCCACCTAACCAAGAGGTTTCAGATGCCCCGCAAGTCACGCCAACTCCGACTCTCTCAAGCCCGCGAACTCTACGCGGCGTACACAGAGGCTGGTCTCGTTGATGACTTTCGCTACAGCTTCATCCGCGATATGATTTCGCGCCTGGACCGCAATCGCGGCACGTCGACGAAGCAGCGTAACTGGATTGACTCCCTCATTGAAGAGGGCGTTCCGGCGCCCAAGGGTGACCCGGTTCTTCTTGCTCGCATTGAAGTTGCACAGGCAGTCATTGGAATGCGGGAATACGATGTTGATATTCTCGGTGAGTTCGCTGGCAAGATTCGCCGCGGATGGGACCTCTCTGAAAAGCAGGCAGCTTGGATGGAGAAGATCCTCGCTGAAGCTGACCGTCTTACTGAAGAAGGTCCATTCACCATCGATGAAGCGACTGCTGAAAAGCTGCGCCTCTGCATCAAGCTGGCGAAGGGGTACAGCGCAAACTATTGGTACACTCACGGCGGAACCCAAAAGGCTCTGGCTTCGGTTGAAGCCCACTTCGCCGGTACAGGAATCACCGACGAGTGGTGTGTAAACAAGCTGATGAAGTCCATGGCTGGGCGCCTTCGGGAAGTTACCGAGCGTCCCTACGTTACTCCTGACAAGCCTTGCTGGGTCCGTCGTCAAGGACCGGCCAATGGAGCTGGTGGGTTCAGGTGGGTTTGGGACCTCGCCATCGTCGCCGGCACCCCGGAAGTGGATGACCGAGGGCAGATTGTCTACCCGGTTCTCGATGCTACAGGCTCTCTTAAGCTGGCAACTCAGGGTGAGTTGGCCAAGCGAAACCCCAACAAGTAGGAAGTAAGCGATGATGCAGCCTGGAGACCTTATCTTTTCAAAGGACCGATATTCCCCCCTGCCACAACCTGTGATGCATGCTGGTCCACTTCTAGTGAAGAGAGTATCCCCAACAGGTGAGTCTATAGACGTTCTCTACCTGAAGCCTAACCCGAGCTGGACCTGTCCGACAACAGGTGGCCAGCAACAGACAAACGGCAGCCAGTATTCGAAGGACTTTATGCCAATGGACTTTGTTCCACATGAATGGCAAAGTGAGTTGGGAGAATGGGTTGGAACAGCGCTACAACATGTGGACCCCGATATCGGAGTACGAGCGCTCGAGACGTACACACAATTGGTAGGAGAATAAAGTGATGAGAGTTGGTGAATTGGTAGAATGGGATGACCCGGGTAAGGATGAGGTTGGCATTGTAATGCACGTGCCCGATCTTTTTACCACAGCATCTCGTATTCAGGTGTCATGGTTCTCAAGTAATGGGGTTCGAGTTTCTTACCCACCACTTCGCGATATTAAACTGGCCGAACCAAGGAAAGTCAATGACAGTCGGTAACATCATAACATGGCCATGGTATCTCGGTACGGGCTGGGAGACTACACAGATGCAAGGGCTCATTGTGAACTCAAAGCTTGTGAAGATGGATTGGGACAAGTACATCGTTTTTGACGTGCTTTTGAGTGATGGCACTCTGACCGAAGTTCCCGAAAACGAAGATGGTTTGGAGTTGGTAGCATGATTGGTCAAATCGTGCATGATTACGCGCTTGGTAAAAATGGTGTTGTTGTGGGTGGTCCGTTTACCGAAGACGACACCGGGCATCGTGACAATCAGCCTCTTGATTGGGAATGGTGTGTGCTTTATGATGACGGTGAGTTGATGGGCGCAGACACCAATGATTTGAAGGTGATTAAAGATGAAGTTTGATCCAAAGAGTAGACAAGCAATCCAAGGATTGTCATTTCAAGCTGGTGTCCAGGAGGAATTGGAGCAATTGTTTCATGAAGTAATTTCCTCTAGGGATTATCTTCTAGCGATTGACCCGTGCCTAAGCCCAGATCAGTTGAATTTCTTGGAGCAGACATTTGGGGATATCGTTGTGAAGCAAAGTCCAACGAGCGACCCTGTCTTCGTGGAGTGTGTAAGCCTTGGTGCTGAAAATTCTCGCTTCCCAGAGTCTAAGGTGAAAAAGTTCTCCGGTGATAATAAGTTTTATGCGTTTGGATGGGATGGCGGAGCAACAAAATACATTCCATCTGCGACATGGAATGCTTATGCTAGAAAGCTGGAATCATTTTTCAGATTCGGTAGAGAGTTCCGGAAGTTTTCTAGAACGCAAATCGCTAGCGTAAGAAAGAGCTGGACTGGAACAGAAGAGTTTAAAGATTCACTGGGAAGCTGTAATGAAAGTCGGTGACCTGGTAAATTTCCATACGAAGGCTTGGGTGTTTAAGCATGCCGAGGCTAGATATGCTAACCCTGGTATCGTACTGTCGGTTGAATATTCTGACGTTAAGAAGTGCAGGTTTGTGTCAGATGTTGTATGGGCAGACGGGCAGATTACAAGAGAATACGATTCATATCTACATTCAATAAAGGAGAATAACAATGAGCACAATGAGCGATAAACAATTGAACGAGTACATCAGTCATCTATTGGATGTCCCGAAAGAAAAGAGACTAGCCAGTGATGGTCGGTGGGCGGAGGATTTTGAATGTGTCATGGCCATGTGGGTTGACAGGTATCCAGGGACCAGGCCTCCGGCATGTGAGAAGATGGGACCTCCACCCCCTTGCTTTTCAGGAGTGCTACCACCGATTTATGAAGGAGAATTGAAATGAGTGTAATGGGACCAGATGGTAAGATTCTTCAACCCGGTGGAGGGTGGTGGTCTCCGTATGGAGACACCGATGAAGAGATTCATGAGAACATGAAGACAGGTAAAATGCCGAATGCTCCGGATGCGATGCGAGTTGGGCCTTGTACAGTTACTGGAAGCAAGCGAAAGGACCGCGCGCTTTTTGATATGTTGGGAGACATCGGGGCGCTCGATGGACCAGCAAAAGAAGCATACGAGCAGAGGAAAAAGAAGTGAATTATCTTGTTGTCGTTGCGTTGTCTGCTTTCATTTTCGGGTTGATGGTGGGAGTATTGGTTGAATATCAATCTCGCATACGTTACATTTCAAAGCAGGAAAAGAATGAAAGTCGGTGATCTTGTAATG